>Ga0224506_10003497_pt1 | contig 10361 bp, 9 predicted proteins | sample SF_Jan12_sed_USG_2_FD_169108 | JGI IMG/M metagenome (GOLD analysis project Ga0224506, IMG submission 169108) | Sediment microbial communities from San Francisco Bay, California, United States - SF_Jan12_sed_USGS_8_1 | ecosystem: Environmental > Aquatic > Marine > Sediment | place: USA...
TGAATGATTTTTAAGGATAAAACATTTTATAAGTGATATGGCTTACTTATTGCTAGTCTTAGTTGAACAATAAAAAAAACAGGAAACCGATATGAAGAAGCAATTATTAATAATGACGCTATCAGCAGCTGTCTTGATGATCAGTCCGGTTCAGGCGACTGATATCCGGGTAGGGTTCACTCAGGACGTCCTGACGATGGATCCGGCTAATCATAGAAAGAGAGAGACAGAAACTATCCTTCGTAACATGTACGATGGATTGGTGACTCGCACCACTTCGATGGAAGTCGTGCCTGAAATCAGTAAATCCTGGAACGTGGTTAACGCGACCACTTACGACTTCAAAATCAAGCAGAATATTAAGTTTCATAATGGCGATACGCTTACCGCTGAAGATATTAAATTTACTTTTGATCGTCTGATTACCGAAAATGCTATGGACGGGCAAACCAGCCCAAGAAAGAGTTTGTTAGGACCGCTAAAAACCATAACGGTCATGGATAAATCTACGGTTCGTTTCGAATTTGAAACACCCTGGCCAATTTTTACCGCCATGCTTCCATTCCAGGAAGTGGTCAGCAAAAAATTTGTTGAGCAGGTGGGTACTGACGGCATGTCTACCCAGGTCAATGGTACTGGGCCATTTAAGCTAAAAGAATGGCGTAAGGGTGAGTCCATCGTTATGGAACGCTTCGATGACTACTATGGCGGAGCATCGGACATTAAACCTGTCGGAAAAGCCTGTGTTGATCGGGTTATCTTCAAAGTTATACCTGAGTCTGCTTCACGAGTTGCCGCATTACTGTCTGGCGATATCGACATCATGGTAGAACTGCCAGTCCATTCTATTGCACAGGTAGAGCGCAGTAATATTGCCGATGTTATGTCTGTGAATGGTACCCGTAGTTTCTTTATGTCTATGAACAACCAGAGAGCACCCTTTGATGATCTTCGTGTCAGACAGGCTGTTAACCATGCATTAAATAAGGCGCTCATTATTGATCGTATCCTGGACGGAAGAGCGACACCAATCAGTGGCATTTTGAGTCCGGATGCATTCGGGCATAACACCAAGCTCAAGCCTTATAAGTATGATGTCGATAAGGCGAAACGCTTGCTGGCAGATGCCGGATATCCTAATGGTATCGACGTGACTTTGGATGTTGAAGGTGCCTTTAAAGAAACAGCCGAAGCCGTTGCTTCGGTATTAGCCAAGTCAGGAATCAGAGCGCAGGTGTCTGTTTCCGAGAGTTCTATTATTAAAGGTAATTGGAGAACATCAGGTAAGAAGCCAATTGAAGGTGATATGTGGTTCACTTCATGGGGTAATGGTTCACTGGATCCTACAGGCATCTTTGAGCCCGTTATGATGACTGATGCACGCGGTAACTCAACCGGCTTCTCCAATGCTGAAGTTGATGAACTACTGACTCAGGCTTCTAAAACCGCTATTGCCAAAGATCGCGAAAAGCTCTATCAGAAAGCAGAAAAGATCGTTAATGAGTTAACTCCAGCCGTATTCCTTTGGGTTCCTCAGGATATTTATGGTGTCTCTAAGCGTCTGAAAGGCTTTAAGCCAAGTCCAGATAGTAAGATAAACTTGCATGATGTTTGCGCATCATAAATAGAGCTTTTTGGAGTGCAATAAATGAGCTTTGGAAGGTTTTTTGGAAGACTTCTACAGCTGTTTCCTGTGTTGCTTGGTGTTGGTTTTATTGTCTTTTTTATGACAGAGCTAACACCGGGTGACCCAGTTGAGATTATGCTGGGTGATACTCAAGTAACAGAAGAGCAGGAGATTGCACTTCGACATGACATGGGGCTGGATTTGCCTATTCATGAACGCTTTGTGAAGTTTATCAGCAATACGGTAACTGGAAATTTCGGGCTTAGTTTTTACCATCGGCGTCCGGTAGCGGAAGTCATTGGTGAACGATTGCCTGCGACGATTGAACTCAGTGTTGTTGCTTTAATCTTCGCATTGATAACGTCCATTCCTCTTGGTGTAATGGCGGCTATCAAGAAGAATACCTTACTGGATAGAGTCGCGACAGTCGGCTCGCTTTTTGGCGTATCCATGCCAGGGTTCTGGTTCGGCATTCTTCTGTTATTACTCTTTGCGGTCAAATTACAGTGGTTGCCGGTCTCAGGTCGTATTGGTTACGACGTTGAGGTCCCTGTGGTGACCCGATTTTTATTAATTGATACTCTGTTGGCTGGAAGCTGGAGCGGTTTCAAAGACGCACTTGCACATATATTCCTGCCAGCAATTACTCTGGGGCTCCCTATGGCGGCCATATTAACCAGAGTTACCCGCACCTCTATGCTGGAGGTGGTCAATCAGGATTACATCACTTTCGCAGAAGCTAAAGGGCTTAGAAAACGAGTCATTATATTTAAGCATGCATTAAAGAATGCACTGATTCCAACCATCACGGTTGCAGCTATTGAAACGGGTTCGTTGCTGGGCGGGAATATGATTGTTGAAACCATATTTGGCTGGCCGGGGCTAGGGCGTTTAGTGGTAGAAAGTATCTTTATTCGAAACTACCCATTGGTGCAGGCGGCGGTGCTGTTTTATGCGGTAACCTATGTGATGCTTAATTTTGTGGCGGATATTTTGTATACCAAGATGAATCCAAAGGTAGAATTATGACGTTACTCACAAATTCTGCTGAAATTAGCGCAGAACCATCACCAATAGTCAGAAATCTGAAAATGTTTGCTCGCAGTAGACTGAGCCTTGTGTCAATACTGGTTGTTATCGGTTTCTTTTTGCTGGCGATATTGGCTCCCTTTATTGCTCCGCATGATCCTAACGAGACCGATTTATTTTTAAGACTATTACCGCCATTCTGGTTAGAAGGCGGTGATATCGCTTACCCTCTGGGTTGTGATGCCCTGGGTAGGGATATTTTATCCCGTATTATCTATGGCTCCAGAGTGTCTATTTTTATTGGTTTGTCAGTGATTCTGATCGCAACCACCATCGGCATTATTGCCGGTTTGGCGGCCGGATTTTTTGGTGGTTGGATCGATTCGGCAATATCCCGTATTGTCGATATTCTGTTGGCTTTCCCGTATTTAATTTTTGCCATTGCACTGATGGCAATGATGGGGCCGGGGCTACAAAATATTTTGATTGCGCTTGCCTATAAAGAATGGGTTATTCCTTGTCGCGTGGTGCGTGGAGAAGTGCTGTCAGCACGAAACGCTGAATATGTCGAAGCTGCAAAAGCCTCCGGGGCATCTGATCGTTATATCATGGTCAGGGAAATTCTGCCTAATATCCTGTCTCCGGTTATTGTGGTTTCTACGGTGCGAATGGCCCATGTAATCATTCTTGAGGCCAGCCTGTCATTTCTGGGTTTAGGTATACAGCCTCCTACCGCATCCTGGGGGTCTATGGTTGCTGACGGTCGAGTCTTCATGCTTGAGTCATGGTGGGTCAGTACATTTCCCGGGTTAGCTATCCTGTTATTGGTGTTGGCACTAAACATTGCCAGTCAGGGTCTTAGAGATGCATTTGATCCTAAATTTCATGATTAATCAGAGTGATATGTAACATGACGACGAAACTATCTGAACGCTCTGATCCCATTCTCAGAGTCAGTGATTTACAAACTAATTTTGCAACGCGTGCCGGTATAGTAACCGCCGTTGATGGCGTTTCGCTGGACGTTTATTCGGGAGAGTCTCTCGGTGTGGTGGGCGAGTCGGGCTCAGGAAAAAGCGTGACATTTGCTTCGGTGATGGGGTTGATTAAGCACCCAGGTAAAATCACCCGTGGTTCGATTGATTTTTTGGGCCAAAACATTTTGAATTTCAGCGAAAAGCAATATCAGCAAATGCGGGGTAAGGATATTGCGATGACAATGCAGGACGCTTTGACCGCATTAAATCCGGCATTTACGGTTGGAGACCAGATACTTGAAGTAATTTTGGTTCATGATGATGATTTGTCCGGCAGTCGAAGGCAAAAAAAGCAGCAGGCATATCAAAAAGCACTGGATATGATGAATTTAGTGGGTATTCCATCGGCAGAAAGCAGAATGGATGATTATCCTCATCAATTTTCCGGTGGCATGAGGCAACGGATAATGATTGCCATTGCGTTAGCCTGTAAACCCAGGTTACTCATTGCAGACGAACCAACAACGGCACTGGATGTGACCATACAGGCCCAGGTGCTTGAACTGATTGCACGTATTAGAAAAGACCTTGGGATGAGTGTGGTGCTCATTACCCATGACCTGGGGGTGGTGTCTGAATATTGTGACCATGTGGTGGTGATGTATGCCGGCCAGATTGTAGAAAGTGGTCCGACAGCAGAGGTTATAAAAACCCCCGCGCACCCATATACCAGGGGGTTGCTCTCGTCAATTCCAAGCCTCGATGATCTGGACCGGATCATCGAACCCATACCCGGTCAGGTCCCTGAATTAATTAACCTTCCGGAAGGTTGTCGGTTTTATTCACGTTGTTCGTTCGCTACCGATGCCTGCCAAAAGACGATTGACATGGTGTCTGTTGCTGAAGAGCGTCAGGTTCGCTGTATTTTGAAGGCAGGTGAATATTGATGAATGCTCCGGAAAAAATAGCAGTGACGTCAGTAGACGCCAATAATCTGCCAGAAAAGGGTGATGTCGCCATGACAGATGAAACCAGTGCACCAGTGATTTTAACGGTTAAAAATTTAGTCAAACACTATGATAGCCGTAAAGGCCTATGGGGCAGACTCACGGGTAAGCCAGGTAACCTGGTCAGTGCCGTTAATGGCGCTAACCTGATCATTCGCCAGGGTGAAACAGTCGGACTTATCGGTGAAAGTGGCTGTGGAAAAAGTACTCTGGGTAGAACATTGCTTCGTCTACATGAACCAACCTCGGGCGAGATCAATTTCAATGGCATTGATATAGTCGGGTTGTCAGATCTGGAAATGAAAGACATGCGGCAGCATATGCAAATTATGTTTCAGGATCCATATGCCTCGCTAAATCCACGCAAAACAATCGAGGAAATTATTGGCTTGCCTTTAAAGCTCCGTGGAGAGCTAACCAATCAGGAGATTCGACAGCATGTTGAAGACATAGCTAAAGACGTTGGTTTAAAAGTCGAACACCTTAATCGCTATCCACATCAGTTCTCTGGCGGCCAAAGGCAGCGCATTGGTATTGCGCGGGCATTAATCATGAAACCAAAATTTGTGGTATGTGATGAACCGGTTTCAGCACTGGACGTTTCTATTCAGGCTCAGGTCACTCAGTTACTGCTTAAGTTGAAGCAACAATATAGGCTAACCTATTTATTCGTATCTCATGATATTTCAGTTATCGGCTATATCAGTGATTCTGTCGCCGTGATGTATCTGGGAGAAATTGTCGAATACGGACCGACCAGAAAAATATTACATCATCCACAACACCCTTACACAAAGGCCCTATTGTCTGCGGTCCCTCGCATGTCGCATAAAAGTGCGCCAGCAGACAGGGTGCAGTTAAAGGGTGATCTGCCCAGCCCGCTCAACTTGCCTTCAGGGTGTAAATTTCATCCTCGATGTCCGGTAGCCACCGAACGTTGTACGGCCGAAGCACCCGTCACGGTGATTATTCAAGATAATCATCAGGTAGCTTGCCATTTGGCTAGTAGTGAGTGACATGGATTCTGCAAACACTGTTCCTGTCCTGTTAAAAGGTAATGCCTATGACCGTGGCCTGGCACAGAAAAATGACCAAGTCAGGTCATCTGTGGCTGATGCAGTAAATAGTCGATTGCAATCTATTAGGTTAACCGGCCCGGCGGAGCAGTTCTTAGAGGATCAATGGCAGATTGCAACCTCCTCATTTAGTGCTCAGATAGAAGAGTTAAAAGGCATTGCGACAGCGTTTGATATCCATATTGATCGGCTGTTTATCTACCTAAACGCAACGCTGCTAGAAGAGCAGTTCCCGACAGCTATAACCCTTGACGGCTGTTCTACCTGGGGACTACCGAATACAGGTGCCGGTCCGATACTGTGCAAGAACAGAGACTACCGGGGGGAGCATAAAAATTTACAGGCTGTGTTCCTGCATCGCGACGAAAATCTGGCAGGCGGGCAGTATCTCACGGTTGGCAGTTATGGCAGCCCCGGTGGTTTTTCCAGCGGTATGAATGGCGTTGGTTTTGCGTTAGTTGATACCCAAATTGCGACTCGTGAGCATGGCCCAGGTGCTATTCGTTACCTGTTAATGAATAAACTATTGTCAGAAGCCAGCTCAACAGACGAGGCACTGCAAATTATTAGATCTACTTGTCATGTTGGCGGTGGGAGCTTGTCGATGGCTGACGAAAACGGCGTTATGGCTGTAGTAGAGCTGGGATATAGCTATACGCATATTCAGCGAACTGAAACTGATGCGATTAGCAGAACGAATCATTTTGTACATCCGGACCTGGCATCGAATTATTTTTACAATAAAGATGATCTGATCCGCAATACATCCAAAGGGCGGCTGGAACGGTTGCATGCTGAGTTACCTGACTTCGATACCTCCAGGCCGCTAGAAGCTGCTAAAACCCTTGGCAGCAGCCATGATAACCAGTTAGCGGGCCTGTGTTCCCATTCCGAGAGTTCCAGTACCCTGTCTTGCGCAATCTATCTATGCAAACAAAGAATGTTATACTTTAGTGATCAGAACCCCTGCCTGAATGATTGGCATGCTTATCAAATAGAGTGACAACAAGCAGAGATTGCATATGGCTTACAGTAATGAATTAATCGGTGAACATGAGTCGATTGTAAAACTTCGCGCGCTGGTTGAGAAAGTGGCAAAAAGTGCCGCCAAAACTGTGTTGATATATGGTGAAACAGGCACGGGTAAGGGACTGGTTGCCCGTATGTTGCATAATCACTCCAGCCGTAAAAATCAAAACTTTGTAGATCTTAATTGCGCTGCTATTCCCCCCCATCTGGTTGAGTCTGAATTATTTGGTTATGAAAAAGGCGCTTTTACCGGCGCAAATACCAAAAAATCCGGGCTACTGGAAAGTGCTCATAATGGTTCGTTGTTTCTGGATGAAATTCGGGAATTGGATTTTGTACTGCAGTCTAAATTACTGAGCATGCTTGATACTCACCAGTATCGAAGGGTGGGTGCTGTTGCCCCTATTAATGTTGATGTCCGTTTTATCGCGGCTACAAATCGGATTTTATACCGGGAGGTCCAGGAACAAAGGTTCCGGGAAGACCTTTATTTTCGCTTGCAGGTTGTGTCCCTAAATATTCCGCCATTGAGAGAAAGAGGCGACGACTGTTTTTTGTTGGTTGAGCGGTTGCTATCGGTTTTTGGTGACATGTATGGAAAAACCATCACTGGCTGGGAGCCGGCCGTTGAGGACATTTTCCGAAATTTTCCGTGGCCAGGTAATGTCAGAGAGCTAGAAAATCTGATTGAACGTATATTTATTCTGGAAGACGAGGATAAGATACTGGTTAAACATTTACCGGATCGAATTATCAGAGAGGTAGAAAAACCTACCTGGACGCCAGCAGCCAAACAAACTGCGCAATTTGAATCATCCGCAATATCAGCCCCGATGGGCTCAGAAGATCCCCTCAAGCTTTCTGCAGATCTCCAGTTTCATGAAGCTACGGCTCAATTACACCGTCAACTGATTAATAATGCTTTAATGGCTAACAACAACAATGTTACAGATGCTGCCCGCCAACTGGGGATCACCAGACATTCGTTACGGCATCATATGATTAAGTTGGGTCTCGGTTAGTTTATATCAAACAGTCATAAAGATTGTTCTAAGTGAATAGTATCGATTTCTCGGTTTTTACTGTACGAATACCGGTGATTTCTGATTCAGATATCTAGTCACCTTTCAGCCATGGATAACCCTGATCTGACCGAGTCTAAAACTAAAGTGTATTGATGTTGTAGGTAAACAGTTGTTGTGTTCAAAATGACGCGTTCAATATTTCAATTTATTACCCTAATACAAGCAGGTCACTGCTCACTAACTTGGTGCTATTCAAGTGGCATAGTTTATTAATAAATCAACCAAACTGTCAGTCTGATACAAAGCGCGCAATAGCGTTTTTATCACGCAAATCTGAGTGATATTTAATAGTTGAGTTTAATTAACCTGGGTTACATTTAAATTAAAACGCTATCTTATTGATATAAATGTAAAAAATATAAAATTCGAGGATGGCACGCCTTATGCTTATTCATAGTTATACAAAACGATAATTTAATTCAGTGCGTGTCAGAAGTCGAATAGGAAGTTACAAATGGAAACTTTGAAAATTATATGCCCCAACGGACATCTGGGCTTTGCTCCGTTAAAGGTGCCCAGTTTTTTACACGGTGTAGAGAAGAAACCAGATTATATTGCGGCTGATTCCGGCAGTGATGATGTAGGGCCGGTTCCATTGGGTAGTGATACTTCTACCAGCCCAAAATCCTGGCAACGACATGACCTGGAAAAAATGCTGCTAAGCGCTCGCGAGCTTGGAGTACCTATGATCATCGGTAGCGCTGGAGATACCGGAACCAACAGTCGGGTAGATATGTATGTTGAAATGATCAAAGAAATTGCTGTCGAGCATAAACTTGGTAAGTTTAAGATTGGCTATTTTTATTCAGAAGTGGAGAAGGAATTCATACGCAATAAAATAAATACTGGCGATGCTATTCGTGGTTTGGATAATCGTTCAGACCTGACGTTAGAAGAGTTAGATGGCACTGCACGGATTGTCGCCATGGCCGGAGTTCATCCCTATATGAAGCTTTTAGAGCAGGGTGCTGACGTGATTATCGGTGGCCGGTCAAGCGATAGCGCCATCTTTGCCGCGGCAGCTTTGCATGAGGGTTATCCTGAAGAACATGCCTATTATTTGGGTAAGGTACTGGAGTGTGCATCGTTTTGTGCGGAGCCCTATGGCGGTAAAGAAACTGTTTTAGGCGAAATATCCCAAAATGATGTCCAGGTGACCGCAATGCATCCCGATCAGCGTTGTACTATAGCATCGGTAGCCGGGCATGCCATGTATGAACGTTCAAACCCCTATTTTGAGCTGGTGGCGGGTGGCACATTGGATATGACTCATTGTCATTATGAGCAGGTGTCTGAAAAAACGACCCGAATTACCGGATCAGTATTTAAACCAGCTGAGGAGTTCCGGGTGAAACTGGAAGGTGCAGCCAAAAAGGGCGAGCGCTTTATCGGTATCGCTGGTGTAAGAGATCCTTATACCATTGAACATATAGATAAGGTCATGGATTGGGCCAAGGATCAGGTTAAGGATCGCTTTGGTACTGAAGGCTATGAAGTCCATTATTCTGTTTTTGGTCGTAACGGCATTATGGGTGATCTGGAACCCATTACTGAAACCAAGTCTCATGAACTCTGTATTGTGGTACAGGGTATTGCCGAGACAGAAGAAATGGCAGAAGAATTAACCATGACGGCAACGCGTCAGCTGTTCTATGCCCGGTTACCTGAGGTGAAGGGTACCGCAGGAAGTGTCTCGTTTGTTTTGGACGAAGTATTGAAAGCCAGCCCGGCTTATGAATGGTCTTTGAATCACACCATGTCTGCAAAAGATGGATTGGAATTATTCCCAACCCATATGACCGAAGGCGGGTTATAAACCTGAATAAGCGTTAAATAAAAATTAATTGAATCAGGTCGTGAAAGGCCTGTTTATAAGAGTATTTATTATGATACAAAAAAAATTAGTTGATCTGGCCAAAACGATACGTAGTAAAAATGCGGGTACAGATAAAATTACCTTTGATATTATTTTTCGTAATAGCAAAGAATATGAACAGGTAAAAAGTAGCCAGGTTATCAGCAAGCAATCTATGGCGAAGCTGTATCGGATTCCGGAAGATCGTATATCGGACTTCGTTGAGTATGATCCGGCATTTGCGATTAAGTTTACCATTTATCGTGAAAAACCCAGTGGTAGTGCCGGAGATGCAGATATCTTTGGAGCCCAACAATATGCGCCACTGATGGATATTATTGTTCCGATAGATGAATGATTATTGAAGATTCTAATCATTGTTGTCGGCATGGAATAAAGTTTGATAATGTTCAGAGCTTGCATTGGGGCTGCAAAGGCGACTTAGTTGCTTGTCAGATTTATTGGGGCGCCTAACAAAGTCAACGTTGCATTTCGATCCGGCTGTATAATGTTTCACTAACGTTCAAAAGAATCGTCAGCTAAAGCAGACTCTTACCAATTATGGCTGTGTTGAAAGGGATCGGGTAAGGCTTCAATTGATTCATGTAGGAGCTGATTCATCAGCGAATGTTTTCTATGCATTGGTAAACATGTACACCCATTCGCCTGCAAGCAG
>Ga0224506_10003498_pt1 | contig 10360 bp, 9 predicted proteins | sample SF_Jan12_sed_USG_2_FD_169108 | JGI IMG/M metagenome (GOLD analysis project Ga0224506, IMG submission 169108) | Sediment microbial communities from San Francisco Bay, California, United States - SF_Jan12_sed_USGS_8_1 | ecosystem: Environmental > Aquatic > Marine > Sediment | place: USA...
TAAAAAATAGGGCAAATATTACATTGTGCTATAATTTGGATAATTGAGTGGAAAATAACAATTATTCTAAGCAATTTTATATCTACAATTTAAATGTAGATGTTATGTTATTCTATTTCGTCTTGATGGCGCTATTTTTTATTCCATTTTTCTATTCTGCTTATCGCTTTAATCAGGAAGTTTCGTAATATTTCTGTTGCTTTTTTTAAGCTATAATTTTTTCTCGCCTCATTATTTGATCACAATATTATTTGTAGATTAAAAGGGTTGGTAAATAAATAATTTAGATATAGTTTTGCCGACCTACTAGCACAAGAAAATAATTATGCGCACGTGGCGGAATTGGTAGACGCGCCAGCTTGAGGGGCTGGTGACCGCAAGGTCGTGGAGGTTCGACTCCTCTCGTGCGCACTTAATTTAATATGGTCTTTTATACTTACATATTGAAAAGCAAAAAGACAGGTAAATATTATAAAGGGCACACCTCTGATCTTAGCATACGACTTGATCAACATAACAAAGGAAAGACAAAAAGCACTAAAAGTGGTATTCCTTGGTCAGTTGTTTATTATGAAAGATATTCGTCACGTGAAGAAGCTATTTTGAGAGAAAAATACTTTAAAACAGCTTCAGGAAGACGTTATATCAAATCTCTTAATTTAGACAGTAGTGTTGGAGGTTCTCTGCCCGAATGACCTAGTAAAACAATTATGACTAAGGCAATCAATAACAACCTTAAAAGAAATATTCTAATAAACCCATAGTTCGGTCAGGCTGGGACTCCTCTCGTGCGCACTTAATTTTTCTTCTTTTTCTTAAACAATCTCTTAAACCGTTCTCCGAAATTTTTCTTTTCTTTAGCTAGACTGTCGCCAAAGTCTTTGGTAATTACTTTGTCTTTTTTACCGAATATTTTTTCCATAAAAGTGGCATCATCCATTTCGGGTAGACAATCCATTTGTTCGGCTAATGAGTCTGATAAAGCAGGAAATCTTGCTTTTGATACGGTGATTAATTCATCATCGGAATTTATGCTTTTAAGGAATAATGCCGTGATCGGCAGTGCGGTGTTCGCCCCTTGACCTAAGTTGGTGGTTCTAAACTTGTACGTTGGGTTATCAGCTCCCACCCAGCTTATCATTACTAGGTTTGGTGTGGCAGCGGCAAACCACCCATCGGTATTGCCTTGTGTTGTTCCTGTCTTGCCTATTATGTCATTTTTTAATCCGTATTTCCATCGTATTCGTGAGGCTGTGCCATGGTTAACCACATTTTTCATCATGTCAATCATCATATCGCACGTTTCTTGACGCAGTACTTGATCTTTAGGCCGGAAGCCATTTTCATAAACTATTTCACCGTGTTTATTTTCGATAGCCATAATGGTGTAAGGCTGTATAGGCGTTCCATGATTCACAAAAGTGCTATAAATGGTAGCTAATTCAGAAACAGAAAGATTGGCAGTACCCAACGCTAGTGATGGTACAGAAGGTAACTCACTTTCAACCCCCATTTTATTGGCTAATTGTATGATGTTGTTTATTCCGGTCTTATCAATCAGGTTAACGGCTACGGTGTTTACCGACTTTGTAAGTGCTCCCTTCATAGAAAATTTCATGTTGTAATTGTCTTCACCGTTAGATGGAGTCCAATTATCAAAATTTTCATAGGTGGTTTTCTCGGCAGAGATGTAGTCGCAGGGAGCGATGCCTTTTTCTATCGCAGCAGCATAGACAATGGGCTTAAAAGTAGACCCTACTTGTCGCTTAGTGGTATAGTTTACATGGTCGTATTGAAAGTATTTAAAATTGATGCCACCTATCCATACTTTTACTTGTCCTGTTTGTGGCGATACGGCCATAAACCCTGTATTTAGAAATGACAAATAGTGTTTAATGGAGTCCATGGGAGTAATTTGTACTTCTTTTTCTCCTTGCCAAGTAAAAATATCCATTCTATATTTAGTGTTAAAAACCGCAGTTATTTCTTCTTCTGTTGCGCCTTCTTCTTTCAATTTCAGATATCGCTGCGATTGGTGGATAGCACTTTTTAATATGTTTTTATTTTTTCGCCAAGGTTCTTTTGTTTTTATGTGACTATCAAATGTTTTTTGTAAGTCCGTCATATGAGTTTTCATGGCATTTTCTGCATGACGTTGCATTCTTGCATCAATGGTGGTGTGAATTTTCAGACCATCGGTATAAAGATTGTACATAGCACCATCAGGTTTTGTATTAGCAGCACACCACTTTAGTGCACGTTGTCTTACTTGTTCTCGGAAATAGGTGGCAATACCCTCTTGATGTGAAATTTTTTTGTATTGCAAAGCGAGTAATTCATTTTTGTACCCAGTAGCTTCGGTTTTGGTAAGGTAGTCATATTTTACCATTTGATTAATGACCACATTTCTTCGAAAGCGAGCTTTGTCAGGAAATAATCGTGGGTTGTACGAATAATTTGCTTTGAGCATGCCTACTAATACTGCTGCCTGAGGAACACTAAGCTGTTTTGAAGAGGTACTGAAAAATCGGTTGGCAGCACTTTCTATACCATAGGTGTTGTCTCCAAACGGCACAGTATTGAGGTATAACGTAATAATTTCTTCTTTACTATAGGCTTGCTCTAGCCTACGAGCGATTAATATTTCTTTGATTTTAATAATTGGGATGGAGAAATGTTTGTATTGTGCTCTCCCAAAAATGTTTTTGGCTAATTGTTGCGTAAGTGTACTTCCGCCACCACCACTACGGTCTTGAAGAATAGCGGTTTTTATAATCACACGGATAAGGCTTCTGTAGTCAATGCCATGATGCTCGAAAAAGCGAGCGTCTTCAGTAGCGACAAGTGCATTAATGACGTTTTTTGAAATGTCTTGATAGAGTACCGCTGATCGGTCTTGTAAATAGTATTTTCCTAGGAGCTCTCCATCTGCACTATACACTTCACTGGCTTCCATGTTGCGAATCGATTTTAATTCATCTATGGTAGGTATTTTGCCATAAAACCCCATGCGAACACTTATTATGAATAGCGAAAATGATACGGTTAAAATAAAGATCAGTTGCACCGAAATTCGAAAAATTTTCTTCTTGTAGTTCGAAATGGGTTGTGAGTTTTTTGTGCCTGATTTATTTTTGTTTTTTGTCATTCTTCTATAAAAAGTATACGAAAGTAAGAAGTGTATTTTATATAGACAACCCTGAAAAATGGACTAAACGCTCTAGATTGCAGAAATCCTCTCCGATAGCTATCGGAGAGGGTTTTTATTGCTTAATACTTCCAGATTACATATCTGGAAGAGCGAAATTCAATAACTATAATACTATTCGCAACTGAGCTAGTAATGTTTCGCTGCGACTTTACTCTTGATTAGTGATGGCATACTTGGTCTCAGCGTGAATTAAGAACCAGTTGGGATGATTAAAGGAAAAATATTTTTAAAAAAAAATACACTCGGTTTAAGAAAACAAAGAAAATAAAGTAACCCTTTAGTATATTCGTGTAAATATTTAAAAATGAGTCCTGATTTTAAAAAATTGATTATTAGCTTAAGTTTGGTAACATTTAGTGTTTTATCAGGGGTTTTTGGATTTATGTTTATTGAAGGGTACGAATTTTTAGAAGCCTTTTACATGACCATAATAACGGTATCTACTGTAGGATATCAAGTATCTGAACCATTATCGAATGTAGGAAAAATATTTGTAAGCATCTATATTATGTTTAACGTAGGAATTTTTGCTTATATCGTGACCTATTTAGCGAGTTATGTGTTTGAAGGGGAGTTTAAAAATGAGTTTTATAAATACTTTAATTACAAAGGCGTTATGAAATTAAAAAATCATGTAATTGTATGTGGCTATGGCCGAAATGGAAGAAAAGCATGTCAAGAATTAACATTTCAAGGCACTCCGTTTGTAGTTATTGAAACGAGGAAAGAAGTAATTGAAGAATACATTGATGTAAAAACCATCCCTTTACTACAAGGCGATGCTGGTAATGAAGATATACTGATTAAAGCCAATATAGAACATGCAACGCACCTTATTTCTACCTTGCCCGATGATGCTCAAAATGTATTTATTGCCCTAACAGCAAAAGAGTTGAAACCTGATATTATTGTAATTTCTCGACTTAGTGATCCGAAAGCAGAAAAGAAATTAAAAAAAGCGGGGGTAGATGAAGTTGTTATGCCCGATACCTTAGGTGGTCGTCATATGGCACACCTTATTACCAAACCATACATTATCAAATTTTTAAATATGATAGATGGTATTGAAGGAGGGTTTGAAGTAGAAGAATTCTATTTCGAACAATTTAAAGGTGAATTTGAGGGTAAAGCCATTCAGGACCTTCATGTACGCACCAAAACAGGTGTTAATATTTTAGCAGTAGGGAAACGTGAAGGCAGTCTTCAAATTAACCCAGAACCTACTACCATTTTAAAAAACGACTGGTATTTTATTGTAGTGGGTCGAAAAATCGACATGGATCAGTTTAAGGAAATATATATTAAGTAGGTAATAAACAGTTAATCAGCTGCTTATAAATATACCAGACGAATAATGGAGTACAGATCTCTTCGGTTTGGCAGACAAGATAAAACAACTATTCTGTAGCAAACGTTCTCGCAAAGACCAGTTGGGTGCTTTGATTTCATGCAATTTAGTTGGGAATGACACCTGATTGTTAACAAAAAACATTAGGGGAGGTATCAAAATTGGTATTACATGACCTTAATGTTTTTCCGTTCAGATAATGAATGATTATATTTGATAAAGTATAGGATGAAAAATAATTTGGTGTTTTATATTTAATAAAATAGATGTCAAAAAGCGATATGTTTTGATTTTCATACATCTCTAGTAATTCAAATTTGAAGAAAAAATCCAGTCACTAATATTTCAAGAACAACACACATGAGTATAAACGTAAAATTATTAAAATCAATATGTGAAGCACCTGGTGTGCCAGGCTATGAGAGTAAAATCAGAAACCTTATTATTAAGGAAGTAAAACCACTTGTTGATGAATTGGAGGTCGATAATATGGGGAATATAATCACCTTAAAAAAAGGAAAAGATGCTACGAAAAAAGCAATGGTAGGAGCGCACATGGATGAAATCGGATTTATGGTCTCGCACATAGACGATAATGGATTTTTGAGATTTACTACATTAGGAGGTTTCGACCCTAAAACATTAACGGCTCAGCGTGTTGTTGTACATGGTAAAAAAGATTTGGTTGGGGTGATGGGAACCAAGCCCATTCATGTAATGTCAGCAGAGGAAAGGACAAAAATGCCTAAAACCACGGATTATTATGTGGATATGGGGATGAAAAAGGAGGAAGTAGAAAAATATATAAGTATCGGAAATCCTATCACCAGAGAACGGGAGCTGATAGAGATGGGAGACTGTGTAAATTGTAAGTCAATTGATAATCGTGTGTCGGTTTTTGTGCTTATTGAAACTTTAAGGGCACTAAAAGATGTTCCTTATGATATATATGGTGTGTTCACAGTACAGGAAGAGGTAGGGATAAGAGGTGCAAATGTAGCAGCTCATAAAATTAACCCTGATTTTGGTTTTGGACTGGATACTACCATAGCATTCGATTTGCCTGGAGCTCAACCGCATGAAATGGTTACGAAACTAGGTGATGGAACGGCTATAAAAATACTAGATGCGATGACGATTTGTGATTACAGAATGGTGGATTATATGAAGAAAGTGGCAGAGGAGAAAAAAATAAAATGGCAAAATGAAATATTAACAGCAGGAGGAACAGATACCGCAGGTATTCAACGAATGGGGAAAGATGGAGCAATATCTGGAGCGGTTTCTATTCCGACAAGACATTTGCATCAGGTGATAGAAATGGCACATAAAGAAGATGTTGAGGGCAGTATAGCTTTGCTAAAGGCATGTCTGGAGGAATTAGATCAGTACGACTGGAGTCATAAATAAAACAGTAAAATGAAAAAACGAGAAAGAAGAAATAGTGCCTTGAAAGGAATATTGATAAGGAGTAACGCCATCTCTTCTATCTCGATAGTGGAATATTGGAAAAAGGCACTAATTGTTGTAGTGATGAGCCTGATGCTTATAGACGTTTCTGCTCAAAAATCATCAGTAGCGATTAGTGGAGTCGTAATGGATGCGGATAGTGTTAGAGCAATACCTTACGTTAATATTCTATTGAAAAACTCGTTTTTTGGTACTGTTTCGGATAACTCAGGTCATTTTAGTTTTACAGCTAGTGAAGGAGATACGCTTCAATTTTCCTGTATTGGTTATTTCGATGCTTATTTTATAATGCCCGAAAACCTGAATGGAGATAGCTATTCTTTAATTCAATTATTACGCAAAGAAACTATTATGCTTGAAGAGGTAGTGATTTTCCCTTGGCCTGAGTATGAACAATTTAAAAATGCTTTTTTAACTACTCAGCCCAAACGTAATTTAGGTGACGTGGCCTATGAGAGCAAACGTAAAATAAAAAGAATTTCGGTAGAGGAGTACGAGCGAAATAAGTATTACTATAATATGTATTATAATAATCAATTATACGATTTAACAGGAATTGTTCCTTTTAATAATTTCCTGAACCCTATGGAGTGGACGAACTTTATCCGAAATGTAACGGCTAAAAAGTACAAAAAAGAAAAAAAATAGCGACCTTTGTAAAATAAAATGTTTTGCACATAAAAACAGAATCATGAATAAAGTCAATTTTTCGAATATTGAGCCTAAAGATTTCTCGAAAGTTATTCATAAAAGGGTAAATCAATACTTTAAAGATAAAGGGATTTCGAAAACGGGAAACTTCCACATGTATTTGAAAACAGCTATGATGCTGTCGCTTTATTTTGTGCCTTACGTAATTTTGCTCTTGAATATACTTCCGATATGGGCGATGTTTGTGATGTATGCTATTATGGGGGTAGGCATTTCTGGAATTGGGCTATCGATCATGCATGACTCTAACCATGAAGCTTTTTCGGATAAAAAATGGGTGAATAAGTTGTTTGGATATTCTATGAATGTTATCGGATTTAGTGCCTATAACTGGAAAATGCAACACAATGTATTACACCATACGTATACAAATGTATATGGATTGGACGAAGATATTCACGATAAGCCTTTCATTCGACTTTCTCCACATGGCATATTAAAAAAACATCATCGTTATCAGCACCTTTATGCGCCATTATTATACTGTTTTTCAACGATTAGCTGGTTTTTTATTAAGGACATAAAGCAATTAAGCGTGTATAAGAATAGTAAGTTAACCTCAAAAAACACAACAGAGGCTATCTATAATACGCCTATCACCATACTCACTAAAATTGTTTTGCTCTTTTATATCATAGCTCTTCCTATCATGATAGGACTGCCAGTTTGGGTGGTAATAACAGGGTTTGTTTTAATGCACATGATTGGAGGGTTGTTAATTACTACCATTTTCCAATTGGCGCATGTTGTAGAGGGACCAGAACATCACGATGCACACAAAACGGACATGATTGAAGGAAGTAGAGCTGTACATCAGTTAAAAACCACGGCAAATTTTGCTATGAAAAACCCTTTAGTTACTTGGTTTGCAGGTGGCTTGAATTTTCAAATCGAGCATCATCTTTTCCCTACTATTTGCCATGTTCATTATACTAAAATTTCGAAAATTGTAAAGGAAACGGCTCAAGAGTTTGGGTTGCCCTACTATCATCAACCTAAAATGTGGAAAGCAGTAGTGTCGCACCTAAAAATGTTGAAACAGTTTGGCAATATGAAAGCCGCTTAATACAGTTTACCGATTGCTACACCTCCAAAGGCTGCCAATAGTCCGATGACCACACTTAAGGAGATGTAGGTAATTAATGTAGCCCATTCTCCTTCTTGGTATAAGAGATGATTTTCATAAGAAAAAGTAGAGAAAGTAGTGAAGCTGCCACAAAAACCAGTAGCTAGGAAAAAGCGCATTTCATGACTCAGAATTTGCTCTTTATCAGCAAGGGCATAAATTATCCCTAGTAGAAAACATCCGATAAGGTTCACAGTAAAAGTGCCATAAGGATATGCTCCAAAGAAATTTTTATCAATAAATAACGATAGCCAGTACCTTGAAACACTTCCTAGAAAACCTCCCACCCCTATAATTAGTGATATTTTTAACATGATTTTGACTTCGTTAGAATGAATTCAATTGCTGCAATGACCACATTATTTACGAATTTCCCAAATATTGGTGGTGGCATTAAAATATTTTTCAGGTACGTTAATATTTTGCTCACCATATAATTTCTGTGCGTCTTTCAGAAATAGTCGCATACTTTCATAGTCTTGCATGCCTGTGAAAAATTCATCTTTATACGCATATTCGGATGCGGGTCAGATATAAAATTCCTTTCTTCCTTTCTCGTTAGGTGTATATACCCAAGTAAGTTGGTAATTAGCATTTTCAACCCATGATTTGTCTCCAGATTTAGTGATTTTAAAATGGAGCATAGTGCCGCCATCAGTATATCGCTTTCGTTGGTTTGAGACAAAATTACCCAATGAGTAGGCTACAAAACTATTTTCATGTTTTTCGATTCGTTGTAGCACATGTGGGTGCGACCCGATGATGATGTCCGCTCCTTTTTCGATGCAAAACTGATATAAGCGTTGTTGCGCTTCGCTTGGGTTATGCTGATACTCTAGCCCCCAATGCATAAACACAATAATTTTATCTACGTATGATTTTTTAGCTCGAATAATATCTTCTTCAATCTTCGATTCGTCAATTAAGTTAACAATGGTAGGAGAGGGGATAGGAAGTCCGTTTGTGCCGTACGTATAATTAAGGATAGCCACCCGAATGTTTTCTTTTTCTAAAATCAACAGAGGGGTGAGTTCTTTTTCTTGAGCATTTCTAAAAGTACCAGTATGTTGAATTTCTAGACTGTCTAATAGATCGAGGGTGGTAACAATTCCCGCTTTCCCTCTATCACAGCTGTGATTATTAGCCGTCACTAATACATCAACGCCAGCATTTTGTAGTCCACTGGCTAATGCCGCAGGAGAACTAAACCGTGGATAGCCTTTATACGGTTTGATGCCGAGTGTTACTTCCAAATTAGCAATGGTGAAATCAGCAGCATTCATGTGTGGTTTTAGGTACTGAAATACTGAATTGTAATCAAAATCATTGGTTTTTTCCTGATACGCAGATCGGATTTGCGTATCGTGTCCCATTACATCACCAATAAAAGTAAAAGAGACACTTGTTGTGCTTGATTGTGCAAATAAAGTGTACTGGAAAAGACATAAGACTACAGTCAAAATTGTATGCGAATGTGTGATGTAGTTTTTGATCATTACTATTTTTTAATTTTCTTATCAAGAATAAAACCACAATTTAATTGCTAACCCTAATACTGCAACGACAAGGAATCTTTTAATCCATTTATCTCCAGCTTTAACTGACCACCGGCTGGCAACCCAAGCGCCAGTGGCATTTCCCACGGCCAAAGAAAGGCCATACTCCCAGTTTATCATTCCTTTCCAAATAAATACACCTAAAGCTGCTGCGGTGTAAATTAATGCTACAAATACTTTAATAGCATTCGTTTTCACTAAAGAAAGGTGGTTGATATTAACCAATGAGGCGATAATTATAAACCCGATTCCTGCCTGAATAAATCCACCATACATTCCTACAAAAAAGAAAACAATAGTGCCAATGAGTTGATGCTTAAAACCCATTCTCTCTTCTCTATTTGATGAAATTTTTGGAGACAGTACAGTTACAAAAATTACCGCAATCATAATAATAGCAATAATCTTGTTAAAGAGTGCATCTTCCAATTTAGTAGAAACCAATGCTCCTATGATCGCACCTGGAATAGCTGCTAATGACAAATAAGTCCCATATGGGAGTGGAGACACGCCTTTTGACCTAAAACCTGCTACAGCAAAAACATTTTGAAAAAAAATAGCTACACGATTGGAGGCATTGGCTACTCCAGGAGGTAATCCAAGAAATATTAGAATGGGCATACTAATTAACGACCCACCTCCTGCCACTACATTTATAAAGCCAGCTAATATACCTACTCCTATTATTAAAGCATATTCATAATATTGCATGGCGCAAACATAAGGAAAAAAGTGCTTTGTATATAAAAAAAGTAGCCAAGTATTGACTAGACTCTTTTTAAAGCGTATTCTTTCCAAAATAAAAAATTTTATAGGATGAGATAAACGGCTAACTTTACCGCTGAAGCATAAATAATATGGAAATACTTATCAAAAACATAAAAGGACTTGTTCAGGTGAGAGAGGTTGCGCCTAAATGGGTGGCGGGTAAGGACATG
>Ga0224506_10003499_pt1 | contig 10360 bp, 11 predicted proteins | sample SF_Jan12_sed_USG_2_FD_169108 | JGI IMG/M metagenome (GOLD analysis project Ga0224506, IMG submission 169108) | Sediment microbial communities from San Francisco Bay, California, United States - SF_Jan12_sed_USGS_8_1 | ecosystem: Environmental > Aquatic > Marine > Sediment | place: USA...
TCTAATAATTAAAATCTATATACTAATTATTTCTTGCATATAATCCATTTTGTACAAATTGATTTACAGATGATTAGAATCAGTAGTTAATATCAGGAAATCAACCAATAATTTTGATAATATTAATTGCATTTGATGGATAATTAATTTGGCTTGATATGGGTTAGCTTTAATATTATTATCATAAAATCGTTATTTACTGTTTCATATAAATATTGTTCAATTTTAAATATCAAAATAATTGGTAAATATCCTACCATGAAATCCATTAATATTTTGGAAATTGATCTATATTTTAATTCAAGAAACAAAGATAAAAAAACTATAGAAAATATAGCAATATTAAGAAGAGTGATTTATATCATGACCACTGAAAAAAGAGAAATTTTATTTCCAGAGTTTAAGTTATTCTTACTAACATCCCTGTTTTTTCTAGATTTAGGTATATTATTTGGTGCTTTAAATTCTTTTAGAATGGCAGGTTTGTTTGATTTACCACAAATTCATCAAACACATTGGACATCGACTTTATTTGGAGGTGTCACCTTACTATTACTTTCATTGATTTATTATACTTTTTCACACTTAAATGAGGAGGTGAATCAATATCATAAATTAACATTAATTGTTTATGGATTATTTATAGTTGGTATATTGTCTAGTTTTATGGCAGTATGGATCAATCATAATTTTATAATTATAACCGATTTAGTGATGCCTTTGGCAGCATCACTTTACGGAGTATTACTCGCGTTATTTATGAAGGAAAATAAATTTAGAGAAAATTTAAAGAGTCATCCTGCTGCATTGATGATGATAATTTCCATTGTATGGTTGTTAGTAGCATTTCTAATGTCATTTAATATAGCATCATCCTCATTAGATAGAATATTTCTCTACACGTATGTATATGGGTTCTTTTCAACAGCATTTTTTGGCCTATTATCATATGTGTTACCAGAATATTTCAATCAAAAACCACGAAACATGGGTAGCATTCGAAGAGATATTTTTCTATTCAATATTTCAGCAATTTTTATTATTTTATCCAATAAGTACAGTAAACTCCACTTCTCCATTAGTGTGTTAGGTCCTGTAATATGGGGAATATCTGGCTTGATTTTTACTATGTATGTTTTTGATTTAATCTATAAGGTGGGAGTTAAGAGCTCATTAGTTGGATTAATCGGTGGTTTGGTTGGATTTTTATTCTTTGTCTTTGATACATTTATGAAAGCAATATTACCAGTTTGGGTTCATCAAAGTCATTTTCATTTTATATTTTTAGGTACAATTATCATCGTATTAGTTTCACTTGGAACGGATATTTATCTAAGGGGTGATAAAGAAGGTGAAAAAGTAAAAGAAAATAAATTTGATCCTAAATATATCGGAATTGTTATGGTAATTTTAGGAGTTAGTGGGGTATTATTAGGATTTACAATTAATAATTTAATTTTTGCAGGATATTTCGGTCTTTTTCTTTTCCTTGGTATTTTAATTCTCGAATTTACAATTATTATGCGAAAAAATAAATGAGTCTATAATACCTTAATTATTCTTTCTTTATTTGATAAAAAGAGTTTCACCATATTTACTCCTCTTTGTAATCTTTCCCTATTGGATTCGTTTATTGCTAAATTATGATTTATATTATATTTTAAATCAGGATCAACTTCAAAATAACACAAACACGAATCAATTTTGTGGATCATTTTTACTTCTAAACCTAGGTTAATTGCAGTTGTTTCTAATCCAAAAATAACTAATTTTGTAGCTACTTCAGAGTCAAAGTATTGAAGATTAATTGGCTTTGAAATTATTTGATTCACTATATCACCATCAAATCTAATAATTGTAGAAAAATCAGATATATAAGTACAGATATATATCGAAATATTACAAATTTGATAATTTTTTGTGAATCAGTTTTAATATTGCCAATGCGTAATATTATCCGTAAAATGAACGAACTGGCAAAAAACAAATCAACATTATCAAAACATATTATTACAACATTTCCGACTGAATCGGTGATGCAGGTACTTCAAAAAATAGTTACTAACAACATTAGAAGAATACCTGTTTGTGATGAAAGTGATATAATTGGAATGATTACCACCACTGATCTACTTAAATTAATTGGGAAATATAGTTTTGAAGAACTAGAAGTAAGTGAAGTGGGGCGATATATGAGTAAAAAAGTTATTTCTGGAGATATCACCGACAAGATTAAAGATCTAATATTGTTAATTTATAATACAGGTATAAGTGGTATCCCAATCTTGCAGGATGAAAAATTAGTTTCTATATTTACCAACCGTGATATAATCATTAACGAAGAGATTTGGAGGAATATCAGAGAAGAAATTATATCAAGTGAAGAGGGAATAGGAAGACTAATTTCAAATGATAATTTAGTGGGGTCTGAAAAATCAATTCATCAATTAATTGAGAAGTTCAACTCCTCTGTTCAAAGACAAATGATTGTACAAAAAGGAAATCAATTTTTAGGTATCATTTCTCATAAAAGTCTGATACGGAATTTATTCGAGAAATTTCAAAAGGATAATTTGAATAAGTTAGATTTATTCAAAATGTCGGTAGATTCATTAGACTATTTACCATTTTCTCAAAGGAGTACTCCTGTTATGGTGAGTTCATGCAGGATGTGGATAAAATCAAGAGAATTGGAGGCATTTCCACTTTTCTATAAAGGCTTTCCTGTCAAATTAATTACCGAAAAAGATTTAGTCGGTTATCTTGCCAATAATTTATACTAATATGAATATCAATAAATCAAATACATCTCCAACACATATTATGATAAATAGAGATGAAATCGAACTTTGGTTAAAAAATTCAGACTATTTAGCAGAATTGAGTAAATATATTGAATTACCAAGTAGAACTGGAAACAAAGAAGAAGTACTAAAATGTTCTAAATTTGCGCTTGAATTACTTAATAGCTGTGGACTTGAAACAAAAGTATTCCCTTCAAAGGGTAACCCTGTATTATTTGGACAGAGATTATCTAATCCCAATAATCCAACAATTCTTATTTACGGTCATTATGACGTACAACCAGAGGGGAATAGAGAAGAGTGGAAAACAGATCCATTTCAAGCCATCAAAATTGGTGATAAATTATTTGGTAGGGGAAGTGCGGATAATAAAGGTCAACATTTTGCACATATGTTAGCACTACGGTATCTAAATTTGAATCATTCAGATATATTCAATAAAATAAATGTCAAATTCATCTTGGATGGAGATGAGGAATATGGGAGTTTTAGCTTACCCGAGGTTGTTATTAATAACAATGAAATATTGAGGGCAGATTTTGTCTTTGTTTCTGATGGACCATCTTTAGTTTATGATAGACCAACAATTGTTGGTTCTGTAAGAGGAATATTAGGCTTTCATATCACTATCAAACATAATGCATCCGACTTGCATTCTGGTAATTTTGGAGGATTGGCTCGATCTGCAGCAAGAGATTTACTATCACTTATAGAAACTATGGTAAAACCGAATGGTGAGGTATTAATAGAAGGATTCTATGATGATGTTCTAAAACCAACAGCAAAAGAATTGGATCTATTGAATAGTCTAGAAGAATTTTATGATAAAATAATTGCAAATAATAATTTAACATTATCACCTCATCAAAACGATAAAAACAACTCTTTTTTAAATCAATTATGGCCAACATTCAATATAAATGGATTGAAGACAGGGGGGGTAAAAGAATTACAAAGAACCATTATACCTAGTGAAGCAATTGTTAGCATTGACTGTAGATTAGTGCCAAATCAAAGTCCAAAAGACATTCAAATTAAGATATCAAAACACATACAAAATTGGGCAAAACAAGAAAATATATCGAATTCAATAAACATAGAGTTTGAGCATTCAATGGAACCTGTCTCAAGTTCAATAAATGATGAACGAATTGATCTATTAATCTCGGCTTTAAGTAAAGGCTTCAAAATTTCACCTATTGTTGTACCAAGACTGGGAGGGTCTCTGCCACTTTACTTATTTCCTAAATATCTAGGAATACCTGTATTTCTCGTCCCCTATGCTCTTCCTGATGAGAAAAACCATGCACCAAATGAAAATTTGGATATTCCATATTTTGAATCAGGCGTATATAGTACCACATTCTTACTTTATGAATTTGCTCATCGATAATGTGTAGTAATTCTATCAATAAATTTTAATTTAATCAAAGATAAAACAATATATATAAAAATAATTGTGCGCAATCTAAAATTAACCATCGCAGTGATAACATGTACAAGAATCCCGCAAGAAAAGGTCCAAATCGAGTTTGGAATGCATATCGTAATTTACGAGTTCCTGAAGAATTATTTGACGAAGTAAAAAAATATATGGAACAAAGAAAGTATGAATATTTACAGAATAGAGAAGGGCTGGATGAGACCTTTCCGGGAAGTTTGGAGACTAGTAATGAATTCCTCTCTAGCATGAGTCCTGAAGTACAATCATTAACTACAACCATGTTAAAACGAATTATTCGAGAAGAGTTTGAGAACTTTAAGGATTCTAGCATCAACTCCAGCGGTACAAAATCATTTGAAGATTTAACTCCGAGGAAACTCACTTCAAAAGAAAGAGTTATGGAAGTGCTTGAAAATCATCCAAATCAGGAGTTAACAACCCTTCAAATAGAGGAATTATTGGGAATACCAGGACCTACTTGTAGACAAGCTGCAAGAGAAATAGCTGATGAAAATTCAAATGTAATCAAACTACCTGGTAGACCAAACAGATTTAAATTTATTCCTAATTGAACAAATCATTTGAGATAAACTTTCAACTGTAAAGATTTTTAATGAAAGTAGATTTTTAAGTGAATCTGCAAAATAAGACTTTTTTTAGTTGGATTACATTATCAAATCATATGGATACTGATTCTATCCCGAATGAAAACATTCAGAGTAACGAACGCTTCGATGTTTATCTAGTGGGTAATAAGCATAATCGTATTTTTGCTGTTGATAGGAATAGATGCAAAGGATGTAAAATCTGTACGTCTATTTGCCCATATAATGCGATATTCATGGGAAAAGTGAAATCACATAGAGGTTTTATTTATCCAATTGAAAATGGCAAATGCACTGCATGCAAACAGTGTGTTTACATATGTCCCGATTTTGCACTATCTATTCATGATGCTGCAGACATCACAGAGGAGGCTAAATAATGTCAGAGAATAAATTAGTAGAAGAACCCAGAGTTCTTGCAGGTCCACAATTTAATTCAGGTAACTTTGCAGTAGCAGAAGCAGCACTTTTTGCTGGTCTTCATGGTTATTTTGGATATCCCATTACACCTTCAACAACGATAATGGAAAGATTGGCTTCTAGGTTGCCTTATGTTGAAAAACCAGGTGCATTTCTCCAAGCAGAAGATGAGATCGCAAGTATAACTGCAGTTATTGGATGTTCATGGACTCGAAATAAAGCAATGACTGCTACATCGGGACCTGGTTTTTCATTAATGCAAGAAGGTATTGGATTAGCAACTTTTACTGAGACTCCTTTAGTAGTTGTAAATGTCATGAGAGGGGGTCCATCAACGGGTCTTCCCACCTTCCCTGCACAACAAGAACTAATGCAAGCGCATTTCGGATCTCATGGTGATTATATGGTACCTACATTTGCACCTAATAATGTTCAGGAATGTTTTGATTTAACAATCGAAGCCTTTAATGCTTCTGAAGCACTAAGAACACCAGTGTTTGTTTTGACAGATCAGATCCTTTCAACATTAAAAGAAAGATTTCTCATCCCCAAAAAGGAAAATATTGAATTAGTTAACAGATCCAGTCCTGATAATCCACACATTACCTGGAAAGGAGAAACTATTTCGTCAAATTTAGTACTACCGATGAATTGTTTTGGTGAAGAATCCAAGGCATTTGCTACTGGATTAAGCCATGATGATACAGGTCATGTAGATCTAAGCGCGGATACCTATGAACTACTGATGAATAGATTAAAAGAAAAAATTCTTACGTATCAACATTTATTCCCCAAACCCGAGAAATATTTGATTGATGATGCTGATACAGTTGTTGTTGCTTATGGTAGTACTGCAAGATCCGCAAAATATGCAGTCAATAGCGCAAGAAAGAAGGGTATTAAAGCCGGTTTATACCGATTAAGAACTATTTGGCCCTTTCCAAAAGATGATATTATTCAATCCCTAAGAGGAAAAAGAATTATTGTTGTTGAAATGTCATCAGGACAACTAATTTGGCCCGTAGAGAGATATTTAAAACAAGATGTAGAGCATATCGGCTATCTAAGGGGTTCTGTACCTCCACCGTCGTTAATTAGAAAGAAAATAGAAGGAGTTAATTAAATGGTCACAATAAAATTTGATTTACTAGGACATAATAATGAAGTAGATTTGACAAGTAGGATGTTACCTCACATTTGGTGCAGTGGTTGTAGTTTAGGAACTAATGTACAATCTTTTATTAGAGGCGCAATTTCTGCTGGTTTAAATCTAGATAGAGAGGTAGTAATGGTTAGTGGAATTGGATGTACCGGAAGAGCATCGGGATATATAGAAGCCGATGGTTTTCATACAACTCATGGAAGAGCAATTGCATTTGCAACTGGAGTCAAATTAGGAAATCCAAATCTAGAGGTAGTTGTATTTTCTGGAGATGGTGATTTATTTGCAATAGGTGGAAATCACTTTATCCATGCTGCTCGAAGAAAAGAAGATTTAACAGTAATTTGTACAAACAATTCAACATATGGTTTAACAGGAGGTCAAGCTAGTCCTACTACATTTGAAAATACTTACACTCCTACTACAATAGAAAAAAATGATAAGCCATTTGATTTGGTGAATCTTGCCTTGGGAGCAGGTGCAGCTTTTGTAGCTAGATATACTTCTGCACATTATAAAATTCTTCCAAGAATTATAAAAGAGGCTTTACAAACCAAAGGTATGGCATTTATCGATTTAATTTCAGGTTGTCCTGCCATTTATGGTAAAAAAAATGGTTATCCAACAGGTGAAATAATGGTTCAAAATTTTCTGGAATCTTCAGTAGATATTGTTCCTGATGATGAAGGTACATATTTATTACCCGAGAATACAGCTGTTCATTTTGATCAAGGAAAAGGATATACCAAAATCCCCGTGGGTATTTTTAGAAGAGGTGAAAAGAAATGAACCTAAAAATAAAAATTGCAGGAATTGGAGGACAAGGTGTTCAATTTTTCGGTAAATTACTAGGAGAAGCTGCATTCAAACAGGGATTGAATGTATCACAAGGTGTAATATATGAACCATCCACTACCGGTGGTTTAACAGTGGCAGATATTACCCTTGCTCATGCAGATGAGGAAATAATCTTTCCATATATTGAGGAACCAAATATCCTAATTGTTTTTGCACAAAGATGTTGGGATGATTACAAGCATCTAGTTACTGAAAATACAATACTCTTGGTAGATCAAAGCAATGTTCAGGATTTCAATCCAAATGAGAGCAGATTATCACTTCACTTACCTTTCTCTAAAATCGCACTTGATATCGGTTCTGAAAGTGTAATGAATGTAGTAGCACTCGGTTTTATTTCTGAAATGCTTGATATCAGTGATAATCATGTACATACTATATTAAAAAATCTTTCACCAGAAGATGCAATGGTGCTTGAACTTTTAGAAGTTGCACCTGAAAATTTTGAAGAATCATTAATCAAGTCATCTCCCAAGAAATTTCAAGAAATGAATCTAAAAGCATTTAAAATGGGTTATAATTTGTCATTAAAGGAAGATTACTCCAAGTCTGAAGTTTTAAATTAACCTATATAAATTATAATATTTTGAATTCGATAAATTTATCAAGTAATTCTCTTCCTTCCTTTGTATTCGAAAATTCTATAAATTTTGAAATTGTATCAATTGTTATTTTACTTATCGAGTGTTCCATACTACATGCATCTAATTGTGCTATATCTGAAGGTATACCCAGTTGCTGAAGTAATGTTTCCATAATTGAAAAATTTTTATGAATACTTTTTGCTAACAGCTTTCCCTTTTCAGTTAAAGTAATTGTGCTATATTTTTCATAATTCACCAATCCTTCAGAAGCCATCCTTTGCATTGCTTCAGTTACAGAAGACCTACTTCTTCCCATTTTATTAGCAATATCTGAAATCCTTGCCTCTCCACTTTGGATGGTTAAAATGTAAATTCTTTTTAGATAGTTTTCCGTGGTTTCACTAAGATCCAAATGAGAAGGTATTGTTTCAATATCCATTTTACGAACAAACTCTGCTATATCACTATTAGTATTACTACTTTTAATATTATACCTTTGTAGGGAATAAATAATTAAATTTGTTCTCTAGTTTTTTTCTATTGTAACCAATACTCAAGTGTTTATATCTTCTTTTTTATAAATTACTAAATCACAGTTAAAATTGGAGGTATTCTCCATCGGCCCAGTAGTGTAGTCCGGCCAATCATCGCGGGCTCTCACCTCGTGGACCCGGGTTCGAATCCCGGCTGGGTCACTTTTTCCTCATCATCCTTATTTCTGTAGCTGATCGTTTTTAGTAAAATAGTTGATTAAATTCAGTTTTACAAAAGGTCAGTTCTATTTTCTTTAATGTGTTCCAATATAATTTTATAAAGTGATCCGATATCTTCGCGTATTGTATCTAAAGTTCTTCTTGGTTTTAGTGTTAATTCCTCTACCAATAACGCAATTCGATGGACTATGGTTGGAACAACAACAACATTATTAGTTAAATACTCTCTCTGTTCTAATTTTTCAATGATTTTCTTTAACCACATTCCCAGGATTTCATCGATGTTACTGCTATCGCTAGGGTTATAATTTAGAATTTGCGGCAGAAAATTGGCAAATAAAGCATCTTTAATTTCATTAAATAAAATTGGTTTCGGATTTGTTTGTTTGAACTTTGCTTTATCAGTTACTTTAAACTCCCCTTTAATTACGCTTGAGAATGTACCAAAGAAGCTTGTTGAGTTAAAATGTCGGGGTGTAAATATGTGGGTCATATTTTTTTCAAAATTTGCACTAAACCGATTTAAAATACTAATTGCCCTAACAAATCTTTCCTGTTCATCTAATTGCAATACTATTGAAGGACTCCAGAGATGCCAAACTTCTATTGGTGGTAAATCTTGATAATCACCAGCTTGATTTGTTGGTGGACAGATTAAAGGTAAAGTTAAGTTTGTATCAAAAACCATTATTTCAGGTTGGTTTTCAGGGAATTTAAGATTGACGAGTTCGCGTACTTTATTCCAAAGCTCTGTGGTTGAAGGTAAACCTAGATTCATAATTGAATTCCAGCGAGATATCCAAAAATTTTCTGAAATTCTCCAATATGGGTCAACTCCAATTATTTTTTCAGATAACCATCCTTTAGTTTTTCTTTCTTTGATATTTGATCCAAGAAAAACCGTTAGCATATCATGATTATTAAAATTAAAATCACAGGCTAATATGGGTACTCCTAATTCATGAAGTGCAGTAGCTACTGAAATAGATACCGGTGTTTTTCCACCTCCACCCTTGGAACCAGTAATCATGATAATTTTTTTAATGGCCAAAAAATCCCTAAATTACTTTAATGTATAATACTTTAAGAAATATTGTTTTTTTCTATAATATTTTTGACTGAAGGAATAGATTTTCTGACTATTGTATAAATTTGATTGAAATTTTATGGTACCCAAATTGAATACACCATATAAAAATAAACAGCTGATGAATCACCTAGGTTATAACTTGCTTACTCCTAATAATAGAGTATGTCAAATTAGTTAAATGTAAACACTCTTTCTTGTAATCGTTAAATTCAAGGGTATTCAAGGTGTTATATTAGGAATTATACAATGTTTTTTATAGTTAGGATGAGTATATAAATAAATGGCTAAAGAAAATCAAGTAGCTAATTCAGCTTTCTTCTTTTCCCTTCTGTTTTATTTTATAAGATCTACAAATGAGCAGTATTTTAGTAATAATTTTCTGTTATTTTCAACTTATCTTTTGATTGTTTTATGTAGTATATTTGCTTTTATCTATATAAATCATTTAAAAATATTCTATTCTCCAATTGTTGGAGGAATGGTATTCGCGTGTACAAATTTAGGAATTGTAATGGCTGGTACTCAAGGATTGGATAATAGTACACCGGAAATTATCGATGGATTATCAAGAATAGTACTTGCATTGTTAACAATATGGAAATTAAGGACTGATATGAGGCATTTAAAATTAGAAATCGATCCATTTACAGTAAAACGATCTTCTGTTTCACGTCTATTTT
>Ga0224506_10003500_pt1 | contig 10359 bp, 9 predicted proteins | sample SF_Jan12_sed_USG_2_FD_169108 | JGI IMG/M metagenome (GOLD analysis project Ga0224506, IMG submission 169108) | Sediment microbial communities from San Francisco Bay, California, United States - SF_Jan12_sed_USGS_8_1 | ecosystem: Environmental > Aquatic > Marine > Sediment | place: USA...
GTCCGGCGCCTGCTTGACGGAGAAAAATTCAGAGTGAAGCAAATGTCGATCGAAATTGAGAAAAACATCGAGTCAAGAAAAGAAACGGACCGAGTCATGTGGTTTTCGATGTGGTTTCTGATTTCGGTGGCAAGTTTTGGAATAGTATGGTTTCTAATGATTTATTTCTTGATCAAACGAAGAAACTATCACTTTTTGAGACAAGAGAAATTAGAAACTCTGATTTTAACCAAACTGAGGCAACTCAGCAGAGAACAGCCGCGACTTAAGAATACCGCATCTAACTCTGTAAAAATTGAAAACATAAAATTGTTCAGAAACCCTCAAGCATGGGCTTTATCAACGCTTCTAGTCTTTCCTGCTTTTTACATTTTTTATTTTCTAGGGATAGATCTTCAAAAACATGAAGAACACGAACACGCGTTTCTCACGGAAGCAATCTCACTCGCACAAAATCTAGGACTAGACATAAATCTTGATGATTTTAAGGCGACAAAGAATTTTGCATTGAAAAGGTATCTAGCCTCAACCATCGTAACATGTGGTCTAGCAGCCGGATATTGGCTCTATCGGATTTTCAACGACTACAATAGACACTTCAAAAGACAATGGAAACTCGAAGACGAATTGCTTAGCTTCTTTAAGGCAATCAACAGCTCGAAAGCCAGTTGACTTCTCAGCTCAACTGTTACTTTTATATTCGTTGAGGCAATACGGATTTCTGAAAGGCCTATAAAGGAAGCCCTAGAATGGTTGACATTTCTAAACTCGTAAAGGCGACTATTGCAGAATTGAACCCTTGCTTTCACGGTGGAAACATCTGGGAAATCTCAGAGAAATTCAAAATTCCCTTAAATCAAGTGATCGATTTCAGTGTTCCTATTAATCCCTTAGGTGTCCCCAAAAAAGTCCTGCAAAGCATTCGCCAGCATCTCAGCCTAATAAAGAATTATCCTGATCCCAATCATGAATGGCTACTTGAAACTCTTTCCAATTACCTTGGGGTAAAGTCGAACAACATAATAGTAGGCAATGGATCGACCGAGTTGATATATTTGTTCGCTGAAGTCTTCGTTGAGAGCGGATATGAGGCAGTCATTCCGATTCCCACGTTCGGCGAATATAAAATGGCCACGATGAGAGTCGGCGGCAGACCATTGTTCTTGAGATGTAATCCAGCAAAGAATTTTCGACTAAACTTCGAAAAGCTTGAAAAAGCAATCTCAAAGAAGACCAGAATAATTTTCTTCTGCAATCCGAACAGTCCAACGGGAATCTTATATGAAAAAGACGATGTCCTTCGTATCATTAGACTGGCAGCAGAAAAAAACGTCCTCGTGTTCCTCGACGAAGATTATGTTGACTTCGTCGATGATAACAAAAGATATTCAATGGCTGAATACGTTACACGCTACGACAATCTCTTCGTACTTAGGTCACTCACAAAATTCTTTGGCTTAGCAGGTCTTAGAATAGGGTTTGGAATAGGTTCCCCTGATGTCGTGAGGACTTTAAAGAAAGCAAAGATGCCGTGGAGCGTGAACAGTTTGGCAATGTTCGCCGCGATGGAAGCAGTCAAAGACGACGATTTCATCAAAAAGTCTAGGCTTCTCATTTCCAGAAGCAAGAGACACATGCAAGAGATGCTTCAGGAAATTCCTTGGTTAAAAGTCTACCCCTCCGAGACTAACTTTTTCCTACTTGAAATCACCGAAGGAGATTTGACTTCAAGTCAGCTGAAGGAAGGGCTTGCTAGCAAAGGTTTGCTCATTAGAGATTGCAGTGACTTCGATGGACTAAACAACAGATTCTTCAGGGTGTCAGTGAACAAACCAGAAGAAAACAAAAAATTGATAGAGCATCTAAAATCGTTTGTTAACTCAGAATAGCGCGCTCATAATGTTGCTACTACGTTGAAGAAAGTGACAGAAAAAAGATGGGAGATTGGAGTGCACACCTCGCAGGCACCATTATGTGTATTTTATTTCTCCGGTTTTCCTGAGCTTGACCGCTTCCTGAAATAGTGGGAGGCAATTAGCACCGAAACAGACGATAATAGCACGACAACTCCGAAGCTCAAGCCTTCTGGGATTGGATCTGATGAGTAGTTATTAACCCCCCAACCATTTGGAACGTCTCGTTCACTGAGTGGTGGCCACGCTTGAACTCCCGCTGCGCTATTGCTTTCGTCGTACACTGCCACTCTGAGTCCCCATACGATGCCCATTAGGACGACCCCTGTATTCTTCCCATCCGTGAATTCGGCGATCCAGTGCGGCGTGCTTGAGGTCGGAGACGCACTTATCGAATTAGCAAAACTTAATTCGCCGGCTTCGGGGGTAACCGCAGTCCAGCCTGTTCCGGTTCCTTGATACACCATTAGGGTGGTGTGTCCTACAAGCTCTATCCTGAAATCGTCGGTCTGAGGAGCGGTGTCAAGGAGATCATTGTTGCCGTCAGCGATAATTTGCCAGTAGTCGCCAGTGTCATTGGTGTTGTCATTGAGAATCTCGATAACAAAGTGTGTGGTGACATCCTCCCCCATGAGCCATGTACTTGCGAAAGTAACGTTTTCGTTTATCATGGTAAAGTTACCGTCGGTCCATTCGTCATCTGTTGTCCATTTTCCATCAAAAGTCTTTGCTATCGTATTAGGCCACTCTATTCTTGTGTAGTCTGGGTTGCCCGCCTGGGTGGTTCCCACGGTTATCAGCAAGAGTAGACTGCAAAGCATAAGTATTGAAAAAGCAACAGACAAAGCTCTTTTCATTATTAACAAATCTCCATTTATTCCGTCAATTTATGTTTGTTCAATCTCCTTAAAAAATATTCCATGCAATAGTGTGGGTGATATAGTCATGCGCGGTTGCACACATTTTCTCTATTTTGATAATCTATTATGCATGCATGCATTTACTAACTGCTGATGGTTAATACATAGGAATGAAGACTTTACTCTGCATTCTACAAGCGTTCTGTTCAATGAAAATCTTGTTTAACTAGAAATAGTAGCATCTTCTATAGTGAAGTTGGAAAGAGCTTATATTATAGAAACATGCAAAATAATGTTTTGATTGAATATGAAGAAAAAAATTGTTATGTTGGCTTTGTTTTCAGTGTTCCTGTTGTCTGCAATGACCGTTTCAGCTCTGGCTCAACCCCTCGATGTAGGTGTCCAAGTAGGCGACTGGTTCAAATACAAAGCTGAAGTCACTGAATGGGAAAGCGAAGATCCATTTCTTCCAGAGGGTTTTATCGGTCCCTTATCCTTGGCCGATAATGAGACAAATTATATACTATACAATGTTACGGACATAACGCCTGGTGATGGTGGTAACAACGTAACCTTCACAATCACATATGACTGGAAAAACGGGAGTGTAACAGAAGCGACCAATACACAAAACGTATCCACTGCGAACACGCAAATATTTATAATCGGCGCAAACATGGAAGAAGGTGACATGGTAAGCGACGCATTTCTTTTCTTTGGATTTTTTGATTATCCAGCACGGTACATAAATGAGACAATCGAAAGTGAATATATTGAACCACCAACAAGAGAAACGAATGTACTTGAATATCATATTGACATCGATGGCACTCCTTATGACTACGTATTCCACTGGGACAAAGTAACTGGAATGCGTGTTTATTACGAAAACTCCGGAGACGTACCTGCAATTTTCACAGCCGCGTACAATTACACTGTTAAATGGACGCTAATAGAAACAAACATAGGAGGGTGGACAGTGATACCTGAGTATCCCACCGGCACAGTTATGCTGTCAGTGTTCATTGCAATCACAGTTTCCATAGCCCTCTACGGACGAAAAAAACTAAAACACTGATCGGCTAAACAGCTATTCTCTTTCTTTTTTCTGAAAGCCGTACGAAAAGTGGTCGAGGTTAGTAACTTCGTGCGCGCATATTCATTTATGATTGATTCCAAAAAATACGCATAAAAATTCTGGAGAAATGGAATTGCTGCACAGATGAACACTAAGATTGCGTGCGCGGTACTGTTGAAGAAAGGTCAACGTGGTGCACGTGCGCTTTGCCGTACTGTTGCTCAATTTCTTGTCTGTAAAATATGTTGTATGCGCAAAACGGGATAAGTCGCTGGTCTGGAGTCACGTAGTGGATGACGCATCGTTTTGCTCTTTCCACATCAAAATTGTAGGGGTCCATGAAGGCCATGCATCCGATGAGCAGGAGCCTTCGTCGAATCTCTCCGAGAGAATCATAAGAAGGCTTTACGTGTATCTTAACCAACGTCTTCACGGTGTTAATCAGTCCAGCCTCTTGCTGAACTCTTCTCCAATCCAGTGACCGAAGTGCTGCAAAAAGCAACCTGAAATAAATTCCAATCTTGCCGATTCTCCACTTATTGCCCGTTCTGCTTATTGCTTTCAAATCTGACATAAAAGCATCAAAGTTTAAGAAATGGTTTATGGGTGTGAACAGGTTGTTGCTTTGTTTAGACACCAATATCCAATTCCAAAGTCCACAGTAGGGAGTAGGCGTGAATAAAGGCCATGATTTGGCTAAGAAATTGTTCATGACTTTTATGGGAGGAATCATGAATGAAACTGGAAACAAGTCCTTTTCGCTGATCTTTCCAGTCGTTTGTTCTTCAATTCTCTTGGCAAGAAACGAGTTGCATACCCGGTTTTTCCTTGAAACAACGTTTCCAGTTCTTCCAGTGAAAGACATGGGTTGAAAAACTATTCCTCTAATGATGTCTACGTTCTCGGCGCCGAATCTAATTATGTCTCCTACTTCGTTGTCATTTATGCCGCCATGTAGAGTTGGAACCAGAATAATTTCTATATCGAAGTCACGGCAAAGCCTGACAAGTTTTAGTTTTTTTTGAAGTAGTTTTGCCCCTCTCAAATTTTCATAAGGTGAATTGGTGAGCCCGTCAAACTGTAGGTACACTATGTTCAATCCAGCATTCTTTAGCTCATTCACCATTTTCGGATTTTCTGCCATTTTAAGACCGTTTGTTGCCAGAAGCACCATAAATCTTAGGGCATGGGCCATCTTCACGATTTCAACGATGTCGTCACGGACTGTGGGTTCTCCGCCAGAAAACATTACGGCTGGTGGTGGGGGGTCTTGTTTCTTAAGAAATTTTAGCATGCGAAGAATGGTTTCTTTCGTTGGTTCGTAGATGCTACGCGTGTTAGGTGAGCTGGCAAAACATATTGGACATTTCAAATCGCATTCATTGGTTACATCAATAACTGCCATGACTGTTTCAGAAGTGTGGAGAGAGCACAGTCCACAGTCATAAGGACATTTATCAAGAGGCTGTTTATGGAAAGGTTTGGTTTCAGACATCTTTTCACCATAATTTTCAGCCCAGTGATAAAGCTCTGCGTTAGTCCAATAGACATCATTGAAGTTTCCATGTAGGGTGCAACTTTTTTTAAGCAGAACCTTTCCGTCTTCCTCTACAATTTTTGCTTTCACCTTCTCGAGGCAGACTGGACATACACTAATCGTTTCCCTAATTACCTTCGATTTATTCAAACTAGTGCACCTACAACTAAGGAAATGGGAAGCAGAATCATTGACATGGTGGCCAACCTTTCATGCTTTTTCACGTTTTGAATATCTGGCTTCTTAAGGAGAGATGATGCGGAATAGATAAGAATGCAGTTCCATATGGCTACTGGAATTAGATATGTATAGTTGACAACTTCAATTAAATATGGAATAGGTGAAGCTATTACGGTGAGGAGGAAGAAGAATGCCCCAATCTTGGCAGAAGGGTTTATACCATGCTTTGCAGGAAGGGTGGGGTACCCCGTCTTCAAATCCCCTTCTAGGCCCAGTATGTCCCTCAATATGTTGCCACCGACGCTGCCCATACTCATGAATGTAAGAGAAAGCGAAGCGACACTAATCTTTTGAAGCAAGGCAGCTTCACCATAAAGAAACGCAGTCCCTATCAAAAGCCCCACAATCAAATTACTCAAGAGCCCCGACTTTTTTTTCAGAAATGCTGAATACACTATCAAAAGGGCAATATCAGCTAAGACGATTCCGAAGCACAAAAGATTAATCGTGAAAGCCGTTCCCAAACCAGCTAGGAACAGCATCGCGGATATTATTAAAACTGTTGAGGGAGATATTTGTTTAGACGGGATAGGCCTGTCAGGCTTCACAATGGAATCCGCTTGCCAGTCGCAATAATCATTAAAAGCGAAACCGCCAGATGTTATTAAAATCGCCGAAAGAAAGACTAAGGTCATCAGATAAGCTTCAGGAAAACCCCTTTGCAACGTTATAGTAACTAACACGGAAAGCCCACCTGTCATGAGCCAATATGAGGGCCTCAGAAGCCTGACAAACGCCTTAGGACGTATTTTCACATCGGTGGCTCCTCTGAAACCGTTTTAATATCTTCTTGACCTAATAGATTTTTTATTCCATCCCTCAATCTTACAAGTGGCCGCCAATGTAACTCCCCAACTATTTTACTGATATCAGCGTGGGTCAACTTTGCATCCCCCTGCCAAGCCTGTCCCCCAGTAAAAGAAAGTTTTGTGACCCCTCGCAGATTCAACAAAGCGATTATCATCCTAGCGATGGCCGTCACGGATGTTGTGATTCCAAATCCAAGGTTGTATATTTGACCATCAACCTTTTGGCGCTGCGCGCATAGTAAGAGAGCTCTTACAACATCTGAGACATGAATGAAATCTCGTGACTGTTCGCCAGTTCCCAGCACTTCAAGTTTGAATGGTGTCTTCTTTAGCTTGTCAAGAAAATCGGGTATAACTCCGTGACCTCTTAAGCCATATACGTTGAAGATTCGAAGTATGACAACTTCCACGCCGTAGTTCTCGTGATAGAATTGACAATAGTCCTCAGCTACGCGTTTGGACAATCCGTAGAAAGAAATCGGTCGAGTAAGATATTCCTCAGGTGTTGGCGTTTTTTCCGCATCCCCGTAGACAGCCGCAGTTGATGCAAATATGACTCTTGCGTCTTTCTTACGAGCGATTTCGAGCACATTAAGCGTGCCATACGCATTCACCTCGAAGTCTTCCTTGGGGTTTTTCATTGAGAAGGGGACGCTCGTCTGGGCTGCTAGATGAAAAATGGTTTCACAGTTTCCTGCCGCTTTCTCTAATGCAATAGAGTCTCTGACGTCGTCTTGTACGAATTTGATTTTCTTCTCCGACAAATTTCTTATGTACTCAATTTTTCCAGTGGATAGATTGTCGTATGCTGTCACTTTTGCGCCTTGCTCCAAAAATGTTTCGCAGAGGTGGGAGCCGATGAAGCCTGCTCCCCCAGTTATCAAAACTTCGGTTTCTTTAAGGGCTCTCAAGGCAATTCCTCGAAGTGTTTGTATCTGAATTCAAGATCGCACTTACTAAGCTTTTCCAAAAACTGGCAGAATTCTGCGACTAAAGAAAGAATAATCTTCCATAGAAACGCTCATCCACGCCTTATTCCCTCGTGTGCGTGTAGATCATAGGGGTTGAGCAATTGTATGGCAAGTCAAATTAAGATTCAAGTACATCAAGCCGAATGTTACACCATCCATTTTTTGAATAGCTGAAAACGTTCTCAAACTCGTTGAAAAGCCAGAGTTCAAAAATTATCCTATGTTGGCCTGTTTGATTTATCGTAATTGTTATGGGAAACTCCCATGTTTCCTTGTTCAGCAAGACTTTCTCGAAGCGGTAAACAGGGTCGAGGGGGCTAGGATTTGTGTAACCCGTTCCGTCATCCATTTTAACTAAAACGGAGGAATACTCTATCCTGCCCATGAAGTTTTCCACACCAACCCACAACAGAAACGTATTGTTCTCGCCCATAACCAACAACTGAGGACAATTATCCGCCTTTTTTTCTGAGTCAAGCACATATAGAGAGGCAAAAGGCTCTTGTGGTGCGGGAGTGAGTGACATATAAACCAATAAACCGGCGAGAATGATAATGGCTGACAAAACCGCCACAGCTATTGTCTTTTCTTCGTCTTCCATTTTATTTGAATTCATTTATGAGGCCAACGCTCCCTTCACTCTCATTTCCATGAACTTATTTTGCCTATGTTTCTTCCATCTACGTCGTCCTATGAAAAAGGCGTAGACACCAAGAATAAGCAACACAACAGAGATGGCACTATAGACTATTAACCTAGTATACCTAAGAGTTTCTGCCTGTTGCTTCAACTCTTGAGTCAAGCCCAAAATTTCTTCGGACAACTGTATTGAGGCTTGCGTCCAAAAAAGTGCTTGTTCCATATCACCCTGAGAAGCTAGATTCTCAGCTTGAAAGATATAGTCTAAAGCGTTATTCAGCTTTTTTACAGCTTCGCTTACTTCAGCTCCAGTTTTCTCAGCTTCAACTGTGGCGTTGAAGGCTTCTTGAAATTTTGCTCTCGCTTCTTCGATACCTTCATTTATTGGAGTCTCAAGAGAAAAATCGACTCTTAAATTTGTGCAAGGATCCACTAGCACAAACAAGAAAGTGAGGAATGCAAGAGTTAGCCACAGTCTCGTTTTCATTTAATAACCTCACCTACCGAAATTAGCCTACACTTCGTTAATCAATGTTTGTGCGCGCCTTGGAAGGCTTTTAAACGCTTTTTCTATAAAATATTTTCTTTATTAAAGAAACTCGTCATACACACTCCGTAATCGGCGAACATTTTCTTCCCAAGTAAATTCATCTTCAACGGTCTTTCTCGCCTCCTCTCCAATCGCTGGTCCTAATTCTCTGTTTGAGAGAAATTTTGAAATAGTTTTTGCCAACGCTTTTGGGTTTCTAGGAGGCACAAGAACCCCGTTTCTCATGTCTTCAACTATTTCAGGTGTTCCTCCCACAGACGTTGCAATAACGGGCAATCCGCAAGCCATTGCCTCCAAAAGAACCAATGGCAAACCTTCTCCCGAGCTCGATGGAATGACAAAGTAGTCAGCGGCATTGTAATACAGCGGCAAGAGTTTCTCAGGCACAAATCCGGTTAGCCTAACATTATCTTCAATGCCCAGTTCTCTTACACGTTTTTCTATCAGTTTTCGGCTTGGACCTGTTCCAATAACAATGAATAAGAGATCTGGATAGTCTCTTGTTAGAAGTGGGGCAGACTCTATAAACGTGTCCAAACCATTTTTATAAACCAATCTTCGTATGGTGAGTATTAGCGTTCTATTTTTGGGCAGACCGAGTTTGTCTCTGCTTTCCTCTCTGTTCATAGGGTGGAAAAAGGTTGTGTTGACCCCATTATGCATCACCGATGTTTTTGAAATGTCTGCGCCCAGTTTGAGAACGTATTCCATCGTCTTCCTGCTGACAGTAATCACTCTGTCCGAGCCTTTCAAAACTACTCTGCCAACAGTCCAGTCATTTACGTGTTCGACTATGTTTAGCCATGACTGATAGTCTATGAATGTGTTGTGCTGCGTTAAGATGAAGGGTTTTTTGTATTTTTTGGCAACTTCGCACGCTATGTATGATGACATGTAGGCGTGACCATGCGCGTGAACTATGTCGCACTTCTTTATCACCTCTGCAAAGTTTTTGTACGCTTTGAACGAGAGAACTGGGTAGGGTATGCCGACTCTTTCAGCTATATTTAGGATGGAATAGGAGAATACTTTGATTCCTTCTGCGTGGCGTTCGTTTTTTTTGTGTGTTTTGCTTGTCAAAACGGATACTTGATAACCCAATTTTGCCAATCGTTTAGACTGTTCATCGGCAACCTTCTCTATGCCTCCGATGTGAGGTGGAAAAAAGTGTGTGACGAGGCATATTTTAGCCATAGGTGCACGGTAGAAAGCTTCAAAATTTAACTATTTCCCCTCTTGAAGCGAAATATGCAGTCTTCAATATGCGCGCGATATGTTGACTCAATAAGCCAGATCAAATGCATACCAATTATTGGAATACATTCTTTTTCGTTAAGTTACCGATGCGCGCGCATTTTCTAAATTATTGTTTCCCTTTCTTGATTTTGGTAACTCTTAAATACTTGGATGGTTAATCCAACCAATTGATCTTCATGAATACTTTGAAGGTTTCCATCGTAGCAACTTTGGTTGCTCTTTGTGTGGCAACAAATTACGCCTTAGTCGGCGTGTTCCAAGTTAAGGCTATGGATTTCATTGTTTTCGTTGGGGGGTTTTGTTTCGGACCCTTTGCGGGAGCTTTTATAGGAATCCTTAGTTGGACAGTTTATGGGGTAATAAATCCATACGGTTTTATTCCACAGGTTTGGCTTGCAACAATGTTTTCGGAGGCGATTTACGGATTACTCGGCGGGCTTCTTGGAAAAAACCTCGCTCTGACCAATTTTAATGATGAACGTTTTAAGCTAAGTGTTTTCTTCGG
>Ga0224506_10003501_pt1 | contig 10359 bp, 7 predicted proteins | sample SF_Jan12_sed_USG_2_FD_169108 | JGI IMG/M metagenome (GOLD analysis project Ga0224506, IMG submission 169108) | Sediment microbial communities from San Francisco Bay, California, United States - SF_Jan12_sed_USGS_8_1 | ecosystem: Environmental > Aquatic > Marine > Sediment | place: USA...
CAACCTTGCTTCACGAGAAAAAGCAGAGGCATTTTTAATATCTTGCATTGGCGCTGAATACAAAGTATCCGATCTTCAAAAGAACCCGGCTAAAAAATCACCGGCACCACCGTTTACAACTTCTACTTTACAACAGGAAGCTTCTCGTAAATTATACTTTCCGGTGGCAAAGACCATGGTAGTAGCACAACGATTATACGAAGCAGGACATATTACATATATGAGAACAGATAGTCTTAACCTGTCGGCTGACGCTAAAAAAGCAGCACAGCAAGAGATTATTTCTTCTTATGGTGAAAAGTACAGTAAACCTAGAAATTTTAAATCTAAGGTAAAAAATGCCCAGGAAGCTCACGAAGCTATTAGGCCTACTGAAATGGGCCATCAACATGTCTCATTAGGTCGAGATGAAGATAGACTTTATAGTTTAATTTGGAAACGAACGTTGGCATCGCAAATGAGTGAAGCGAAATTAGAACGTACCAATGTTAGAATTTCTAATTCGAAAAATAAAGAGATATTGACAGCTAATGGTGAAGTAATTACTTTTGACGGGTTTCTAAAAGTCTATCTGGAAGGTACTGATTTTGATGAAGAAGACCAAGCAGGTATGTTGCCAAAACTTGCAGTTAATGAAACTTTAATAAACCATTATATTGCCGCAACCGAGCGTTATACTAAACCACCATATAGATATACCGAAGCTTCGCTCGTTAAGCAACTTGAAGAATTAGGTATAGGCCGACCATCAACTTACGCTCCAACTATTTCTACTATTCAAAAAAGAGATTATATTGTAAAGGGATCCGTAGAGGGAACTGAAAGAGAATATACAGAGTTGAGATTAAAAGCAGGGATTATTAAAGAAAAATTATTAAAGGAAAAAGTAGGATCTGATAAAGGGAAATTAGTTCCAACGGATATTGGTAAAATAGTAAATGATTTTTTAGTAGATAATTTTTCCGGAATTATGGATTTTGGTTTTACCGCAAAAGTCGAACAGGAATTCGATGATATCGCCATTGGTAAGGAAGATTGGTTGTCTATGATAAAAGATTTTTATAAGGATTTTCATCTGAGGGTTGAAGATGTTTCAGAGAATGCCGAAAGAGCAAAAGGCGAAAGATTATTAGGGGTAGATCCCGAAACAAAAAAAAATGTGTATGCCCGCCTGGGAAGGTTTGGGGCTATGGTGCAGATCGGTGAGGCAACAGATGATGAAAAACCTAAATTTGCTAGTTTACAAGGAGAACAAACTATTGATAATATCTCATTTGAAGATGCACTCGATCTTTTTAAATTACCAAAAAAAATAGGTAGTTACCAAAACGAAGAAGTCGTGGTTGCAAGTGGAAGATATGGCCCATATCTCCGATTTGGCAAAAAGTTCATTTCACTGGATAAAGGTGAAAACCCTATGGAAGTAGATTTCGATAGAGCTGTAGAATTGATCCAAGCAAAACAAAAGGCTGATGCACCCATTGCCCAATATCAAAATATGCCGGTTCAAAAGGGCGTAGGTAGATTTGGACCATTTATAAAATGGAATGGTATGTTCATTAATGTCAATAAAAAATACAATTTCGATCATCTATCCCAATCAGATATCAAAGAACTAATTGAGGAAAAGCTTAAAAAAGACAAGGAAAAAATTATCCATTATTGGAAAGAAGAAGGTATTAAAGTCGAAAAGGCACGATGGGGAAGATTTAATATTATAAAAGGTAAGTTGAAAATAGAACTGCCTAAAACTGTATCGGCAGAAAAATTAACTTTGGAGGAAGTTCAAGAAATTATAGCAAAGAAAACCCCAAAGAGAAAAACTACGAAAAAGAAAGCTGCAAAAAAATAAGTCACTAAATTCATCAATAATTTAAAGCTGTATGAGTTTCGAATTTCTATTACCTGTTGAAGACGCCGTTGTAGCACATACATCAATGCTGTCAAATCAATCTTTGGGTAAGAATATTCAAATCCACTCAAAAAAAACCGGACTACCCGATTTAAAGAATGCACACATAGCAATATTAGGTGTGATGGAAGGAAGACGGTCTGTCGATAATTTTGGTACAGGTGATGGATTCGGAGTTATACGTAAGTGTCTTTATGAATTGTTCCCGGGTAACTGGTTTTCTAAAATTGTAGATCTGGGAAACATCCCTAAAGGTAAGGAAGAAGACGATACCTATTTTGCATTGCAAGAGATACTTGGTCATTTAATAAAAAATAATATTATTCCAATTATCATAGGAGGTGGTCAAGATTTGACTTATGCCAATTATAGGGCCTATGATAACTTGGAACAAACTGTAAATTTAACAGTTGTTGATACAAAATTCGATTTAGGAAGTATTGAAGATGAGATCTCTTCAGAATCTTATTTGAGTAAGATTGTCATGGAAAAGCCGAACAACTTATTCAATTATTGCAATATAGGTTATCAAACATATTTTAATTCCCAGGAAGAATTAGATCTAATCGAAAAACTCCATTTTGACATATACAGGTTGGGGCAGGTTTCAAGCGATTTAAAATTGGTGGAACCCATTTTGCGGGATACAGATGTTGTTAGTATTGATATTGGGGCAATTCGGAGAGCAGAAGCGCCTGCCAACAACAATGCTGTTCCTAACGGATTTTACGGAGAAGCCATTTGTGCTATTACGCGTTATGCGGGAATTAGCGATAGGGTTTCTTCCTTCGGAATATATGAATACAATGCCAGACTAGACGAAAAAGATCAAACCGCTCAATTAATATCTCAAATGATATGGTATTTTATTGAAGGTTATAATTTTAGAATAAACGAATATCCCTTTACTTCAAAGAAAGAGTACAAAAAATATATTGTACCTATTGATGATGTTGTTATTAACTTCTATAAAAGCAATTTAAGTGATAGATGGTGGATGGAAGTTGAACATCAAAATAATAAACTTGCAAAGCGTACGTTAATACCATGTACGTATCAAGATTACTTAAGAGCTGGTAATCAAGTTATCCCCGAAAGATGGTGGAAAACTTTTAGAAAATTAAATTAGTAATACACTAAACGTAATTTTTTCACGTTCTTAAAGTGATTCTACGAAATCAAAAATCATTTTAAATTAAAATTGTTTTATTAAAAACGAATAGTATTGCTCCCTTTTTACGGGATGATAAATTTACATTTATGAAAAAAGTAACCGTATATTTTTTACTTGCCGTCCTAGCTTTGACAACGAGTTGTGGTTCAAATGATAAAGGAGAACTTACCGGTGTTGCATCTAAAAAGAAATTTTTCCCTGAAAAACCATTAGGAATGACTTTAATCCCTGGTGGTGCTTTTACAATGGGTAAAGTTGATGAAGATATCGCAGGATCATTGAATTCACCTTCACGAACTGTGACTGTTAGACCATTTTATATGGATGAAACCGAAATTACCAACAGCGAGTATAGGGAATTTGTTTTTAGAGTTAGAGACTCTGTAGTTAGAACAAAATTAGCTATACTGGCCGAAGAAGTTGGTTTCGGTGCCGCAAGTGCAGATTTAGATGCCGGAGCTCAAACCGGTGGAGGTAGAGATGCAACCGGAATTCAGAAATATAAATTTGCTGAACCAGATACAACTGCCAATGTATATTATAAATATATGATGGATAATTACGGTAGTTTAGGAGATTTGAATTCACCTACAGAAGGGAAAGCATTGAATTGGGAACCTGAATTGATTTGGGATGTAAGCGCATTTCCAGATGAATATTATGCAGAAGCAATGGATAGTATGTATGTACCTATAACGGATGCTTTTGATGGTAGGAGAATTATTAATACAAAGAAATTAAAATATTTATACTATAGTTTTGATAGAGAAGGTGCAGCACGTAATAGCGGTAACAGAAGAGATTTTGTTAAAAAGAAAGAAATAGAGATTTATCCCGATACAACAGTATGGGTAAAGGATTTCAACTATTCTTATAACGACCCGATGCATCAGGATTACTTTTGGCATCAAGCTTATAATGATTACCCGGTTGTTGGTGTAACATGGGAACAAGCTAAAGCGTTTTGTGATTTTAGAACGCAAAAGAAAAATACTTTCCTTAGATCAGTGAAGAAAAGTGGAGGTAGGGTACCTAGTTTTAGATTACCTACAGAAGCTGAGTGGGAGTACGCTGCTCGTGGAGGTCTGGAATATGCCAAATATCCTTGGGGAGGTCCATATACTTTAAGTGATAGAGGATGCTTCTTGGCAAACTTTAAACCTGAAAGAGGAGATTACGCTGCTGACGGTGCATTATATACTATGGAAGCAAAATCTTACAATCCGAATGATTATGGTCTTTATAATATGGCCGGTAATGTTGCAGAATGGACAAATACAGCATATAACCCTGCTTCGTATTACCTGGGCTCTACAATGAATCCTAATGTAGATGATGATTCCAATAAAAGAAAGGTTATCCGAGGAGGATCATGGAAAGATGTAGCATATTTCTTAGAAGTTAGTACACGTGACTACGAATATGGAGATTCAGCAAGAAGCTATATAGGCTTTAGAACAGTTCAAGACTATATGGGAACTAATATGAAAGTTAAAAACTAAAAATTTAGTATAACAAAAAATAAAAATCAACGTTTAAATAACCCAAACTAACTAAAATTAACCCTAAAAAAATAAAAATTATGGCACAATCACACAGAACAAAAAAATTGTACAACATGGCTTACGGTTTAGGAGCCTCAATTGTAATTATCGGAGCGCTCTTTAAAATCTTACACTTTAAGATAGGACCTTTAACCGGTGGTGTTATGTTAACAATAGGTATGGTAGTTGAAGCAATTGTATTTGCATTATCAGCATTCGAACCTGTTGATGAAGATCTAGACTGGTCTTTAGTATATCCAGAATTAGCTGGAGGAGATGGTGAAGAAAGAGGAAATGCCCAAGGTCTATTATCTCAAAAATTAGATAATATGTTACAAGAAGCTAATCTTGATGCAGAAAAAATGGGAAGACTTTCTCAAAGTATTCAAAGTTTTGCAGGCGCAGCAGAAAATATTGCACCAGCTACAGATTCCATTGCCGCTACAACTAAATATAGTGAACAACTTACATTGGCTGCAAGTCAAATGGAATCATTGAATAGCCTTTATAAAGTACAATATGACAGTACTGCAAGACAATCAGAAATGAACGAAGCTGTCGTTGAAAATACGCAAAAACTAAAAGAACAAATGGAGTCTCTAGCAACCAACTTATCTTCTCTTAATGGAGTGTATGGTGGTATGTTATCTGCCATGTCAAATAGATCTTAATTAGTTGAATTTAAGTATTAACTAATCTAACCTAATCACTAAAACCCTAATTAGAAAAAATGGCAGGAGGTAAATTATCAGCAAGGCAGAAGATGATCAATCTAATGTACTTGGTATTCATTGCGATGTTAGCTATGAATATGTCAAAGGAGGTATTATCAGCTTTTGGCTTCATGAACGAAAAATTAGTAGAATCTAATACAACAGCAGAAACTAAAAATGGTGCTACATATGCTAGTCTTGCGACAAAAGCGTCTGAGCAACCAGAAAAGTTTGGAACTCTAAATCAAGAAGCTCAAAAAATACAAGCTTTATCTTTAGATTTCAATGCTTTTATCGCTACGATGAAAGAAGAGTTAACTGCAGAAGTTGAAGATAAAACAGCATACGAATCTATGGACGGTACCGATGCGGGTGATAAATATTTCTTTCAAGGAGAAAAATTTACGCCAAAAGGTCAAGAGTTTGTAGATAAATTGAATAATTACAGAACGGAAGTATCTGGAATATTAGGAAAAAATTTCAAGGACATTGCCGGGAACGTTAATAAGCGATTTGATGCTTCTGAACAAAAAGTAGAAGGTGGAAGCCAACCTTGGTTAAATAATCGTTTTGAAGGATTTCCTTTAATAACGACAGTTACTAACCTTTCTCAAATGCAGGCCGATATTAAAACAACTGAAGCTGAGATGCTATCAGCCATGGTACAAGGTCAGTTAGAAAGTGATGTTTCTATGAAGAATTATACTACGATCTTAATTCCTGATAATTCGGCAACCTTACAAGGTTCTAATTTTAAAGGTAAAATTGTTCTTGGTCGTTATGATGCAAGTTTAAAACCTTCAAAGGTTATTGTAAATGGTAAGGAGATTACTAACATAGAAGGTGGTGGAGCTGTATTAGATTTCCCATCGGGTAATGTTGGTGAAAACGAGATCAAAGGTAAATTTGTCTTTATGGAAGGTGGAGAACCTGTAGAAATACCCATTAACAGTACTTACGCAGTTGTTGCTAAACCTAACAGTGCAGTAATATCGGCAGACAAGATGAATGTAGTGTATAGAGGTGTAGAAAATCCAATCACAATTTCAATGCCTGGAATACCTGATAATCAGATATCAGCCAGTGCGCCAGGCTTACGTAAATCTACCGGATTAGGAAAATATATGATGAGTCCAGGTAAAGGTAAAGCGGTTAATATTCGTGTAACCGGTAAATTACCAACAGGAGAACCCGTAACATCAAGTCAAGAGTTTAGAATAAAAGATATTCCTGCGCCAATGGCAACTGCCCGAAACGAATGGGGAAGAATAAAAATGCCAAAAAGTACGTTGCAAAAAGTTACTATAGGGGCGTCTTTGCCAGACTTTGTTTTTGACCTTAAATTAAATGTATCAGGATTTAGTATCAAAGTTCCAGGAAGACCAACAGTTGAGGTTAAAGGTACGAGGATGGATGCCGCTGCAATAAGAGCTTTGGCTAAGGCAAGACCTGGAGATGATGTTACTATATTTGATGTAAGAGCTTCGATTGCAGGAAACAGTAGTTACTTACTAAAAAAGGTGGGTATCTTAAGTATAGAAATAACAAATTAATATTATAATTATGAATTTTAGAGGTTTATTAGTAGCATGTGTTGCAATAATTTTGGCAACAAACTCATTAAACGCACAGGCTAATTTGTTAAACGCGAGGATTCCTGAAGAAATTGGGATGAAAACTGTAGAACAGTTAGCAGCAGATAATGACAGACCATTACCTTACGGTTATATTGATGATAGAGATATACTATGGTCTAAAGTTGTTTGGGAGTATATTGACTTAAATGAAAAGATCAATTTACCATTCTATTATCCAATAGATACCAACAACATTAGCTCTAGCAGAAGATCTCTATACGATACATTACTAAGAGGAATTAGAAACGGTGAAATTGTTGATGTTTATGACGATTCTTATTTTGAAGACAAACTTACGTTTAATGATATTCAGTCTCGTATGTCTAGAATAGACACTAGTGATGCAGGTATTGAATTATTGAATGCAGGTGAGATTTTAACTGATGAATATGTTGATAGAAGAGATTTAACTTCAGGAGATATTGCAGGTCTTAAGATTAAAGGTGTGTGGTACTTTGACAAAAGACAAGGCGAGCTTAAATACCGTTTATTAGGTATTGCCCCTGTTGCTCCGGATGTTAACTTTATAGATCAAGATGGAGGTGCTGAAGATTTAGTAGAGCTTTTCTGGGTGTGGTATCCTGGTGCCAGGGAAATAACACATGAAATGAAAGTATTCAATCAAAAAAACTCAGCATACCCAATATCATATGATCATTTACTGAATGCGCGTCGTTTTGTGGCAAGCATTTATAGAGAAGAAAATATTTATGGTAACAGAGATGTTGCAGAATATATTAAAGGAAACGCTTTATTCCAAGTTCTGGAATCTGATAAACTTAAAGAGAATATTAGAAATAAGGAACTCGATATGTGGAATTATTAACAACTTCACTTATAGTATATTGCGAAACTCCCGTTCTATTTTTTAGGCGGGAGTTTTATTTTGTAGGATATTTCATTTTTTTTAAGATACTAAGAATCTTTTATTCATAGTATCTTTGCTTTATGGATGTAGATTATATCATTGTGGGCCTTGGTCTGGCAGGCTTGGCTTTCGCCGAAGAACTAGAAAATAATGGTAAGTCGTTCGTGGTCTATGAAAACAGTTCTCAAAACTCATCTAGGGTTGCTGCCGGGGTTTATAACCCGGTTATCCTAAAACGGTTTACTCCTGTTTGGGATGCCTTAGATCAATTAAACATTGCCCTGCCATTTTATCGTTCCTTAGAAAAAAAATTGAGCTTACAGTTTGATGAGAAATTTGATATTTATAGGGTCTTTGCCTCCATTGAAGAACAGAATAATTGGTTTGCGGCATGTGATAAACCATTTTTTGTTGATTTCATGATCCCAGAGATCATACCCAATAACAATCCCGGTATTAATGCGCCCTTTGGCTTTGGTAAAATTATTAATACGGGTAAAGTAGATACGACTAAGCTATTACGTTCCTATAGTAAATACTTAGACAATGAAAACAGGTTAAGACATGAATATTTCGATTATACCGAGTTGAATTTATTAACCGATGGTGTAAAATATAATAATGTAAAAGCTAAAAAAGTTGTTTTTTGTGAAGGATATGGCATCAAAAAAAATCCATTTTTTGAAAACTTTCCTTTGAAGGAAGTGAAAGGCGAACTTATTACCATTAATGCGCCGGCATTGGATATACATTACTTGTTAAAGGCCTCTGTTTTTATCTTGCCATTAGGGAATAGCCGCTATCAGGTTGGTGCTACCTTTAATTGGAAAGACAAGTCCTTACAACCTACGCCGGAAGGCAAAAAGGAATTATTAAAAAAACTAAAAAAAGTAATAAAGGTTGATTTTGAAGTGGTAGATCATGAGGCCGGAATAAGACCAACATCTAAAGACCGACGTCCGATTCTTGGAAAACATCAACAATATGAACAGTTGGCCGTCTTAAATGGTTTGGGTACAAGAGGTGTTATGCTCGCTCCTAAAATGGCTAAAATATTATTTGGTCATTTGGAAAACAACCATCCACTTGATAAGGAAATTGCTACAGGTCGTTTCTATTAGCGATCTTAATACCCGGTTCATTTTTGTATTGCGCATCATAATCGACGAACATATTACTATAAATTAATCTGGCAAGCCTCAAGGTAATAGGTGTAAGAAGTATTAGCATTATTAAAATACTTATAAAAATCTGTAAAAGATCTAATCCTATATAAAACAGAATAATTGAAGTAATGATGCTTGCACCTACCGTTAAGCCGTAAGAGACATACATAGCGCCATAAAAAAAAGAAGGTTCAATTTCGTATTTGAATCCACAAAAACTACAATGAGAATTCATTTTTAACACCTTCTTTAAATGTAAAGGATTATTATCTTCAAAAAAATTACCCTCGTTGCATTTAGGACATTTATTATTGATGATACTATAAATTTTTGATCCTTTATTAAACATTTTTAATGTTAAAAATTATAATAGATTTGCAAAGTTAAAATATTATAAACACCCCATAGTAACAAAAGATGCTAAATGCACATAATATAACTGTATCGTTTGCCGGAGAAGATCTGTTTTCTGGGATCACTTTTAAATTAGACGCGGGCGACCGGGTTGGTCTGGTTGGAAAGAATGGGGCAGGTAAATCAACCTTATTAAAGATCATTGCCGGAGAGCAAGAGTATGACAGTGGCACAATGGCTTTCGAAAAAAATATAAAAATTGGATTTCTAAAGCAGGATATTGAATTTATATATGGGCGAACCGTTCTCGAGGAGGCCTATGAGGCTTTTATTGATATAAAGGATGTAGAGAATAAACTTGATGCAGTAAATAAAGCACTGGCAGAAAGGACCGACTACGAAAGTGACCTGTACCATCAATTAATGGTTGATCTTAATGAACTCACACATCGATATGAAGTGCTTGGAGGTTATAATTATGAGGGTGATACCGAAAAAATTCTACAAGGGCTGGGTTTCAAACGACAAGATTTTGATCGATTAACCGATACGTTTTCTGGGGGATGGCGCATGCGTATAGAACTGGCTAAATTGCTATTGCAGAAAAATGATATTTTATTACTAGATGAACCTACAAACCATTTGGATATTGAATCTATCATTTGGTTGGAGGAATTTTTAAAAGTATATAATGGTGCTATCATGTTGGTTTCTCATGATAAAATGTTTTTAGATAATATTACCAACCGTACCATTGAGATTTCACTTGGGAAAATATATGATTATAAATATCCGTATTCAAAATATTTATCACAAAGGAATGAGATAAGAGAAAAACAACTGCAAGCTCAGAAAAATCAGGAGAAGGAAATCAAACACACGGAGCAGTTGATTGAAAAATTCAGGGCAAAAGCGAATAAGGCTTCCATGGCCCAATCACTCATTAAAAAATTAAATAAGGTTGAACGTATCGAGGTTGACGCAGATGACA
>Ga0224506_10003502_pt1 | contig 10357 bp, 12 predicted proteins | sample SF_Jan12_sed_USG_2_FD_169108 | JGI IMG/M metagenome (GOLD analysis project Ga0224506, IMG submission 169108) | Sediment microbial communities from San Francisco Bay, California, United States - SF_Jan12_sed_USGS_8_1 | ecosystem: Environmental > Aquatic > Marine > Sediment | place: USA...
TGAGGCTGCATGTTTTGGAAATAGCTTCTATGATGCATTGTCTAAAGGATTGACTTCAGTTGGGTATAATTTGCCTGATAAAGGATCTGCACTAGTGACTGTCGGAGGAGCTCAAAATAAAGAAAAGTTACTCCCTACCATTGCAAAACTCAAACAATTGGGTTTCAAAATTTTGGCAACAGAACATACTGCAGAATTCTTTGAGGAAAAAATTGGCCAAGTTGAGATTGTACATAAAATTTCAGAACCCGGAAGAAAACCAAATATTTCTGATTTGCTATATGAGCGAAAAATCGATTTTATCATAAACATTCCTAGCACATCTACGTTGGAAAAATATGTTGGAATGCTTGACGATGAATATCAAATTCGACGTAAATCTCTTGAATTGGGAATTCCTGTTCTGACGACTATGGAATTGGCTGACTCTTTTGTGAAAACACTAGAGTGGTTGAGAAATAATAAGACTACAAAAGATCCTATTGAACCATATGATAAATATGAATAATTTTTAAAAACATAAACGCAAGCATTCTGAAAAGAATATCTCAAAAAAATTCTCTGATGATGAACTTAGTCTGAGCAAAATTGAGAAATTTGATACTGATGGAATTAGATTTATTCATTTAAAAAATAGTGCAAAGAAAAATTTTGTAAAAATAAAGATTGCAGAATTTACTTGAGATCTAATTGATGATTGGAACAAGAATGGTCATTTGGCAAATATTTCATGTAAAAATTGTGGAAATTCCTATGAAATGCGTGTTGCATATTCTGAAACTAAAAACGTGGGCAAAATCATAAAGATGCCCTAATTTCACCTTCAAAGGATTGTTTATAACTAAACTAATTTGATCAGATTACTTGTTTGATGTTTGATTCATTTCCGATGATTGTCCCGTCCAATGTAATTATTTTTGCTTTTGATATTTCTTTAATTTTATTTATTATCGGCGAAATGGATTTTTTATATTGTCTTCTATATGTTGCGTAAAAATATTTGTTAAATGATGGAATTATTGTAATTTCAATCTCCCCTGTTTTGTTTGGAAAAATACTTTCTTTTTCTGTTTTAATCGAGACCCATACCCTTTGACCATTCATCACTGAATCCTCTTGAAAAAAAACTGGATGAACGTGTCCCATGATTATTTTATCAACATGAGAAAAATTCTCTGATGGCATCGTGTGTCCATGCGTTAACAAAACATTTTCTTCTACCATTCCTGTAGAGCTTATCATTGAAATGTTATTTGGTATTATCTTCTGAATATTTGCATCATGATTGCCTGGAATTAGAATTACATCACATTTTTCTCGTATCTTTTTAAAAAATAATGGTACTTCGTCCCATTCATTTCTTGAAATGTTCTTTATGCTTGATTTTATATCTCCCAATAGAATTACAGAGTCTGGTTTTTCTGAATCAATAATTTCAGATAATTCTTGAATTGATTCATTTATGCTTGAATTTTTGCCTATGAAGATTTGGTTTGATGCCATGTTGTTTTCAAACCCAATATGAATATCTGTGACAACTAGATTCTTTTTTTCACCCTCCAAAACTAATGCTGGTTTTGATGGGACAATTCTAGTTTGCAACATCAAAGTTATACTGTAGATATCTGATTAAATTCTTGTGTACAAAGACATGGAAAGAATTCAATCTATTGTTTCTGAAAAACGAGTCAAGTTGCATGTTTTTGAACCCAGTCAAAGAAAAATTTGGACTGTTGTTGGAAAAGGTCAAGAGCATTGGATTGATCCTGATTGCAACTATTGCTCTTGTCCTGGGTTTTACTTTGGTAAACTGAATGGAAAAACCACTTGCTATCATTTGGAATCTGCACATCTTGCTAGGGCTAAAAATCAGGTAGAGGAAATTCTTTTTTCTGATGATGAATTCTCTGATTTTCTTTTTGGTCTGATTGATGATCTAAAATAACCAATTATTTGAACTTATTAATAACTAGAAAATCTTTATAGAATTATGGATGATGAACAACAAAATTCTGAAATAGAAAAAATTGCAAATCTTATGGTTCATGACGATATTTCCCCTGATGAGCAAGACGCTTCCAAACTAGAAAAATACAAAAATCAGATCAAAGAAGACTGTGGTCTAGATGATGAAGATGCCTTGAAGATGGTTTATGAAACATTGCTTTATAGAAAATTAAAAAATTCTGATTCAGGTGATGTTTTAGAAAAAGGTAATGAGTTTGGAGCTGGATTTAGCTAATCTATTCTAATGGTATAGAATCTATATCTTCTTTTGAAGCTCCTTTCCAAAGACCGATCATTCCTTCTGGTTTTACGTCTTCAACTTTAGTAATTTGTTGAATCTTGATATGGTCTGGATTTGGAGGCATCCATAACATTGCCATATAGTCTCCTATTTTTCCAACTTTAGTTGGCAAGGCTATGATGACTTTGTCTGCTGCAAATCCTTTTGCAGTCAATGCATTTGTGGCTTTTTCTTTAAGATCCATTCTTCCGTGCAGGAACAAATAGACGTCTTTTTGAGTGTCGATTTCTGCCATGAATTCACTGATTTTTTAAACTAAATCAATCTTTCCTGATCTATTATCTCCAAAAAGGGTTAAATTAGAACGGACAAAATTCTCAACTGTGAAAATCTTTACTGTTGGAAGCAAATCCTTTGTAACTAGTTTCCAATTAGCTGGAATTCCGGGGAAAATTTCTGAAAATCCACAAAAGGCATTAGAAGAAATCAAGACATTAACTGATGATTCTGATGTCGGTCTAGTTTTGGTCAGTGATGATATTACGGAATCTATTAACGATGAATTAACTGCACTTCGAGCTGAAAAATCAACTTTGGTCTTTGCATTACCTGCAACTGGAAGTGAAAAAACTGAAGTTGATTACAGAGTAATGTTGAAGAAAATTCTTGGCGTTTAATCTACTTATAATCAAATTTTTAATGTTCAACCATGAAAACTGCTTCTGTTAAAGAACCTTCTAAAATTTCCGTTGATGAAACAGAAAAACCTCAGTTACAATCTGGTGAAATTTTAGTTCAGATGCAAGCTTGTGGAATTTGTGGCTCTGATCTGGAAAAAGTTTTTGGGCAATATGGCCAACCCTCTATGCGTTTAGGACACGAGCCTGCTGGCATTGTATTAGATACAAGTTCTGATGTAACTGATTTCAAAAAGGGTGATCGAGTATTTACTCATCATCATGTTCCATGTTATGATTGTCATTTTTGTAATCATGGATATGAAACAATGTGCCAGAAATACTATGAAACTAATCTTTCACCATGTGGTTTATCTGAAGAATATGTAGTTCCAGCTTGGAATGTTTTACATGGTGGCGTTTTAAAAATTTCTGACTCGTTAAGTTTTGAAGAAGCTGCAATGATTGAACCTCTGGCATGTTGCGTTAGAGCATGGTCTAAATTTCCTTATCATGAGGGTGACTCTGCTGCAATTTTTGGCGTAGGTCCAACAGGAATGATGCATGTGATGCTTGCTTATGCTAAAAAATTCTCAAAAATTTTCTGTTTTGATGTAAATGATTTCAGATTAGATTTTGCAAAAAAATTCAAAATTACTGAATCTATGAATTCTATGGATGAAAACCGAAAACAAAAGATTCATGACCATACTGATGGTAGAGGTGTAGATGTGGCAATAGTTGCTACAAGTAGCCTCAAAGCATTAGATGATGCCATAGATCTGGTACGAAAGGGCGGCACTGTGATGATGTTTGGCGTTCCATCAAAAGGCGCAAAATTGGATTTAGACATGAACAAAATTTATTCAAAAGAAATCACGCTTGTAACTAGTTATGCTGCATCTGATTTTGATACCAAAGAAGCCCTAAATCTAATTGAATCTTCTCAGATTGATGTCAAACAATTAATCACTCATACATATCCCATTTCTGATTCTCAAAAAGCATTTGATCATGCTCGTACTGGTGAACATGCAATGAAAATAATTATTACAAAATAAGAAACGCTTAAGAAGGGATTTTTCTTGCTTGAAAATCGAAGCAATATGGATTGGGGATTAAAAAATAGACTTTCTAGTATTATCAAACCACAAAATAACCGTGCATTAATGTTGGCAGTAGATCATGGATACTTCCTAGGTCCTACTGAAAAATTAGAGGATCCAAAAAAAGTCATTGCACCTCTCTTGAAACATTGTGATTCTCTTATGGTTACTAGAGGTGTTCAAAGAGCATCTGTACCTGCAACTACTGGCACCCCGATGGTATTGAGAGTATCTGGAGGTTCAAGCATTATTGGAGAGGATTTGTCTCAAGAAGACATCACTGTATCTATTGAAGATGCAATTAGACTAAATGCAAGTGCTCTTGCAATGTCTATCTTTGTTGGTTCAAAATATGAATATCAAACAATTGTAAATCTTGGAAAACTAGTCAGCGAGGCTGAAAAATATGGATTACCTGTATTGGCAGTAACTGCAGTTGGAAAAGAACTTGGCAAAGATGCTAGATATTTGTCGTTGGCATGTAGAGTAGCTGCTGAACAAGGCGCACACATTGTCAAAACTTACTATTGTGATAACTTTGAAAAAGTTGTCCAGTCCTGTCCTGTCCCAATAATTGTTGCGGGCGGAAAGAAAATTCCAGAACGTGATGCTTTACAATTAACCTACAATGCAATCAAAGGTGGTGCAGTGGGTGTAGATATGGGTAGAAACATCTGGCAATCAGAACACCCAGTTTCAATGATCAGAGCCGTTAGAGCAATCGTTCACAATAATCAGAATGTTGATCAGGCCTTCAAATTATACAAAAAATTAGTTAGTGAAGAACCCAGAAAAAAATCAAATAACAATAAATCAAACAACCCTAATCAAAAGAAATCAAACAAGCCAAACAACCCTAATCAAAACAAACCACATCAAAACCAGAAATAATTATCTGCTTATATTTTTGACAAATGAATATGTGCAATTTTCCAAGTTGGTTGCTTGACAAGTACAAATGTTGCACGCCCGCTAATTTCCATGTGTTCCCCAGTGTATGCTTTAGTATCCACTAGCATTCCTTTTTGAATTAATTCTAATGCAACAACTGCTGTGTCTCCAAATACGCTGATTTTTGGATTTTTTATTTCATAGGAATAATCAGAGATGCTGACAAATTTTAATTCTTCAAGCTCAATTGTATTTTGATAATCTTTTAGGTCATATGGAGGTAAATCACTAAAGCTGGAAAATCTGGGATCATTTAGATGGATGTCTCTCAGTAATGATAGTTCTTTTGTGATTCCAGCTTGAAATAATGTTTCAATCACATTGATGATTTCTTCATTATCTGTCAAAATAATCTATTTCGAATAAGAAAATTCTGAGTTTAAGTCTTCTGTACTATTATATGCAAAAACTCGACTACTGTTTAGAGAATCTTTATTAATTATCAATTGACTATTTTTTCTGATTTCAATGGACACTACATTAACTGGAATATTTGATAACTCTGTACTTGCTATTGTTCATCTATAATGTGTGCCTAAAATTTACTAGATTAAAATTATGGAAGTTAATTTAATGAATAAAATGGAAAGTATGAGCGGCGCAAAAGCCTTAATGATGGCTATGGAAAAAGAAGGCGTCAAACAAGTATTTGGTTTACCTGGAGGTGCAAATCTTCCAATGTATGATGAATTTGCTCGTTGTAATATTAGACATATCTTAACAAGACATGAACAGTCTGCAGCACATATGGCTGATGGATTTGGAAGAGTCAGTAGAAAGCCTGGTGTGTGTTTTGCAACATCTGGTCCTGGTGCTACAAATATTCTTACTGGAATTGCAACTGCACAAGCTGATTCTGCTCCAATGATCGCAGTTACCGGACAAGTTCCTGTTGGAATGATAGGAAAAGATGCTTTTCAAGAAAGTGATATTATCGGAATGGCGAATCCTGTTGTAAAATATGCATTTCAACCAAGATCAGCTGGAGAAATTCCAGAAGTTGTAAAAAAAGGATTCTTTATTGCTGAATCTGGTAGACCCGGACCTGTGTTAATTGACATTCCAAAAGATGTCCAGACAAATGTAGAACCTATGAATTTTCCAGATGAATTCAAAATTCAAGGGTACTATCCATGGGCAGATCCTGATATTGTAAATGTTGAAAAAGCAATCGATATGTTGCTTCATGCAGAGAAACCAATCATACTAGCTGGCGGTGGAACCATTATTTCCTCGGCCTTTGCTGAATTGCAATCTATTGCAGAAACTTTGATGCTTCCTGTTGTAACTACTTTCAAAGGAAAAGGAGCATTTCCTGAAAATCATCCTTTATCATTAGGCCCAATTGGAATGCATGGTCATGCAGAGGCAAATAAAATGATGTCCGAAGCTGATTGCGTGTTAGCAATTGGCACAAGATTTTCTGATAGGTCTGTTGGCACTTTTGAAGCATTTGAGAAACGATTGAAAATTATTCACATGGATGTGGATCCTGCAGAAATTGGTAAGAACCAGACTGCCCAAATTGCTGTAATCGGAGATGTCCGTGTAAATCTTAGAGTAATGATAAAATTGCTTTTACAGCGTGCTATTAAAAAATCTGAAGAAACTCCTTGGATTAAACATGTTAAAGAAACCAAAACTTACTGGAAAGAAAACTTGAAACTTCATCCAGGTGAAATGGGTGCTGCTAAAATTTTACGTAAACTCCGTGAATTGTTACCAAAAGAATCTGTTGTAACTACAGAAGTAGGTCAGCATCAAATGTGGGCCTCATTGTTTTATGATGTAATCCAACCTGGTACCTTCTTTAGCTCTACTGGCTTGGGCACCATGGGATGGGGATTTCCTGCAGCAATAGGTGCAAAAGTTGCAAGACCTGATGTACCCGTGGTTGATATTGCAGGTGACGGAAGTTTTGCCATGACTGAAAACTCTCTTGCAACTGCTGTGTTGGAAGATATTCCTGTAATTGTATTTGTACTAAACAATTCCACATTGGGAATGGTAGCTCAATGGCAGAGAACTTTCTATGATAGAAGAATGATTGGCGTGGATCAAAAAAGTTGCCCTGATTATGTTAAACTCGCAGAGTCTTATGGCGCACAAGGAATCAGAGCTCAATCAATGGATGAGCTTGATAAAGCGATTAAAACTGCATTAAGCAGTGATGTTGCAACAGTAATTGACATTCCAATTGATCCTGAAGAAGACGTGTTGCCATTTGTAGCTCCTGGAACTTCACTTGCGGAAATGATTTTACCTTCTTAGTGATTGATTATGTGGGCAATTCTTTCTATTTTAGTTGAAAATAAACCTGGGATTTTGTTTAAGGTGACTCATCTTTTCAGATCTCGAAACTTCAACATTGACAGTATTTCAGTTGGAATTACCGAAAACCCTGATTATTCTAAAATGACTATCACCACATATGGTGATGAAAAACAGATTGAACAAATTGTAAAGCAATTAGATAAAATGATTGATACTGTAAAAGTTGAGCATCTAGATGAGCAAAAAACTCTCTTTCGTGAACTGATCCTTTTTAAGATAAAACTCAGTAATGCTAATGATAGCATGGAAGTAAACAAACTGGCAAATGCATATGGTGGTAAAGTCCATGATGTGAAAAAAGACTCTATCATGGTTGAATTGACAGCTACTCCTGATCAAATTAAGGCATTTGAGGAGTTGGCAAAACCCTTTGGCATCCTTGATGTTGCACGAACAGGTGTTGCTGCTTTGCAAAGGAGCGGAGCATGAGAGTCAGAATATTTGATACCACATTAAGAGATGGGGAACAAACAATCGGCGTATCTTTATCCCCAATTCAAAAATTAGCTATTGCAAAAAAACTTGATGAACTTGGGGTTGATGCAATTGAAGCTGGTTTTCCAGTAATCTCTGATGGTGAATTAAAAGCAGTAAAAATGATCACAAGCGAAGGGCTGTCTTGCGAAATTGCTGGATTGACACGAACTATCAAAAAAGATATTGACGCTGCAGTCGACGCAGGATTAAACTATATTCACACATTCATTGCAACTTCTGATATTCATTTAGAACATAAACTCAAAATGACCCGAGATCAAGCTCTTGAAAAAGCAATTGAAGCAGTAGAATATGGGAAATCTCGTGGATTGCAAGTTGAATTCTCAGCTGAAGATGCTTCAAGAACTGATAGAGAGTTTTTGAAAAAAGTGTTTGGGGATGTTGCAAAAGCAGGTGCAGACCGAGTCAATATTCCTGACACCGTAGGATACTCTACCCCTGAATATATGGCAGAAATTACTAGGGATACTGTAGAAGCTACAAAACTTCCAGTAAGTGTTCACTGTCATAATGATTTTGGACTAGCTGTTGCAAATTCATTGGCAGGAATTCATGCAGGAGCTTCATGTGCACATGTTACAATTAATGGAATCGGTGAAAGAGCAGGTAATGCCTCATTAGAAGAACTCTCTATGGCCTTGAAATGTTTGCCATATGAGCAAAAATATGAGACAAACATCGAGTCAGAACTAATTTACGATACTTCAAGATTTATCTCTAAAACTGTTGGAATAATAGTTCAGCCTAACAAGGCAATTGTTGGTGCCAATGCATTTGGCCATGAATCAGGAATTCATACACACGGCGTATTGAGTAATCCGCTTACATACGAGCCAATCAGTCCAGAATTAGTTGGAAGAAAAAGATGGCTCCAAGTTGGAAAACATGCAGGTGTGCATGGAATGAATGCAATGTTATCTGAATATGGAGTAAAACCAACCGAGGAACAATCGCAACAAATCTTGGAGAAAGTCAAAGTGCTAGGTGATCAGGGAAAACAGATCACTGATGTTGAATTGCTTTCTATTGCAAGTGAGGTGTTGGGAGAAAAAGACCTTAAAAAAATTGTTCAACTAACTGGATTCTCTGTATCAACTGGGATAGGAACAATGCCATATGCGTTTGTAAAATTAAACGTGGATGGTGAGGATCATGTTGGTACTGATTATGGGGTTGGACCTGTCGATGCTGCACTAAACGCAATTCAAAAAATTACTGGTAAACTTTCTGAAATCAGAATAAAGGATTATGGATTAGCATCAATATCTGGTGGCTCTAGTGCATTGTGTGAGGTTACAGTAAAGGTCGAAGACGCATTAGGGAACAAGGTCTCTGCAAAATCTGTTGGTGAAGACATTGTAACTACCTCAGTAAAGGCAGTAATTGATGCAATTAATCATATTATGCTTAAAAAATTACTGCATGAAAAACAGGTACAATAAATCCTAAAATTATCTTGATGTGATACCATACTATGTATAAAATTTCATTAATTACCGGTGATGGGATAGGTCCTGAATTGTCTGAATCTGTGCTTTCTGTTTTGAATGCTATTCACGACCGTCTTGATTTGAAATTTAATATTACAAAATTATCTGCAGGTGACAAGGCATTGTCTGAAACTGGAAAGGCACTTCCCGATGAAACAGTTACAGCAATAAAACAATCTGATGCTTGCATGAAGGCACCTGTTGGTGAAAGCGCAGCTGATGTTATTGTTGTTTTGAGAAGAATGCTTGATCTTTATGCCAATATCCGACCTGCAAAATCTTATCCACACATGCCTGCATTACGTGATGATATTGATATGGTGATTGTTCGAGAAAACACTGAAGATCTCTACACTGGCAAAGAGTTCAGTTTAGGAAATGCATCAGTAGCATTGAGAATAATTTCAGAAGCTGCTTCTAAGAGAATTGCAAAATATGCCTTTGAAACTGCAAAACAACGTGACTCTATGAGAAAAGTAACATGTGTTCACAAATCCAATGTTATGCGGGTCACTGATGGCATGTTTGCAAAAGCATGCGTTGATGTCTCTAAAGATTATCCTGATATTGCATTTGAAGAAATGTATGTTGATGCATGTGCGATGAATTTGATCCGACAGCCAGAGCAATTTGATGTTGTGGTGACTACTAATCTGTTTGGTGATATTTTATCTGACGAGTCATCACAGGTAGTAGGCGGTTTGGGAATGGCTCCTGCGGCTAACATTGGAGACGACTTTGCGTTGTTTGAACCAGTCCATGGCGCTGCCTTTGATATTGCAGGACAGAACATAGCCAACCCTTCGTCCTTTTTGCTGTCAATCAAGATGATGCTTGATTGGTTAGGAAACAAACACAATGATTCTAAATGTATTGGGGTTGGAGCCAAATTAGAATCCACAATATTTGATTTGGTAAAATCCGGCGTAAAAACCAAAGATATTGGTGGTACTAGTAGCACTACTGAATTTACAAAACAGATTACTGACAATCTCTAAAAATAGAATCCCTCCTTTTTGTGCCTAGGTTTGTGCTATATTGAAACGATGTCTA
>Ga0224506_10003503_pt1 | contig 10355 bp, 13 predicted proteins | sample SF_Jan12_sed_USG_2_FD_169108 | JGI IMG/M metagenome (GOLD analysis project Ga0224506, IMG submission 169108) | Sediment microbial communities from San Francisco Bay, California, United States - SF_Jan12_sed_USGS_8_1 | ecosystem: Environmental > Aquatic > Marine > Sediment | place: USA...
ACCTATTTTCCAATAATCCCCAACACCTCCATTGCGGCGGTGGAGATATTGGTGCCGGGCGGGTAAATGCCGGTTACGCCACATTGTTTTAACATTTCAAAATCGCGTTCCGGTACCACGCCGCCGACTATTATGGCGATGTCTTCGGCGCCGCGTTTTTTAAGCTCGTCCGCCAATAACGGCACCAGCGTTTTATGCCCGCCCGCTTGGGTCGATATGCCAATAACGTGCACATCGTTTTCAACCGCTTCTTGGGCGGCCTCGGATGGGGTTTGAAATAATGCACCAACGTCGACCTCAAAACCCAGATCGGCAAATGCGGTGGCGATAATTTTGGCACCACGGTCATGGCCGTCTTGGCCCATTTTGGCGACCATCATGCGCGGCCTGCGCCCGGTTTTTTTGGCGAAATCTTCGGCCATTTTGCGCGCTTTATTAAACCCATCATCATCTTTTAACGCACCACCATAAACACCCGAAATGGTGCTGGTGGTGGCATGGTAACGGGTGAAAACTTTTTCCAATGCGTTTGAAACCTCGCCCACGGTGGCACGTAACCGCATGGCGGTAATGGCCAGCTCTAATAAATTGCCTTCGTTAGTTTTGGCCGCATTTGTTAGCGCGTCAAGGGCGGCATTAACGCCATTGGTATCACGTGATGCCTTTATCTTTTCCAACAGTTCAATTTGCCCTTTGCGCACGGCGGCGTTATCGACCTCTAACAATTCAATTTTTTCAGATGTATCAGATGTATATTTATTAACCCCCACCACGGTTTCGGCGCCGCTATCAATGCTGGCCTGTTTTCTGGCGGCGGCTTCTTCGATGCGCATTTTGGGCAGGCCCTTTTCCACCGCAACCGTCATGCCGCCCATTTTTTCCACTTCATCAATTAATTTTTTGGCGTGCACCGCAATTGAATTGGTCAGGCTTTCCACATAAAAACTGCCGCCCAATGGGTCGGCCACATGGGTAATGCCGGTTTCTTCGGCTAATATTAATTGGGTGTTACGCGCGATGCGGGCGGAAAACGGGGTGGGCAGGGCCAATGCTTCGTCCAATGAATTGGTGTGCAGGCTTTGCGTGCCGCCCAATACCGCCGCCATGGCTTCGACCGTGGTGCGTACCACGTTGTTGTAGGGGTCCATCGCTTGTAATGATACGCCCGATGTCTGGCAGTGGGTGCGCAGAATTTTTGATTTTTCTTCCTTAGGGGAAAATTCTTCCATCAATTCGGCCCACAACATTCGCGCGGCCCGCAATTTGGCAATTTCCATAAAAAAGTTCATGCCGATGGCAAAAAAGAAACTAAGGCGCGGGGCAAAATCATCCACCGCTAGCCCGGTTTTTATGGCAGCACGGACATATTCCAAACCATTGGCAAGGGTATATGCCAGTTCTTGCACCTGGGTCGCGCCCGCTTCTTGCATGTGATAGCCGGAAATAGAAATCGAATTATATTTGGGCATATGTTTAGAGGTGTAATTTATAATGTCGGAAACTATCCGCATGGATGGTTTGGGCGGGTAAATATACGTATTGCGCACCATGAATTCTTTTAAAATGTCGTTTTGGATGGTTCCGGTTAATTGGTCTTGGCTGACGCCTTGTTCTTCGGCGGCAACGATGAAGGCCGCCAATACGGGCAGGACCGCGCCGTTCATGGTCATGGAAACGCTCATCTGTTGTAGTGGTATTTGGTCGAACAATATTTTCATGTCTTCGACGCTGTCTATCGCTACGCCGGCTTTGCCGACATCGCCCTGAACCCGTTCATGATCGGAATCATATCCTCGGTGCGTGGCCAAATCGAACGCCACCGATAAACCCTTTTGCCCCGATGCTAAATTATCGCGGTAAAATTTATTACTTTCGGCGGCGGTGGAAAAACCAGCGTACTGGCGAATGGTCCAGGCCCGCCCCGCATACATGGTGGCGCGTGGCCCGCGAACAAATGGTTCAATCCCGGGGAAAGTATTTACAAATTCAAGGCCAGATAAATCATCTTCGGTATAAAGGGGTTTAACGCTAATGCCTTCTGGGGTTTGCCAGTTTAGCTCGCCCACATCACGGCCCTTTAATTCACCAGTGGCAAGGTCTTGCCATTGGTTTTGCCCTTGGTTTTGCCCTTGGTTTTTTTGGTCTTGTTTTTTTGTCATGGGCTGAAAAATCCATCCACAGGGGTAAATGGTCCACATCACTGTGGCCCGTACCCATCTGTACTATAAGAGAATCCAAGTATAACCAAGGCTTAAGGGCCCCGCGATGGCTTTTCTCGGGGCAAAATGTGTGGTGTGGGGCTGTGAATAAAAATATTTTTCCACCGAAAATCAGCCAGTTATCCACAATATGTGGTGCTTAACCTAGTTGACGATGGCTAAATATTGTATAAAACGGTGTCCAAGGGCCACTAAAGGCCCAATATGTATTACGACTAAGCAAAAACACGCCAAATACGCCACAAACAAGGGGGGCAAGCCTAAAATGAGCGCACCAGAATGGACACCGGACCGTATTAAGACCCTTATCGCGCTTTGGGATGAAGGCCACCCGACCAGCGAAATTGGCAGGCGTTTAGGCGTTACCAAAAATTCGGTTGTTGGCAAGGTTCACCGTTTGGGTTTGAAAAAACGCCAATCACCCATTCGTCAGGCATCTAGCACACCACGGCCAAAACCAGTTAAGACCACAGCCAAAACACAAACGTTTAAACCATCGGCTTCATCGGTAAAGATGGAACAGCTGACATCATCAATGTGTTGCTGGCCCGAAGGCGAACCCGGAACCGATAATCTGCATTTTTGTGGTCAACAGGTAATGGAAGATAAACCTTATTGCGAAGCACATTGTGCCCGGGCATATGTCAAGGTTTCCAAAGACCGTAAAAGAAAATCCAACGTCGCTTAATTTTATTGATCTAGTTCTAGCGAGCCGTCATTTTTTAAGCGTGCTACAAGCTCGTTCAGGTTTTCAATCGCATCAATTAAATCATCGCTCGGCACGCCGTCGTGGAATTTAAATTCCATGTCTTCTTTGAACATGGTTTGTTTGCGTTCGCTCATATTTTGGAAGACCCAGTCGATTATTTCTTGGTCTTCTTCGCAGCTTTTGAGGAACATCAAAATGTCATCCTCGTTTGCGCTCATGATTAGTTTTTGCATACCGGGCGGGTTGGCGTGTTTTAGTTTTTCTGCCAATCGGGCGGCCTGAACCTCGGGGTCGACGGTGCCGACTGAACCGGGCGCTAGCGCCTGCACACACTGAAGCAGAAGATTTTTTATCTGCCCTTTGTCCAACGTTAGTACGACATCATCAAATGTGAGTGAAAAAACACCTTTTTTGGTTTGTTTTACGCTTATTTTCATTGGAAATTACGTTCGCCCCCGAAGCATTTATCAACTGTGCTACAGGCTGGCATACGGATGGCAATATGACAAGCAGCTTGGGGGCAAAATAGGCCCCAAGACACAGGTATTACTGGCTAGTGCATCAATGCAGACGCTTGAGTATTTCCTGAAGAACTTTTTCAGCCTCATCGTTGGCAACCTGGCAGGTGCCAGCATTGGCATGTCCGCCGCCACCGTATTCAAGCAAAATTGACCCAACGTTGGCCTTGCAGGTACGGCTGAGGATTGATTTACCAACTGCAAAAATGGTTTTTTTGCCATCGGCCGAGTTGGTTATTTGCACTGAAACATTGCACGCTGGGAAAATGGCATAAACCGTAAAGCGGTTTCCGGCATAAACATCGTCAACGCCACGCATATCAACCACAACGGTTTTGCTGTGGACTTTGGCATTGGCGCGAATTTGCATTTCTGCTTTTTCTTCGTGCTCCATATAAAGCATAACGCGCTCTTGAACATCGGGAATAGCCATAATTTCTTCAACTGGGTGATGACGAACATAAATCATCATGTCTTTCATCAGTTGTTCGTGGCTGATTTCAAAATGCTCAAACCGTGATAGCCCGGTACGGGGATCAAGAATAAAGTTAAGCAGCGTCCATGGATCAGGCGCTAAGATATCTTCTTCGTTGTAATCGGCACTATCTGCCTTATCAACTGCGGCCATCAATTCATCACTGATGGAGGGGAATTTATCCTTGCCGCCGAAATGGTTGTAAACCACCCGTGCCGCCGATGGCGCATCGGGGTCGATAATGTGGTTTTCTTTTGGCCCGACACGCTCTTTTTCAGAAACGTGGTGATCAAAACAAAGGTGCACCCCATCGACATAGGGAAGGTTGGTGGTGATATCGTTTTCAGTAATATTTACCAACCCTGCCTGCATGGCACGTGGTTCGGCAAATACGACCTCGCCCACTAGGCCAAGCTCAATCAACAATCCCCCGGCGACAACGCCGTCGAAATCTGCGCGGGTTACAAGACGGTATTTCTTGTCAGACATATTTTTTTCTCTGCGCTTCAATTAAAAATAATAAATTACACTCTAGCGTAAACGCCACGTTGGCCCGGTACTGGTTTAAATTTATCAGTTACACCCAAAACGGTTTCGGCACCCCCAAGAAATAACATTCCATCTTCGGGCATAAGTGATGCAATCTGTGCAAGAACCTTTCCTTTTGTTTCTGCGTCAAAATAAATGAGCACATTTCTGCAAAAGACGATATCAAAACCGCCAAGCGGGGAAAGATTCTCAAGCAGATTATAGTACTTATATCTGACCATTTGCTTGATTTCCGGCTTAATTTCCCAAGTTTCGTCTTTTTTATCGAAATATTTGAGCAAAAGCTGAATGGGCATCCCGCGTTGGACTTCAAACTGTGAATACATGCCGTTTGCGGCTTTTTTCAAGATATCATTGGATATATCGGTGCCAAGAATATCTATGTTCCAGCCCGCCAGCTGGGCGCCTAGTTCTTTTAAAACGATGGCAATTGAATATGGCTCTTGTCCACTGGAGGCAGCCGCACACCATATTTTAAGGTGTTTCTTGGCCGCACGTTTTTCTAGTACCGGTGGCAATACTTCGTCGCGCAATAAATCGAACGGTTTAATATCGCGAAAGAAAAACGATTCATTGGTGGTCATGGCTTCCACGACCTCAATAATCAGGTTTTCTTCCTTGCGCGTGCGCATTGCGCCAATAAGTTCGTTTAACCCGGCATGGCCATGCTTGCGCGCTACTGGCATAAGCCGGCTTTCAAGCAGGTATGCCTTGTCAGGCGTCAGCGCCAGCCCCGAACGGGCCTTAATTAGTGTGCTGATAAAATCAAAATCTTCAGGGTTCACTTTGCGTGTCTCCGCTAAGGTGCTTTAAACAAGGCCAACTTGTTGGAATTTGGCTTCGATTATGTCTGAATCGAACGGCTTCATGATGTATTCATTAGCGCCCGCAGACATTGCTTCTTGGATGTGGTCCAAATCGTTTTCTGTTGTGCAGAAAATTACGATAGGATCGTTACCACCGGGAAGCACCCTTAGTTCACGTAAAAATTCAATACCGCTCATTACTGGCATGTTCCAGTCAAGCAACACCGCGTCAGGCATTTTGGCCTTGCAGGCATCAAGCGCGATTTGTCCATCGGCAGCTTCTTCGGTGCCAAAGCCAAGTCCATCGAGAATTTTTTTAGCAACCATCCGGATGACTTTGCTGTCATCAACTATAAGGCAGGTTTTCATATGATTTATCTTCTATTCTGAGGGTTATTATTAAATTTTATTATTATTTTTAGAAGCGGTTATAACTATTTCTGACCCCCGCACCTAATAAAGAGAAAATTAGGCTATAGTTCAAGCCTTAAATTGCAACTTGTCCTTGAATTTCCCGCTAATTTACATATTGGGTAGGTATGTAGCGATTAACAACTTGTTGTTCAACCCTTTGCCTTAAGCCCAACCATATTTCTGATATCAGCCGCGGTATAACCTGATTCACGAAGTGTTTTCAATGTGGTTGCCTTGTCACGTTTAGCTAACCTGATATTGTTTTTATCGGTTATCAGGCCATGATGGCTGTAATTTGGTACATCCAAACTTAACAGTGCCTGAATTAGGCGGTGAATGTGCGTTGCAGAAAAAAGATCTTCGCCCCGGGTTACCATGGTAACCCCTTGCAGATGATCATCAATGCTTACCGCTAGATGATAACTGGTGGGGATGTCCTTTCTTGCTAATACCACATCTGCAAATATTTCGGGGGTGGCTTTGATTTCACCCTTGTTGGTATCTGTCCATTTTAGGGGCCATATAAGTTGATCTTTAACCTTGGCTAGGGCTTTTTGCATATTCAGCCTTAGGGCATAAGGCGATCGCGCCGCTTTTTTTTCCTGCAATATATCGTCACTAAGTTTTCGGCAGGTTCCGGGATAAAGCGCACCATCGGGGCCATAAGTTATCATGTGTGGGGCATTGGACGATTGTTCGATCTCGGCCATTATTTCGCCCCTAGTGCAAAAACATGGGTACAACAGGCCCATATCACCCAGGCGCCCAAGGGCTGCGCTGTAATCTTTCATGTGTTCTGATTGTCGCCTTACAGGGGTTTCCCATTCAAGGCCCAGCCATTCAAGGTCTGTAAAGATTGATTCTTCAAATTCAGGGCGCACGCGTGAAGTATCTATGTCTTCTAAGCGCAATAAAAACCTTCCATCTGCACCATATTCACGGGCCATATCATATGCATACAGTGCCGCCATGGCATGGCCCAGATGCAAATGACCAGTCGGGCTGGGGGCAAATCTGGTTACTATTGACTGTTTTGTGGTCTTCATTTTTATCAAATAACCATGGTTTAACGGGCGATATGGGTTAACCCGGTATTCAAAAGTTGGGTAAATATTTGGCAACAAATACCACATATAGTAATCTACAGACACTGCTTAACAATTATTACGGGGGTTTTTTTTAATGCTTAATCTCCAGACGCTGGTTTTGAATGCTGATTTTCGTCCGCTTTCTTACCATCCGCTTTCATTGTGGTCGTGGAAAGATGCCCTAAGCGCGCTATTGCTTGATCGGGTGAATCTGGTTGAAAACTACGACGTTAAGGTGCGTTCACCATCCATAGAGCTTGAGGTGCCATCTGTAGTGGCATTAAAACGCTACATCCGGTTCGATGGTCGCCCGGCATTTACCCGCTATAATATTTATCTGCGCGATGATTTTTCTTGCCAGTATTGCGCTGGGCATTTCCCCACCAGTGAACTTACGTTTGATCATGTTCAACCTAAAAGCAGGGGCGGGCGAACCGAATGGACCAACGTGGTTTCTGCCTGTGCGCCGTGCAATATTAAAAAGGCCAACCGTACCCCGCTTGAAGCCCAAATGCCCCTTATTCAGCCCCCGCTTGAACCATCAATCAAGTTGCTAAACCGCGTTGCCAAGACCTTTCATGGGGACAATGTCCACCATACATGGGTTGATTATGTTTATTGGGATAGCGAGCTATATAGCTAAAAACCCTAATTATTTGGCAGTTTTCCAGTCTTTTTTGCCAATTATTAGCTATTTTTTCCATTTTGCGGGAAAACCCTTGCTAAGACGTCCAATTTCCTTATATTCCGCCACTCGAACACATTTCCGGGAACGTTTGGTTTGGGTTTTTTAGCTCTCATCAACGCCCCCTGTTAGCGCAGGGAACAAGGCATACCGGGACAACAATTAACCATCTTTAAAAGGTGATGAAAAAATGTCGAAGCGTATTCGCTCTAAGTACAAGATTAACCGCCGCTTGGGTTGCAACCTTTGGGGTCGCCCAAAAAGCCCGTTTAACACCCGTGATTATGGCCCCGGCCAACACGGCCGTGGTCGTCGCAATAAACCTACCGATTACGGTACCCAGCTTATGGCTAAGCAAAAGCTAAAAGGTTATTACGGCAACATCTCGGAAAAACAATTCCGCAAATATTATTCAGATGCAGCGCGCCGTCCGGGTGATGCGTCAGAAAACCTTATTGGTATTCTTGAACGCCGCTTGGATGCGGTTGTTTACCGTATGAAGTTTGTGCCAACCGTGTTTTCATCCCGTCAGGTCGTTAACCACGGCCACGTTATGGTCAATGGCAAAACAGTGAACATTCCGTCTTATATGGTTAAAGAAGGCGACGTGGTTGAGCTTAAATCAAAATCGCTTAATATTCCCATGGTGATTGAAGCCCTAAATTCATCTGAACGTGAAATTCCAGATTACATGGACGTTGATACCAAATCGGGCAAGGGCAAGTATGTTCGCATACCTAAATTTGCCGATGTGCCGTATCCGGTACAAATGGAACCAAACCTAGTTATCGAATTTTATTCGCGCTAATCGCGACCGTTCACAAAAAACACAAAAACACCCGCAGCTTTTGCGGGTGTTTTTTTTGACCCCAGTCAATTATGCGCGCAATATTGTGTTGTATAATAATACGTTAACCGGATCGGTTGTGGGGGGGTGTTTTCAAAATGGTCAAATCCAGTTTCATGGATATCGGTTGCAATAAAGCCAAAACCAATGAGGTTTTGGCGGCGTTTGGCAAACTGGTGGAAAACAACGCAACCGATGGGGCGTTGGATTTTAATACAATTTCCACCCAGCCGTTCATGCCCTATTGGAAATACATTATTTTATATAGATACCTGCCCAATGAAGACGATTTTATCGTTACCATGTTTGGCGTTCAGGTCGGCGAATTGCACGGTGAAGATTGGACCGGAAAAAAAATATCTGAACTAGGCATCGGCGGAGAAGCCACCAAGGAAATGATTAAATTAAACAGAATGGCAATGAATGATGGCAAAATAATTTATGCCAGCGGGGCGGTGAACTTTGACAAAGATGAATACCGTACTTGGCACCAGATGAAAGTGCCGTTCAAACACCAAGGCGGCGCAAGCGGGGTTTTGGTTTGCATGGTATCAAACTGGAAGGATGATTTGGGCGAGGGTGCTTAAATCTTTTAATTCGACTTTTGGTTTGAATTCTAAATGTTCGCTTGGCGCACCTGTACGGTTTATCCATGCCACCTGAAAACCAAAAGCCGCTCCGCCTGCTGCGTCCCAACCGTTGGCCGAAACAAAACATATATTTTCTGCAGCTATATTAAGGCGATCCACCGCCAATTGATAAACCTTGGGGTCGGGTTTATAAATGCCGACATCTTCAATTGATAAAACCATATCTAACAGGTTTTCTATGCCGGCATTTTCCGTGGCACTTTTAAGCATGTCAGGGCTGCCGTTAGAAAGGATAGCGGTTTTCATGCCCAGTTCGCGCAATTCGCCTAACATCGGTTTTACTTCTGGGTATGGGGTTAAAACTTCAAAAAATGATAACAAGCGTGAACGCAAATCGTTATCCGCAAGGCCAAGGGCGTTCATGGCATAATCAAGCGAGTTTTCGGTAACGATGCGAAAATCAGCATGCTTGCCCATTAGCGAGCGCAACCAAGTATATTGTAATTGCTTTGCCCGCCATATTTCCGACAGTGCGCCAGCTTTGTCACCCAGTTCATCATTGCAACTGTTAGCGGCAGAATTTAGGTCGAGCAACGTGCCATAAGCATCAAACACGCAGGCCTTTATGTTGGAGAAATCCCCGTTCATGCGGATTTGTAATCAATGCCTTTGTCGTCGAATATTTTTTGCAATTCGCCGGCTTCATACATTTCTTTGACAATGTCGCAGCCGCCAACAAATTCACCTTTGATGTAAAGCTGGGGAATGGTCGGCCAGTTTGAAAACGCTTTTATGCCTTCGCGGATTTCGCCGTCTTGTAAAACGTCTATGCCTTTGAATTTTACCTGCATCTGGGTTAGCGCACCAACCACGGCTGCGGAAAAACCGCACTGGGGAAACATCGGGTTACCCTTCATGAAAAGCACAACTGGGTTTTCATCAATTTCCGATTGGATTTTTGCGAATACGGGATTGTCGCTCATTTTATATGTATCCTTAAAATAATTGTTATTTAAGCTTCGGGGGTAGATGTCTGCAGGCCAAGGGCGTGTAATTCACCGCCCATGCGACCCTGTAGCGCATCATACACCATTTGGTGCTGTTGAACCCGGGACTTGCCGGCAAATTCTTTTGATATTACGCGCGCCGCATAATGGTCGCCATCGCCACGTAAATCATCAATGTGTACTTCGGCATCGGGTAATGCTTCTTTGATTAAACTTTCAATGTGGGCAGCATCCATAGCCATTTTAAGTATCCTTAAATTTAAAATTTATTAGTGGGCATCGGGGTGCGACATGAAACCCGGCATCCAGTTTTCATGCGCATTTTTTAGCTCTGCCACAGATATGGAGTGTTCATCCCCAATCGTCAACTCTTGTCCTGTAACCGTTCCTATAATTGCGGCATAAACCCCTGATTTTTCTGCCTGTTTTATCATTCTCGGGGCGTCGG
>Ga0224506_10003504_pt1 | contig 10353 bp, 7 predicted proteins | sample SF_Jan12_sed_USG_2_FD_169108 | JGI IMG/M metagenome (GOLD analysis project Ga0224506, IMG submission 169108) | Sediment microbial communities from San Francisco Bay, California, United States - SF_Jan12_sed_USGS_8_1 | ecosystem: Environmental > Aquatic > Marine > Sediment | place: USA...
TGGAGTAAAATTAACCCTCTCTCTAACTCTCTCCCATTACATTGGTAGAGAGGATTTAATAGATTACTTTTTTACAGAAATGACACCCTTCGACAAGCTCAGGGTACGGCTACTTCCACTGGATTCTGGCCCAGCCCAGGCTGCTCTCTCTTGCTTCGCAATTCACCTTGTTCGCCAGAAAGACGGTAGATTATAATTTTCGCAGCTCGCAACTAGCTCCCATATCCATCTGCATTTTTGAGTTTAAATTTTCCACGCACAAAAAGCCCATTACCACGCGCAATTTCCTGACCATCATCATTGTAGGCAACGGCTTCAACAACAAATTGAGATTTGTTTTTATTAACCACTTTACCTATCGCCGTCATCTTTCCTGAAGAAACCGGTTTGGTAATGTAGGTAGTGAAAGCGGTGGTCAGTACAAACTGATCATGTTCAAGTGAGTTGGCGGCGAAAAAGGCAGCATCATCCAATAATTTAAAATAGACAGAACCATGCGTTGCGCCTGCGGCATGAAAATACTTTTCTTCCAGTTCAATACTGATTTCTGCTTCTGCTTCGGTGATATTAATTGAAGGTTTGTACCACTGATTAATCGGAGCGGATAAATACATGTTTTCAAGGGATGTAAAATGTGGGTCTTTTGCCATTAGAGTAGCCGATTAAAAAATCTGATAGGAATCTATAAATTATCGCACAAAATAAATGCTTCTGTAATTCAACTATTCCTACAAGTACTAACGACTCTGCTATTCTTAATAAGTAAGAATTGTGGTGTGACAGGTTAATTATGGATAAAGAGCAAACAGTGGATGATTGTTTTTGGCACGATCCGGCGAGAAAAGATCACAAGAATATTAAAGATAAATTGGAAGAACGAGCCAAAACCAAAATTCCAATGGATGGTTTTGTATTAGCCAGAGAAGATTTGTCGGAAGTAAATCTGGTTAACCGTGCGGCTAAACAGGGTTTTAAACTCACTAACTCCGACCTTTATCATGCCAACATGGAGCATGCTCATCTTTTTATGCTGGATCTGTCTGGCAGTTCTTTGATGAAAGCCAACCTCAGCTACGCCAATCTTCATTATGCCAATTTGACTGACTGCAATTTACTTGGAACTGATTTTACTGGTGCCAAAATAGACAAGGCAGAGTTTGGTGAAAAAATTAGTCAGGAAAAACAGGCTGATGCCTCTACAAGTATTGCCAGTAAAATTGATTTATACGAACAGGCTGAAGAAATTTATCGAAATTTGAGACAAACCGCAGAAGCGCAAGGGTTGTTTGAAATGGCAGGACATTTCTTTGAAAAAGAAATGATTATGCGCCGTAAGCAATTGCCAAAATATTCCTTCAAAAGATGGATTTCGAAAATGGTGGAGCTGTTTTGCGGTTATGGTGAAAGGCCACTCAGAGTTATTGCTTTTTCGATGATTGTGATTTTTCTCTTCTCAATTGGCTATTTCTTTTTAGGCGTCAATTTTTCAGGTGATATTATTGCCTATGATGGAGACAAAAGTCTTTTATCCAATGCCAAAAATTATTTGAGTTGTCTTTATTTTAGCGTGGTTACTTTTACAACACTTGGATATGGCGACATAACACCCGTAGGTGGTTCAAGAGTTTTTTCTGCTATTGAGGCTTTCACCGGCAGTTTTACATTGGCATTATTTGTGGTTGTGTTTGTGAAGAAGATGACCAGATGATATTTATTTTGTTTTGAGATAATGGTCAGGATAGAATAGCCAATAGCATTCTGAAATAAATTTAAAATTATTGAGATATAAGAAGTTAGCAAATGTCAGAAAATTATCCCGCCAGCTATTATCAAGCTACCCTAAATTATTCACTTGAAGCAAACAGTTTAAAAGATAATGTTGAAGTTGAAACCTGCATCATTGGTGGCGGCTACGCAGGTTTGATGACTGCGTTGGGATTGCTTGAAAAAGGTCACAAAAGTGTTGCACTTCTTGAGCAGAACCAAATAGGTTGGGGCGCATCTGGTCGAAATGGCGGATTTGTTTTTGGTGGTTATTCATTAGGTGCAAGGCAGTTGGTAAATCAGGTGGGCGATGTGCAGGCAAAAGATCTCTACCAGTTAACGACCGATGCCGTTGATTTAATCAGAGGCAGAATAAGCAGATACAAGATTCAATGTGATGTTGTGGATGAAGGTGTGATTTGGGCTAACTGGTTTAATGATCAAAAACTTTTGTATCATGAACAGAAATTTATGCAAGAGAAAATGGGGGTTAATTGGGCGTATCTGGATCCAGAGCAGCTGTCTGAAAAAATCCTGAGTGATCGATATCATGGTGGATTATTTGAACCCAATGCCATGCATTTTCATCCCCTTAATTATGCTCTTGGAACTGCCGATGTCATCCTGAAAAAGGGTGGACAAATTTTTGAAAATAGCAAGGTTTTGTCCATTGATTACAAAAGTGCAGAAAAACAGGTAGTTACTCAGAATGGATCAATAAAGTGTAAAAATCTGGTTATTGCTGCAGGTGGTTATATAGAAAACTTATGCCGACCTGTATCCCGTTCCATTCTTCCTATTGCAACCTATGTGATGGCAACAGAGCCATTGGGTGAGGATTTGTCCTGTTATCTTAAAACCAAATCAGCAGTTTACGATACCCGTTTTGCCTTTGATTATTATCGTCCATTAAACGATAGCAGAATACTTTGGGGTGGCAGGATCAGTGCCAGTAAAAATACTCCTTCAAACCTTGAGCATTTGTTAAGAAAAGATATTGCCAAGGTATTTCCTGAATTAAGTGATGTCAAAATAGATTATGTATGGGATGGCTGGATGGCATATTCTCGACATCAAATGGCACAGATCGGTCAGATCGCTCCTAATGTATGGTATGGGATCGGTTTTGGAGGACATGGTGTTGCCCCAACGACAGTGGCTGGTGAAGTAATTTCTGCAGCAATTGCAAAAGGCGATACAAGTTATCAAAAATTTCAACCCTGGGGTTTACCCTGGAATGGCTGGAAATTTGGTGTTGCCGCAGCACAGTTGAGCTATTGGTGGTATGAGTTGAAAGATTGGCTCAAGGAGCAAAAAAACTAGAAACGCCAGAGCTTTAAATCATCTATATTGCTTACGATAATTTGCTGAATTTTGGGGTTGTTGTGAGGCTGCTGATAATCCAGATTCAAAAGTTGTAAAAAGTAAGTGACCAGCGCGCCTCTAATTTTGAAAGATCGTTTCCCATTGGTCATTGAGTAATCTCTTTCAATGATCTTTTGCTGATGATTATTCAAACGCGGGTCTGGTTTAATAACAATATCCACAAAGGTATTCCATGCTATATCTTCATTTTGCATATGAATACAATCACCTTCAATATCATAAACCTCTGTGATACGAGACAATACAAAATCCCTGAAATCCTGCTGGTCTTCACAATAAGCACGTATGTGCCATCTGTGACCATTAAAAATGATGGTATGAGGTGAAATAATACGTTCTTTGGGTTGAGGCGAAGTCATGGAAAGATAACGGATATCCACACGTTTATTATCTCTTGCTGCTTCTATAATAGGTTGAATAATATTAGCAGAAAGGCTTCGAGTCGGAGATTGCAAAATATGAGTGTTGGGTTGATTAAGGTTTAACTCGTTAAAAATCGACATCAAGTCATCTTGCTGATTAAGCAGTTGTAGGTATTCGCTGATTTCACCATTAGTCAAAACAGGGTTAAAGTTTTCTGTAGGTCGATAACCTTTTAATTGCTTGTCATAGATCAGGTTAGTCTTTGAGATGCTATTGATGTAATTGTTAATATATTTGCTAGCCTGTTGACGACCGATGCCAAAGGCATTGATCAGAGATTTTGAAGTCAATCGTCCTTCCCATAAGGCAATAATTTCAATGTAGCGATAACGTAAAATTAATTCCCAACTAAATGGCCATTTGCTGTTATTCATTTCGTTCTCTGACAAGTTAAGAGATGTGCTTGAAAATACGACACATCTATACAAGTAGTATCGACAAGTGTGATTGAGCTACATACAATACTCACAGTCGAAGGTTAATACAAGTTTAACTTAAAAAGCACTTGACTACTTATATAAGTAGTTTTAGTATAAGTAGTGTTTGCAGGTTGAAGATCAAACAAAAGTGCTTGGATGAAACAAATTGTAGGAAATCGCTGACAAGATAATCAGCCATTTCAATCTGACTTAACAGAAAAGGCTTACGATATATAGAAAGCAAATGTAGTTAAATAGTCAGAGTTAGGAATTCAAGTACCCAATAGACTGTTGATATAACGACTATTGCAGTAGAACTTTGAAATATAGCATTGAATGAGAAGATTAAAACAGAGATTTGATTTGATGAGACGATACAGGATGAGTTGATATCAAAACAAATCAGTTTAGAAGAATATTAGACAATTGAGTGGAGAAGAAAATGGATGATAATCGTAAACAGGCATTAAATGCCGCATTAGGTCAAATTGAAAGACAATTTGGTAAAGGCTCGGTTATGAGATTGGGCGAATCTCAAGTACAAAATGTAGAAACCATATCAACAGGTTCATTGGGTTTGGATATTGCTTTGGGAATAGGTGGGTTGCCTAAAGGAAGAGTTGTCGAGATTTATGGTCCTGAATCTTCGGGTAAAACAACATTAACCTTGCAAGCGATAGCTGAATGTCAAAAAACAGGCGGAACTGCCGCTTTTATCGATGCAGAGCATGCATTGGATCCCATTTATGCTGAAGCGCTGGGCGTTAATCTGGATAATCTTTTGGTTTCACAGCCAGATACGGGTGAGCAAGCTTTGGAAATTTGCGATATGCTGGTTCGCTCAGGTGCAGTTGATTTGGTTGTTGTCGACTCGGTTGCAGCATTGACCCCAAAAGCTGAAATTGAAGGTGAAATGGGTGATTCACACATGGGGCTCCAAGCTCGTTTGATGTCACAGGCTTTGCGTAAATTAACCGCCAATATTAAACGTACCAATTGTATGGTTATCTTTATCAATCAAATTCGTATGAAAATTGGTGTAATGTTTGGTTCGCCAGAAACCACAACAGGTGGTAATGCGCTTAAATTCTACGCTTCTGTCAGATTAGATATTAGAAGAATTGGTGCGGTTAAGCAGGGTGAAGAGATCATTGGTAATGAGACTCGTGTAAAAGTGGTCAAAAATAAAGTGGCACCGCCTTTCAAACAAACTGAATTTGAAATTTTATATGGTAAGGGAACATCAAGAATGGGCGAAGTTATCGACCTTGGCGTTAAGGAAGGACTGATTGACAAAGCTGGCGCCTGGTATAGTTATAAAGGTGATAGAATAGGTCAGGGCAAAATGAAGGTAGCAGAATATCTGGCGGAGAATACCAGTATTGCGGAAGAGATTGAAAAAGAGATCAGAAACAGATTATTGCCAAAACCTAGAGCCTCTAAAGAAGCAGAAGCAGTGCCCGCTAAACAAGACCTGAAAGAAAATTCGTAAGATAACTTGAAGTACTCTAAAAGCCCGGTACATTCCGGGTTTTTTGTTGTCCATAAAAAAGGTGCGAAATATCGCACCTTTTTTATTTTGGATAAAGACGAATTTAGTGAGAAGAAGATTTCTTTTCTTCAACTTCACAGAACTCGCCATTCCAGTCACCACCAATTTTTGTACAGAGTTGTTCAACGGTATGATGCTTGATAATACCACTCTCTTCCATAGAATGTGTCATATCTTGCAAGGAGTAAATAACCATGACTAAACCTACTGTACTCATAACGATAGTGTAAGGCAATGCCATTATAACCATGCGAACATAAGACAATCTTACCAATGGTGCAATTGCAGAGGTCAAGAGGAATAAAAATGCAGCTTGTCCGTTTGGTGTTGCAACACTAGGAATATTTGTTCCAGTGTTGATGGCGACTGCCAACATGTCAAATGTATCTCGAGAAATAGTTCCATTTAAAACTGCAGTTGATATTTCATTAATATAAACAGTAGCGACAAATACATTATCGCTGATCATTGATAAAACACCATTTGCAAGATAGAACATAGCAATTTGTGAATTGCCATCCATCGCAAGTACAGCGTCAGTTACAGGTTTAAACAAATGTTGATCAGCTATTACTCCAACTACAGCAAAGAAAACTGTTAATAAAGCGGTAAAAGGTAATGCCTCTTCAAATGCATGACCAATTTGTTGCTCATCTGTAACACCGCAAAAAGTAGTACACAAAACAATAACCGACAAACCGATTAAACCAACGGGAGCAAGATGAAAGGCCAGTGCTATGATTAGCCATACACCAACAGCAGCTTGAGCAACCAAAGCAGCATTGTCTTTCGAGGTTCTTCTTTCCTCTTCATATTTAGAGTAATCTTCCATTACATTACGAACTTTTTCTGGCAATTTACCGCCATAACCAAACCAGCAAGTATATTCTAATAATGCGGTTGTCATTAAACCCGCAATAAGAACTGGAATAGTAACAGGTGACATACGTAAGAAAAATTCAACAAATTCCCAGTTAGCTCTGTCTGCAATAAGCAGATTTTGAGGCTCGCCAACAAGAGTACAAACGCCACCAAGAGCTGTACCGACAGCTGCATGCATAATCAGACTTCTCAAGAACGCTCTGAATGATTCCAGATCTTCACGATTAAATTCATCAACTTCATCATCAGTATTGTGATCATGATCGCTGGTAAAGTTTTTGCCTGAAGCCACTTTGTGATAGATACCGTAAAAACCTACAGCTACAGCAATAACTACAGCAGTTACTGTTAATGCATCAAGGAAAGCAGACAAGAAAGCTGCTACAAAACAGAACATCAATGAAAGAATTATTTTTGAACGTATGTTGAGTAAAAGCTTTGTGAATATATAAAGCAGCAGGTTTTTCATAAAATAAATGCCAGCCACCATAAAAACTAATAAAAGAATAACTTCAAGAGCGGCTTGTATTTCGTGATAAACGGTTCCTGGCGATGTTAAACCAATAAATATTGCTTCAAGAGCAAGCAGACCACCAGGTAAAAGGGGATAGCATTTTAAGGCCATGGCTAATGTAAAAATGAATTGCAAAACAAGTAGCCAGCCAGCAACATAGGGACCGAACCACAATGTAACCAGGGGATTCATAACGAGAAAAGCAAGAATAGTAAGCTTGTACCACTCGGGAGAATTTCCCATAAAGTTATCGATAAAAGCCTTGGGTATAGAACGACTCATGTTGTTTCCTTAAATTTGAAATTAGAAGTGTTTGATAGTATCAATAATTTAATATTTGTTCAGCAATATGTTAAACACTTATTACAATTATGAATTAAAAATTATACTAAAAAGAAATAAAAGACTTTACTTCCCTTCATATAATTGTTTGGTCAAAATTAGCTAATAGGAAGTTTAATAATAAAAATCAAATATTCCCAGTTTTTTTGGATAAAATTTGATTTGTTTTTAGTCAGCAAACATTTAATATATTAATGTGGTACGGGATTTAAATAGGTGAACCAATAATATGTTTTGCTTTAAAACAGGAAAAAAAGTATCCTAAGGCAAAACATATCAGACCAGTCACAGTGTTTGGTTGATCTTGTTTGGTAAAAAAAAATGCAATTGTGTTTTTATAGTCAAAATTTGCATTTTATGTTGCACAGGAATTACACATGACGAATTTAATAACAGCAAGAAGTCCAGCAGCATTTGCAGAAGAATATATTGTCGATTCGATCTGGAATGGCAAGTTTGCACCAGGCACTATTCTGCCAGCTGAAAGAGAATTATCAGAACTGATTGGGGTGACCAGAACTACATTAAGGGAAGTGTTACAGCGTCTTGCCAGAGATGGATGGTTAACCATTCAACACGGTAAGCCGACTCAGGTAAACAATATTTGGGAAACCGCAGGCCTTCATATTCTTGAAACAATTACCCGATTGGATGATTCAGGATCTTTGAAGCTTGCTGATCAGCTACTTGATGCCAGAACACAAATTGGTATGATTTATTTCAGACTCGCTATGAAGGAAAATCCTGAAAAATTGGCAGTGCTTTGTGGAAAATTTTCTAGTGTTTCTGAAAACGCAGATGCTTATATCCAACTCGATTGGAGAGTTCAACATGAAGCAGCGGCCTTATCAAGTAATCCGGTGTATACATTATTATTGAATGGATTTAAGAGCATTTATTATCGAATCGGCCGTTACTACTTTGTTCATGAACAAACCAGAAATCTTGCCAAGAAACATTATTTAAATCTTCAGGCGATCATCAAGAGTGGGGATGCTGGTGAATTAAATGAGGCTATTAGAAAATACGGGCAGGAATCAGGTATTTTGTGGAGTGAAATCAGACAAAGATTAAATTCATTGAAGGATATTGAAAAGTAATAACGCTCAGTCAATTAAGAAAATTGGGTCAAAATGCTTTGTGCATTGCGTCACCATATTTGTGTGATCAGCGGGTTAAGCGCCTAATTACAAGCTTATTGTTATCTAACAGATGACTATTTTGTAACTGCTTGCTATCAAGATGTCGATAAAGTTAGGATATGTAACATATTTACGGTGTAAAAGTTGTATAGTTCAATTTTTACAATCAGGTGAATAAATTAATATTTAAAACAAAATAAACGCCATTAAAAAATCTAGTCAGGAGAAGATAGATGAAAAAAATAATGATAGGATTAACTGTAGTGGGCAGTATGGCTCTTGCAGGATGTAGTGACAAAGACCAGCCATTAGCAGAAAATAGTGTGGGTAATAACGTTGGAATTACCCAAACAAGAGCTGTGTATGCGCCTGGTGATGGTAATATTCCTGTCCCTAATGATTTAATTTTTGCCGGAACAGAAAATTTAACACTTAACCCGCCAGTTGCAGATCCAACTGATTTTAGTGATCCATTGGTGGCAGTGAGTTCTTTGGATGGTTGGTCAGCTACGGCGCCATTCGCCTTCAGCTTTTCAAATTTAAATCCAACAATAGATTTGGATCCTTCGTCGGTGGTTCCTGGCAGTACAATCAAAATGTACGAAGTTAGTACTTTAAGACCAGAAGTACTACCTGGAACAGGAATTGTTGCACCAACAGGTCCTGTTACTAATGTTATTAGAGAATTAACTGCACCGAATGATTTTGTTGCTACTTATGCTGGCCCAATGACAGTTGCAATATTGCCAACTCGTCCTTTGACCCAGCAAGCCGGTTATATGGTTGTAGTTACTAAAGGCGTAAGAGATACAAATGGAAATGCAGTTATGGCCGATGCGCAGTATCGCATTGCTCAAGCCCCTGATCCATTGCCTGTTGGCACGCCAGTTGAGGCATTAGAGCCAGTAAGACAACTGGTTAATGCAATGGAAAATGCTGCTGAAGCTGCCGGGCAACCTAAAGCCGATATTGTAATGAGTTTCCAATTTACAGTTCAGTCAGTAGGTGATGTGGTTGCAACTGCAAAGTTAGTCTATGTTGATATGCCATTGTTAATGGGGCAAACACCAGCTACCTCATTCACTTCGTTAGGTATTGATACAAGTGCTTTAGGTTTAGGGCTTCCTGGTTATGCGGATCTTTACAAGGGTGAATTTACCTTACCATATTACTTAACTGCTCCGGATAGTTTAGGTAACCTAAGACATCCAGACGTCGCTAATCCTTTGTCTGTATTGACTGATTTTATCCATGGTGCTGCCAACATTCCTGATGGTCAAGGCGGTAGTTTTCCTAACCCGTTTGCTGCCGACGTAACCACTTATGCAAATAAATTACCTCAAGTAACAGGTACAGAAACTGTGCCATTAATGGTTTCATTACCTACTGCAGCGATGTGTAATAAGCCTGCTAACGGTTATCCAGTAACTATTTTCCAACATGGTATTACTTCTAACAGAACAACGATGGTTGGGCTTGCTGATACAATGGCTTCAGTTTGTACTGCAGTAATTGCAATGGATTTACCTATTCATGGAATAGATAATACACATGATTTTGCAGGTTTGGTTTTTGAAGGTTATACAGCAGGTGGAGTCAGAGAAAGAACCTTTGGTGTTGATTATGTTGACAATGCAACTGGTGCTCCGGGACCAGATGGTAATCCTGATGCCTCTGGTGCTCATACCATGAACCTGCAATATCTATTGGTTGCAAGAGACAATACAAGACAGGCAATACTTGACCTGTTAGCATTGGAAAAAGCCATTCCTTTTATGGATGTTGATGGTGATGCTGCTCCAGACTTTGATATGAATAATATTAAATTTGTTGGTCATTCTTTGGGTGGTATTGTAGGAACCGGGTTTATTGGAAATTCAGACTATGTTGAGTCAGCTGTTTTGGCTAATCCTTCAAGTGGTTTAGCTT
>Ga0224506_10003505_pt1 | contig 10353 bp, 6 predicted proteins | sample SF_Jan12_sed_USG_2_FD_169108 | JGI IMG/M metagenome (GOLD analysis project Ga0224506, IMG submission 169108) | Sediment microbial communities from San Francisco Bay, California, United States - SF_Jan12_sed_USGS_8_1 | ecosystem: Environmental > Aquatic > Marine > Sediment | place: USA...
CATACAGTTGTTTTTTACCTTCTTCTACTAACAGGCGATCCCTCATTTTGGCATATCGTAGCGGTTGTGCTTCTCCTTGTTTAAAAGCCTTCTCTAGTAAAGGAAAATAGTTAGACCGGACCTCATGTGTAGTATGATTAATAATAAGAGCAGCTCCTGCTGCTGCATATTCTGTAACAGAAGAAGCGGTTGGCCAGCCGTATTTGTCCAGAAGTTCTAACAGCCTCTTTTCATTTTCCTTCATGTTTTTTTCTTCCATGGCAAGAATGGGAAAGATGGCGGGAGTGCTGAAATAGCCTCTATTTTGCATGTACTTTCTTCTTTCAATGTTTCCTACATACATAAACCCTTGATCTTTAATAATCATTCTGAACAACTCCTTAGCAAAGGGCTCATTTCTTATTGGTCCATTTTTAGCTTCATATTTTCTAACCTGATCAGCTTCTACTGTTTCCCATCTAGGGTCATCTATAAGGCTTAAAAATTCAGGGTTATATAATGCCTCTAAGGTTGAGTCATTTTGGAGGGCATGGTTGAGAAAATAAAATGATGTGTCTCTCATTTGAGAAGTCCATAATAGTGCCGAGGTTGAAGCAATATTGTAAGACACTTCTCTGGTTGGGTTCTTCATCATTGCTTCACCATATTTTATTAAAGCGGGCATTAGAAGCCCTTGATTTTTTAAACTGTCTGCCTCTCTTAAATCAATTTGCCCAAAGGCAACTTGAAAACAGGCTAATGATACTAAGGACAACGCAATTCTTTTTTTCATAACTTTTATTTTTTTTTGACAAGAATATACCTATTCTGTCATTTAAAACGTAAAAGTCGATGAACTGCAGGTTTTATGATGGATATAACAACCTGCCCACGCAAAGTATGCTTAAACTCCCATGATAAGTATTCGACATTACAACTGTCGAATAGCGGGCTTTTGCCAGGTTTTTTTGAGGGCCGCATGCAGCCCGTCAGCTCTAGTGATTACGGATTACAAATCCATAAGAGCGAGAAAATGTAAACAGCAAATCAACCACACGCTTGATAAAAGCACTGAAAACAATCTTTATTGAATTTAATTAACAAGATAGGCTTATGTATATTAGCAAAAAAAAAACATGAAGGTATTTTTTAAAACACTTTTACTATTAACCATTTTTATTCCATACCAAGGAATTGCACAGCAAATTAACGATGGAAAATGGAAAGGCACTATTCATTACCAAACCGTAGAAGTTCCTTTCAATTTTAATTTTGAAAACGTAACCGATAGCTCTGCGATTGTAATTATTAAAAATGCAGAAGAACAAATTAGAATTGAAAATGTAGTGATCAAAGAAGATAGCCTCTTTATTCCTATGTATGTTTTTGATGCTGTTATTAAAGCAGTTTATAAGGATGGAAAGATGACAGGGGAATGGCATAAAAACTACCGAAAATCAAAAGGCCCATTGTTTACGGCTGAGTTTAATCAGCCAAGGTTCTCAAGTGCATTACCTAAAAGTAACGTATCTATTGAAAATACTTGGAACATAACACTAACGCAACCAGATGGTCAAACTTCTATATCTGTAGGGTTATTTAGCCAAAATAAAAATAAAGTGAGAGGATCGTTATTGACTGAAACCGGAGATTTTAGGTTTTTTGAAGGTGTAATTTATGGAGATTCTATACGACTGTCCTCGTTTGATGGGGTGCACGGATTTCTGATGCTGGGCAGTTATCAAAATAATACTTGGAGTGGCGTTTTTCATTATGAAAATGACTATTCCGAAAAGTGGGCCGCTACGTATGATGCTGAAGCTAAACTAACCGAACCGTTTTCATTAATTACGGTTAAACCAAACACACATAAGTCGTATTACGACATACTGTCAGCAGGGGGAGATTATAATGCTATAGACAGAGATAAGTTAGAAGGGAAAGTGGTTATAATTCAATTAATGGGTACTTGGTGCCCCAATAGCTTAGACCAATCAAAATATTTAGCTCAGTGGTATAAAAAACAAAATCACGAGGAGCTAGCATTAATAGCTGTAACGTATGAGCCTGGCGATAAATTTTATGCCCAACAACGTATAGAGTCGTACACTACCCAATTAAATATCACTTACCCTATGTACATAGGTGGGTCGTTAAGTAAAGCACAAGCTGCACTTGCATTTCCTAATATGACTAAAATCAATGCTTTCCCTACTTTGGTTATGATTGATAGGCAAGGTTATATCCGTTTTATCGACAGCTACTTTAATGGCCCTGCTACAGGAGCTTACTATCAAGAATTTGATAAAAATTTTAATGAAAGAGTAGAAATATTACTAAGGGAGTAACGCCTGACTATACTGCGTTGGGCGGAAAATTATGATTACTTCCCAAATTGCACTTAGCCATACGATAATTTAAAAGTAAATACTTCATGGCGGACTTACTAAACTACCATCAACTTTTCTTAACCTACAAACGCCCAATGCTGTTATAGGCGATGTTATGGCCTGTTAGAGCTTAGTCAATTCTTGTTTTAGAAACTGTTCAAGAGCTGGTGATGGCTTATTCAAATCTGAGTCGATAATATTTCCTTTGTGATCAATGAGTATATATTTTGGTATTGACTTTATAAAGTACTTTTTTCCAAATTCAGAGTTAAGTCCATCCTCTATTATTAATTCTATTCCCAGATTTTCAGGGTTAGTTTTAGCTATATACTTTTTCCACTTCTCAATTGAACGTTCTACTGAAATCATCAGGATGGTAATTTTATTATTGTCTTTAAAATTTTCTGCAATTTTTAACATATCTGGTCGCTCATCAATACAGGGTGCACACCAAGTTGCCCATGCATCAATAAGAACTAATTTCCCTTTCAAGTCAAATAATGAAACTTCAGACCCATCAGGTTTTTTAGCAATAAAATTAAAGGCTTTTTCACCTTGCTGAGAGTGAAAATATGAATTAGTAGATGTAGAGATTAAACTTGAATACTTGTTATCTTTTTCGTGATCTAATGCTAATTTAATAGATGGTGTAGTGAATAATTGTCTATGCCTTTTCCAATATTGTGGATGTTCGATCACTTCCTTTATATAAATAGCTTTCAAGAAATCTTGCAAATCTTCGTTTTTGGTTTGTTTTTCTATGAAACTTAGAAATGAATTAATACTTGGAATTGAGTCATTCTGTCTCAGAAATTGAACTTCATATTTATAAAGAAGATTAGTAGGACTCAGTTTATTAATTTCATTATTATTTTTGATACTATCAATGAAGTTGAAAAAATGGTTGTCTAGGGAATAACTTCTAATCCACCTTCCATAGAAAAACAAGAAGTTGTAGGCACGTGTCCGATTCTCAAATTCAAGGATTTCAATATCATCCTTGCTTAGTGTATTTTTAAATCCATTGATAATTTTTGATCTTGTTACAATTATACTATCAAACAGGTGTCGAATTCTTTTCGGGTTGTCCTCTCCAAAAATCTCTGCACCATAAACACGAAACATATTATTGTTATTCTGCAATATGAAATTTGCTAATGAATCTAGCTTATCATGTTTTGTTATTAGGGAGGATGAGTCAACGACTATAATTTTTTTGCTATTTGGTTTAAGAATGGTGATATAAGAAATATCAGACTCTTTAACTTGAATAGTAGCATTAATAGGTTTATTAATTGGAAATTTGTATTCTTTTTCAGAATCTGACAAGGGGATGCTTACCAATAATTGATTAGTGACTAAGTCTCTAATGAATAATGAGTCATAAATTGGCATGTTGTTTTCAACCCGAATGGTAAACTCAGATTTACCTGAACAACCAAATATTGAAATGATGAACGCAAAAATAAATAATTTAATAATTTTCATTGGTTGTATGATAATTGGCCATAACACCTATATAACACACATTATGTGTATTATATACCTTATGATTTTATAATTATTCCTTTTACTCCTCAAAATTAAAAAATAATAAGAACAAATAAATATAAACAAAAAATGCAATATTACTATTATTGCGCTATACAATTATACTAGAGCAGCATATAATAGGTGATAATTATGTTTATATTTAAGCATGGCAAGGTTAGCAACACCACATATAAAAAAGATTAAGCAATCTCAAAAAATGCTAGAGTTAGAAAAGCGAGTAAAATGTTTGATTTTATTAAAGAATAAGCAATTCATTTCACAAAAAGAAACGGCTCAATACCTACTAAGAGTGAGCCTTAAATCAATAGACCGTTGGTTATGTATTTATTGAGATCAAGGAATTGAAGTGCTCCCCTTACTTATGAGTAGCAATAAACTCTCTAAAAGAAACCAACCTCAATTATAATCTATGAATTATTGGATAAAATATATCTTCACTTTTTTAATTATAAAAAAGAAGCAATTTGACAAGCTGTTTTTTTCTTTAAAAAAAAACGAGTACACTAAGTTTGTTATTCTTTGTGCTCCCCGCTCAGGTTCAAATTGGCTTCATACTTTACTCAATTCCCATGCTCAGATATTTTCATATGGCGAAATTTTGAGAAGGCGTTTTGAGAAAGCTCCAACCCAAGTCATCCTACCCCTTGACCAACTTGTATTTAGTCCACACCAAAAACAAGTAAAAGCGGTAGGACTAAAACTATTTTATCATTATTTAAATGAGAATAATTACCGCCAATCATTTCAAGAAATAGTGAATGACACCTCTATAAAAATCATACATTTAACTAGAAAAAAAACGTTAGAACAATACCTCTCATTAATAAAAGCACAAGAAAGTAAAAAGTGGAGCCAATCTCAATCATCAACAAAATTTGCATCCATTCATATTAACCCTAATGAATTTTATGAGTACAAACATAACCAATCAATTAATGAACAAGCCGTTTTAAAAGTATTTGAAAAGCACAAAATTTTTACTCTTACATATGAAGACCTGTACTCTAAACCTGAAGGGTTACTTGAAGAGCTGCAGCTCTTTTTAAAGGTAAAACCCACCAAATTGTTTTCACTATTAACAAAACAAGCAACTGGAAACTTCAAAGACAGCATACTAAATTGGAAAGATTTTGAAAAAAGAAATTAACAAATACAATATGATGTTACCCACGTTAGAATTTAATCGCTGTAAACCTCCCAAATTTCACTTGCCTATTTTAAATTGTTTATCTGCAACCAGTACAAAAACAAATAGATTGCTGGCGAAATACTTCCATTAAGCTTAATTTATTCAACCTCTATACCGATGCTTTTCATAAGGGCGGAGGCATTGAAGCTTTTGCAAATTCCATTACTGATTTTATAATCGAAGTTAATTTTATCCTCTACTACTTGGCTATTGAAACTATAATTTTCACAGTAATTAAGTTGTTTTGCTTCTGACCCCAGTTCTAAGTCGTGCGTAGACACAAACCCGAAGGCATTGGTTTTGTGCAACTGCTTTACCAATGCCATCGCACCCTTGTGCCTATCGAGGGAATTTGTGCCTTTCAAAATCTCGTCTAACATAAACAAAACAGGTAATTCCTCTTTTTCTAGTAGGTCTAATAGCTGTTTTATGCGTTTTAGCTCTGCATAAAAAGAAGAAATATGTTCTTCTAAATTGTCTTGGGTGCGCATACTTGTAAACACTTGACATCTGGAGATCTTCATTTTAGTGGCGCAAACAGGTGCACCCAACAAGCCCAATACGATGTTTACGCCTATGGTGCGTAGAAATGTGCTTTTTCCTGACATGTTAGAACCTGTTATTATCACTACCTTTCCTTTCTCCGCAGCTTCAAAAGTGTTATGAACACGATCGTTTACTTTTATCAATGGATGTGCCATTGCTTCTCCTTCAAACTGGTAATTGTCTTCCGTAATGTTGGGCATAGCATACGCAGGGTTTGCATGGCTAAAACGGGAAATACTTGCTAGTACATCAAACTCACTCAAACGATTGAACCAGTTTTCAACCTCTTCTCGATTATCCGACTTCCACTTTTCTGCACGCATAATCAAATGAATATCGATCAAAAAGAGGAGGTTAAACCCCATATAAAACATATTGGCTCTACTATTTAAAAAATCCAAAATATTCGCCAATTGAATGATTCTTTTAGAGACACACTTCCCTTCTTTCGACAAATCATTTTTTATGCTACAAAGTAGCGATGAAGTAAACGAGGTGTGTTCTACTTCTTTTACCAATGCCGAAATGGCATTTAACGTAGAAACGCCTTTGCTGGTCTGTTCCGTAATTTTAAGCGAATACGGTAACACCTTCTTTAAAAGTAACCCATTGGCAAGAACCGTTAAGAGAAAAAACCCCACGCTTATGTTGAACCAAATAAATCCTACCAAAAGCGTCATTGTTATGATGGGCAAAAGATAACTTGCCACAACATACCATTTGTTGGTAAGTAACTGTAATGGTTCGTCAACCCATTTTTTGAGGGGTTCAAAACAGGCCTTCATGTCTTGAAAGTGAAGACCTGTCGCCTGAATATTTTGACAATAATCGGGTTGTTGGGCTAATTCATGTATTGCCTCCTGCCTTTCCTCTATTTCTTCTTTCTCAGCGGGGTGACATAACCAATGGGCAAGCATATTTTTACCTGTAATGGTGGTGGTTCTATTCAATAATTGAAAGAGAGAGTTTCGTCCAAAAATATCCAGATCTCCTGAGTAATAGTGTGGAATAGATTTAAACTCCTCTCCCGTATCGAAGGAGGATAAATCGCCTTTCAACCTGGAAATTTCGTCTTGGTTGATTTGTTTTAGAAAACGAACATGGTTTCTAGCATATTTTATGCGGTTGTGCCACTTGATTAACAACACAAAGTTTATCAAAAACAAAAATATGGTAATAAAAACAGCACTACCATTTCTAATGTCGGCAAAATAGATTACTGCCATCAGGGCAAGTAAAAAACTTGCGATACGGAGGATCGAAATCCGGTTATAAACCACAGAAAGGCGTTCATCCTCTTTTTGATTCTTATTGCTGTTTTTATCGAAATATCCCTTATCCATATGATTAATATAATAAAAATTGTCATCACTTATTGAAAATAGGCATCATAATTGCTTATCTTTCAAACCTAGTTAAACTTTCTAGTTGTATGAAAAAAAGCCTCTTCTATTTAATAACAATATTGATTCTTTTTGCATTTATTTCCTCGTTCTCTATCATTGATCCCTTTATCGATGACCTTATACGTCTTACAGAAAGAAAAATAGAAACCTCTTTAAAAGAAACCGTTTTTATACATACCGACAGAAATAGTTACCAACCTGGCGATACTTTATGGCTAAAGGGATATGTAAATGAATACACAACGGGAACAGCGTCTTCAATTAGTCAAACGCTACATGTAGATGTGGTTGACAAAAAAGGAGATAAAATAACGTCAAGTGAATATTACATTAACAAAGGTTCAGCCGAAGGCATTATAACCCTTCCACATGAACTGGATGATGGTGAATACAATTTGGTAGCTTATACCAGTATGATGAAAAATCATAGTGAGCAATGGTACTTTTCTAAACCCATTTACTTTAAAAACCTTACGATATCCTCTCAAATAATCCCCAACCTGAATTTAAAAATCACTTATGACAAAGAAAAGTATAACCCAGGAGATAATGTAGTCGCCAAAGTAAGGTTTATTAAAAATGAAAAAGATAACATCAATAAGACGATATTTGAATATTCTGTAAAGACGCCAAAAGGAATTATTGAATCATTTAAGTCGGAGGCAATAAATTATGGAGAGGTACATATTCGATTTAAAATTCCTGAAAATGAACACCAGGTGTCAATAGAAATTAAAGTTAAAAACAGAGACCAGTCCCTTGTACATTCCTCACGTGTGCCACTAAAGGCAACTAACATCACCATGTCATTTTTTCCTGAGGGAGGCACTATGGTTATAAATCTAAAGAATAATGTAGCTTTTCAAACTACTGATTCCTTGGGAAAGCCTGTAAACACTAAAGGGGAAATCGTTGATGAAAAGGGTGAAAAAATAATGACCATTGAAACAGAGTTCAATGGACTTGGTACGTTTAATTTTGTCCCCATTAAAGGGAAAGAATATTTCGTTTCCATTAATGACAAGCTTACCCCCTTTCCCAGTATTCTTCAAAAGGGCATTGTTATGAACATTGAAAAAAAGACGAGGGATACGCTAAGCGTTAGAGTAAGTACAAATAGAAAAAAAGGCAGACCGATTTATATTTCAGCCACTATACGCGATAAAATATATTGGTCTGTAAATGGGGTGTTAGATGAAACAGCACTAGTAGAGATCCCGTTAAATGAAATGCCAAAAGGTATTTTACAAATCACGTTATTTGACGAAAACAAACTGCCCCATGCCGAAAGATTATGTTTTATTAATCGAGATAAAAATTTAAAGATAGAAGTTGTTGCTGATAAAAAATTGTATGACCGAAGAGATTCTGTGTCGATTAAAATAAAAGTAAAAGATCATTTGAATAACCCCGTTAGTGCAGGATTATCATTAGCGGCTACTGATGCTTTGTTTGATCAAAACAATTTAAATCTATTTTATTCGGATATAGACACGTATTTCACCCTCTCCTCACAGTTACACGGCAATTGGAAAAAAGAACTAAATCATCTACCTATTTGGAATAATGAGAAATTAAACGAAGCTATTGAGTTAATGCTTTTAACGTACGGCTGGAGGAAATTTGAATGGGATAAATTACATATTGCAGACACTATCATTAATTACGAGCTTATAAATGGTCGTGTTACAAAAGGAAAAAACAAGCCTTATTCTAATATCCCCGTAAGTTTAATGTCTCTTGGTAGTAATCAGATGTTAGCTACCTCTACCGATAGTAGTGGAGGTTTTACATTTAGCAAATTTTCCCTTCTACAGCAATCGACCAACTTATTAATTACATCATCACCCTTGGGTAACTCCTCTAGGATCAGGTTGTCTATTAACAAGAGTAACAATAATATTCCTGATTTTATCAGTACTAAAAGTAGCACGATAAAGTACCAGTCAACACGCTATACTCCAAATACTCAATTAGAAGTTGATAATTACGCACATTATAAACTACTTCAAGAAGTCGTGATAAAAGAGAAAAAAATAATTGAGGAGAACGACCCATTGCTAAAACAGTTTCCCAATGCATCTAGCAAACGGGGCGATGAACTCGCTCATGCTTACAATATTGTTGGGCTAATTCGACAAGTCACCACGATAAGTAAGCATGACGAAATAAATGGGAAGATGTTTTTTAGGTGGAACAATAAAGATATTGGGGCATTGTTTGTAGTAAATGGTGTTGTTATGGGCAATAGTTATAACTACATTCCCCACCTTACGTCTGAAAATATAGATTATCTGACAGTAGTAAGAGATATGTCGGGAACGATTTTATACGGCAATAGAGCAATTGATGGAGTTGTTTTTATCACCTCTAAGCAATTGCCAGACGATAGTGACCCTGTAACATCAAAAAACATGGCGTTATTAAAGGGGTATTCAAAGCACCGGGTGTTTTACACTCCTCGATATAATACTGAAGAAAGTATAAATAACCTGATTCCAGACATGAGAAAAACCATCTATTGGAACCCAACAATCGTTACCGATGATAAAGGGGAGGCAATAGTAAACTATTATAATGCAGATAGAAAAACAATCGTTAACATTGCTGTACAAGGAATGTCAAGTGCCGGATTATATGGGAGTACTAAAACATCATATACGGTGTTTCCTCAATCAAAATAATTAATCTAACGTTCCTATTAAGCTTAATAAAAAAGCATATTCCAATGCGGTTTCTTTATGTTGTCGAAATCGACCAGAAGCACCTCCATGCCCAGCCTCCATATTTGTTTCTAAAAGCAATAAATTACTGTCCGTTTTCAAGTCACGAAGTTTCGCTACCCACTTCGCAGGCTCCCAATATTGCACCTGAGAATCATGCAGCCCAGTAGTAATTAACATGTTGGGGTATTCTTTGGCTTCTACATTGTCATAAGGGGAGTACGAAAGAATATAATCATAAGCTTCTTTATTTTTGGGGTTTCCCCATTCATCAAATTCACCAGTAGTAAGCGGAATTGTTTCATCTAGCATAGTATTGACCACATCCACAAAAGGCACCCCCGCTACTACTCCTTTAAATAAATCAGGGCGCATATTGATGACCGCCCCTATTAACAACCCTCCTGCACTTCCTCCCATGCCAAATAGTTTGTCTTTGTTCGTGTACTGCTGATTGATTAGGTATTCGCCACAGTCGATAAAATCATAAAAGGTATTTTTCTTATTAAACATTTTTCCATCCTCGTACCATTGCCGACCCATGGTTTGGCTACCCCTTATATGAG
>Ga0224506_10003506_pt1 | contig 10352 bp, 8 predicted proteins | sample SF_Jan12_sed_USG_2_FD_169108 | JGI IMG/M metagenome (GOLD analysis project Ga0224506, IMG submission 169108) | Sediment microbial communities from San Francisco Bay, California, United States - SF_Jan12_sed_USGS_8_1 | ecosystem: Environmental > Aquatic > Marine > Sediment | place: USA...
GGCGGCAATATTACGCGTCAATTACGCCGCATGGGCTCTAGTCTCGACTGGTCGCGCGAGCGTTTCACCATGGATGATGGTTTATCCGAGGCGGTGAAAGAAGTTTTTATTCGTCTTTACGAAGAAGGCCTGATTTATCGCGGCAAGCGCTTGGTTAACTGGGACCCGAAATTACACACCGCCGTTTCCGATTTGGAAGTCTTGTCGGAAGAAGAAAATGGTTATATGTGGCATATGCGTTATCCACTGGCCGACGGTACCGGACATTTGATTGTCGCCACTACGCGTCCAGAAACCATGCTCGGCGATGCGGCGGTGGCGGTGCATCCAGGTGATGAGCGTTATGCCAAACTCATTGGACAAAAAGTAAAACTGCCTTTTACTAATCGTTTAATTCCGATTATTGCCGACGATTATGTTGATCCAGAATTCGGTACCGGCTGCGTGAAAATTACACCCGCGCATGATTTTAATGATTATCAAGTTTGGCAACGTCATCGTGACACCCATGACCTGCAAGTCTTGCCGGAAAATGGTTTGATTAATATTTTCACCATCGACGCAGCGATCATCGGCAAAGATGATCCTTGCGGCGATTTAATTCCCGATGAATTTCACGGCCTCGATCGTTACGAAGCGCGTAAGTTGGTGATTGAAGAACTTGGTTCACAACAACTCTTAGAAAAAACCGTGGACCATAAACTCATGGTGCCACGCGGCGATCGCTCCGGTGCGGTCATCGAACCTTTTCTCACAGATCAATGGTTTGTTAAGGCCGAACCTTTAGCGAAACCAGCAATTGAAGCTGTAGAGTCGGGCAAGATTCGTTTTATTCCCGAGAACTGGCAAAACACGTATTACGATTGGATGCGCAATATTCAAGATTGGTGTATCTCGCGCCAAATCTGGTGGGGGCATCGCATTCCCGCTTGGTATGATGCGCAAGGTGATGTGTATGTCGGGCATAGTGAAGCCGATATTCGTAAACAACACGGTTTGAAAGACGATATTGAATTATTTCAAGATGAAGATGTTCTCGACACTTGGTTTTCTTCTGCGTTGTGGCCATTTTCAACTTTAGGCTGGCCGGAAAACACCGATGCACTAAAAAACTTTTATCCCACTCAAGTGTTAGTCACTGGTTTTGATATTATTTTCTTCTGGGTGGCACGCATGATTATGATGGGCATGAAGTTCATGGGTGATGTGCCGTTTCGTGATGTTTATATTCACGGCTTGGTGCGCGATTCCCACGGGCAGAAAATGTCGAAATCCAAAGGCAATGTGCTCGATCCTATCGATTTAATTGATGGCATTGAGTTAGACACCTTAGTCGCCAAACGCACCAGCGGCATGATGCAACCGCACTTGGCAGAAAAAATTGCCAAAGCCACAACCAAAGAATTTCCCGAAGGTATTCCGGCATTTGGTACCGACGCCGTGCGTTTTACTTTTGCTGCACTCGCTTCTACCGGACGCGATATTAATTTCGATTTAGGCCGCGTCGAAGGCTATCGTAATTTTTGTAATAAGTTATGGAATGCCGCGCGCTATGTCTTAATGAATACAGAAGATAAAGATTGCGGCCAAAACGGCGGCAAAGTCGAATTCAGTTTGGCGGATCAATGGATTCAGTCACGCTTACAACATGCGATTGAGCAAGTAAATAAAGCCGTCGCTAATTATCGCTTGGATTTGGCCACGACGGCGATCTACGAGTTCATTTGGAATGAATACTGCGATTGGTATTTGGAATTATCCAAGCCGGTTTTAAATAATAAAGCCAGCAGTGAAGCTGCGTTGCGTGGTACGCGCCAAACCTTAGTGCGGGTGCTTGAAACTGTTTTGCGTTTAGCCCATCCGATTATTCCATTTATTACGGAAGAAATCTGGCAGCGGGTAGCACCACTCGCTGGCGCGCAAGGCGAAACCATTATGCGCCAAGCATATCCCGAATTCGATGCCACGCTTCGTCATGAAAACGCAGAAAAACAAATGCGCTGGGTGCAAGATTTTATTTTAGCCATTCGTAAAATTCGTAGCGGCATGGATATCCCACCGGGTAAACCGCTAAGTGTATTATTGCAGGATGTAAGCGATCAAGATCAAGCAAGTCTGGATGCAAATAAAAATTTCTTACTCGCTCTAGCCAAACTGGATTCAATTGAAGCCGCTGGCGACGATGCACCCGAATCGGCAACTGGTTTGGTTGGCAATATGAAAATATTAATTCCTCTGGCCGGTCTCATTGACAAAGATGCCGAGTTAGCACGTTTGAACAAAGAAATTGAAAAATTGGAAAAAACCTTGATTGCCGTGGATAAGAAATTATCCAATGCAAATTTTGTCGACCGCGCCCCGGCCGAGGTGGTGGAAAAAGAACGCGGCAAACAAAATGAAATGCAAACGTCCCTGAATAATTTACGAGTTCAACGGGAGAAAATCGCGGCTTTATAAACAGTATCGAATCGTGAAATTCAAATGCTTTGCTATTTATTGTAATAAGCATTTAATAGCGATTGAAACACAACTATTTTAATGGGTTTACATACATAATCATCGAAACCGGCTGCCATGGTTTCGACAACAAGTTTTTTGCTTTGATAAGGTTTTGTACTGCTGAGCACCGTAAGTTGGTTGCTCAGCATATCAATTCACACTTGGCAGTACCGAAAAAAATTAATCGCACAACTCATTATTTGACAAGCATTTAATTAAAATCTGGCACAAAGCACCCCGTGCTCCATCCAATCCTTTTTTACACCAGGTTCTAATTCGCTGCAATTGTGCACTAACCTCACCGAAATGCCATTAATATTCCCTGCACTTTTAACGCTTGCATATACACTTAAATATAATTAATCTATACATAAGACGATTAAATGATTGAGTCGTTGATGTCTTTTCTCTCAACACGGACGGGAGTCTAATGCCATGAATATCAAACCTCTTGAATGCTCATTATGCCATGCGAGTGAAAACGCGCAGCTAATGGTGGTGCCAGGCGCATTACCTTACGCCATATGCGAGCGTTGCGCGATTTTGGCCGCACGAAAAATAATCAAACCCCATAAAAAAAGACGTCAACATTATCATTGCGATTTTTGTAACGAAGATCACGCCTATGCTGCCACTAGTAGCGAGGATGGATTGAGCAAGATATGTCCAGAATGTGTGGGTTTTAGTTTGGAGGTTTTAGCCTATAAAAAGAATAATGACGCCTACAATACCTTGGCCTTGGAAATATTTAATCAATACCCACTAACAGCCTAGATTATCCGCCTTCACTCAACAGTGAAGGCGATTTTACTGCTTTACTCATTCCTACTTTTCCGCAACAATTCCCTTATGTCGTTCAAAGAAATACAACAACGTTGCCGGCAGCTCGCCAATCCTAAAGACGCTAAATTCTTACAAGGTTTTTTTAAAACCGGGCCGGGGGATTATGGTGAAGGCGATGTATTTCACGGCATTCGTGTGCCGGTGTCACGAAAAATTGCGCGCGACTATAAGCACGCTGATCTAGCCACAGTAGAGCAATTGCTAGAATCCAAGTTTCATGAAGAGCGAATGATTGCTTTGTTCATTCTCACTTATTTATATGAGCAGGCGAATCCTGAGCAACAAACCGAGTTATGCGACTATTACCTAACAAAAAGCCATCGCATTAATAACTGGGATTTGGTTGACTGCTCGGCGCATAAAATCTTGGGTAATTATTTACTCAAACGCAATAAACAAATTATTTATGATTTAAGTCATAGTGAATCATTATGGGAAAAGCGCATTGCAATTGTTTCGACCTGGACATTGATTCGTGATGGGCAATTGCAACCAACCTTGCGTATCTGCAAAACCCTATTAACGGATGAACATGACTTAATCCACAAAGCCTGTGGCTGGATGTTGCGCGAGCTAGGAAAAAAAGAACCAACACTAATGGAATCCTTCTTAGGTAATTATTATAAGAAAATGCCTAGAACCATGTTGCGCTATGCAATCGAAAAACTGCCACAAGCAAAGCGCAAGGCGTATTTACAAGGCGAAGTATAACAATAATATCCTTTGAATATATGCAGACTAGACAGCGTATATTATGATTGATTTTTTAATACAAAACGCCGACACTAAACTCAACATCACTGAGAAAAAAACGAGGTTTACCATGAAAACAATTAGCACAGCATTGACATTAATCGCCGCTTTGAGCACTCCATTTGTTGCAATAGCAGAGACAGAAAGCAGTGAGCAAGATCCTAATAAACCCAGCATTGCCGTGGGCGCCACTGTCGGATATGTGGAGGCAACCGGATTGAGTTTTCGCAAATACTTTGGCGCAAATTACTTACAAACCAATTTCGCCGGATTTGTGGATAAGGACAAAGGCGAAGAATATATCGCCGCATCGATCTCCTATGGTCGTTATTTGAATCAATTTGATTTGGGGAAAAGAGGTACGCCTGTGGGTTTAAAATTTGTTGCTGGAGCTGAAGCCGAACATGATAAAGGTAGTGGCGAAGGCACGAACTTGGATGGCATCACATCAGACCAAGAAATTCATGCGGGTGCAGGTTTAGGCTTGGAATTTGGTAATCCGACACGGCGCGGCCTCGTCATTTCGGTGGATCTTATCTACACCGCTGGTTTCCGCGGATTCAAAGACCGAGAGTTTCGTAAATTGAATTTATTACCTTCGGCATCTATTCACTACAATATGTAGGAGACCGTCATGCGAGGTTTATTCACACTGTATTTTGTCATCGGCTTATTTGCCTTACTTCCTGGTTGTGCCACCCTCATGGACTCGGGCGCACAACCAGTTCGCATTATTAGCGAACATAAAGATGTGAAAGCAACAATTAATACTCCAAACGCACATGCCATCGCGACTGAATTACCCACGACTGTTTATGCAGATCGTTCCACTTTTCGTGGTTTGCATGTGCAAATTAATGATCCATGTTACGAACCGAATTTTGCTACGGCTACCAAAACCATCAACTCATATTATTTTCTTAATTTATTAAATTTTTACGGCTTGGGAATCGACTTGCTTACGGGTGCCATGTGGCGTTATGACTCGCCTTTATTAGTAAATACCACTCCCAAACAAAACGATGTCTGTAATGAGCGTTTCGCCTTAGCAGCAGCGAAAAGCCAAAGCAATGACTTAGACTCATCAACGATGTACCAACCGCAACTCGATCCTTATTATCAACAGCAGAAACTATCAATGCGGGAAGCCAAACAATCGGTGGAGTTTTCGTTGGCGTTTACACCGAATACTTTTTATGACCAGCAAAAAAACTATAAAACCACTGAAGATGCCTGGGGCAAAAGCTTAAACTTAATTTATCGACTTGATGATCAATTGCAACTAAGTTTAGGCGCCAGCACCCTGTATTTTGATTCCAGCTCTTGGAATTATGAGGACTTTAATAACTGGGTCGATGTTTATCTGACCCATCAGGACACCTTCTATTTGAGTAGTCGTTATAGCCCTGTCGATCAAGCTTGGTGGCATATCGGTCTTGGGGTGGGTTATAGTCGAGTTTCTCAGGAGTTTTTCATATCAGATTCCACGGAGAGTCATACTTATCATTCGCGGTTAGAGTTCTCACCCGTGTTTTTGGATTTTGGATTACAATCACCTGGCCAGCTTTATGTGTTTCTTAACTCACACTTGTCCCTGTCCAATTTTGGCTTGGGCAAACCTAACCTGATCTCAGAAAATGACAAGACGGATTTGATTAGCAATCAAAGTCAGCGAGAACGTGCACAACGCTATTTGCGTGCGGCTGAGGATTATAATGCAATCCAAGTTGGATTCGGTTATCGCAGTAAAAATCCGGCATCTGTATTTGGCATTTACACCATTGCTCTACTTTTAATCATGCCAGATGCATTTGGCGACTAGGAATAGCCTTCCCCCAACTGGTGGAAAACGGTTATCATAGCGTTCTTATACTCTGTGGTAACCGTATAGTTTGTGGGAGAAAACAATGGATAAATGGACACTCGTGTGTCACTCAGATCATGGCGATGGCGGGATCGTCAGTGTGATTCAAGCCGATAATAACCGTTTTAACTTACGCAATATTGAAACCACTGGAAAAACCAATTTGCAGCCTGATTGGTTGCCGCGTTTCTTGGGTGTTAATGCAAACAACCAAGCCATTATTCTTAACCCAGAAACATTAACAACTGAATGCCAAGCGCAAATAGCCGCCGATGTATTTCCCGCGTATGCGTATCGTGATGATGCGAATCAACGCATGTGGTTTATGAATGATGGCGACAAAAATGGCATCGATCACTTGCACTGCGATAATGCATCAACAGTCACGGTTGTCAAACGCGAAGACTCTGCGCAAGCACTTAAAACATTATGTGTTGGTCGTGGTCATCACGTGCCGGTTTTTTTAAAAAACAGAATTGCATATGTCAGCAATTTACTCGATGGCACTATCGTGGTAATCGACAACGATGAAAACTCTGAACAGTTTTTAAATATTATTCATAGCATCGACTTAACAGAAACAGATAAAGAAAAAAACGGTACTACAACTGCGCCGAATAATGCTTTTCCCCACGGCATGGTTTATTCATCCGTGACCGATCGAGTTTACAATCTCAATAATGGTTATGGCACAATCGTTGTGATTAACCCAGAAACGCATATCATCGAGGATCGCATTGCGCTCGACGGATGCAGTAACTTGCTTTTGTCACCTTGCGGTAAATTTCTTATTGGAAAAGGTGCGGATCGAAAATCCAATAATGAACATGTGCTTGGAAAACTTTGTGTGGTGGATATTGAGAAACAAACAGTGGTAACCGATTTGCAATTGCAAGATGTTTACCCCAGTGTATATCGTTTCTCTGCAGACGGAAAAAAACTTTATGTCACCACCGCCGCAACTGGCAAAGGTGCACAAAAAGACAATCTAATTTTTGACACACTTTATGTCTATGACACCACTCAACTACCTAACTTGCCTTTATTAAAAAGCATTAAAGTAGGTGTAGCCGATTGTGGACGTCGGCCTATTGCATTCACCAGTGATGGCTCCCACGTATTTAATCCCAATCCCAGTGATGGCAGCATGAGCATTATCGATGGCAAAAGCGACGAAATCATTGAAGTCATCGACCTGCAAGTAAAAACAAAAAATGAGTTGAATTTTTCTTTTTGGTTGGACGGCATTTACGGCGCTTAATCTAGCGCCGTTTTACTCCATGCTCAGCCAGCATGCCAATTAGAATAAAACTAACTAGCAGCGCAGGCAGTAAAATCATTTGATTCAATTTGGCAATGAGCTCTGCATAAAGTGGTGTAACCACCGCTGTTAATGCACCATAGCCAAATGCGCATAAAGCCACAAATGCCGCAATCCGCGCCATGAACGGATAAGGGCGCACTAAACGGTGCACCATCGCATTGATTTGCTCTCCGAAAATAACTAAAAGCGTAGCTATTTGCGCCATGGCGATCAGCATAATATTTTGCCGCGTCCACACATCAAAATTTTGAAACATTGTCGTAATCGTATCCATGGGCTCTAATAACAGTTGTTTGTGTTAGTTCTATTTCGACGTAAGAATGAAAAAACTTAACCGTTTTAGAATGGTTTTGAAAATCATCATCAATAATTCTTTAAATAATTCAATTGTAAATTTCAATTACATCTTCTTCTATCCGATAACTATGACTACCTAGGAAAGTCTTTTGCAGCGGAATTGCATACTTATTTCAATCTTATGAGGTTTTGAAGATGAATAAAATAATTATTTTAGCGGGATTATTCAGCTTTACGTTAAGCACTCCGCTGCTAGCCGAGCAGAAAGGCATTATGTTTGAGTACGGCTATATGCGCATGAATATGCAAGACATGTTAAGCAATACTGACATTCTGACAGCCAGCGATATCACATCAATGATGGTTGATCCAAACAAATATATGATGGCGCCTACCACCATGTCCATGGACATGCACATGCTGATGGGTATGGTTGATCTTACACCAAAACTCGGTGTCATGTTTATGTTGCCCTATCGCCTGAGCACGATGTCCATGGAAACTGCCATGGGTGATAGCGCAAATATGGAGTCTAGCGGCCTGGGCGATGTTGCAATTTCTACGACCTATCAAGTGAATGATGAAATCACAGGTCACTTCGAAATTTCAGTTCCCACAGGCAGTATTGACAGTCAAGGTGAAATGATGGGAAGCACTATGCGCCTACCCTATGCCATGCAACTAGGGTCGGGTACTTATGACCTAAAACCAAAAATTGAATACATCACCTATTTAGAAGATTTCACAGTAGGTCTTAATGCCAATTATGTCTTTCATCTGGGCGATAATGAAGCGGGCTATCATTGGGGAAACAAAGCATTTTTAGAAGCGCGTGCCTCACGCAATGTGACAAATAGTCTAATTGCAACGCTTAAAACCAACTATCAACGCTGGGGCTCGATTAAGGGTGCCGATAGCATGATTATGCAAGTCGACATGATGAGTGGTAAAAACACCAGCCCTGTAGCCAATCCCAGTCATTACGGTGGCGCGAGCTCCGAAGTAAATTTTGAACTTAGTTATATTGTTGCAAACAGTCAAACTGTTGGCCTTGATATGACCTATCCGGTATATCAAAACCTGTGGGGACCACAAATGAAACAAACGCTAAGCTTTGGGTTTGGTTATCAAGCCAGTTTCTAAGAAGCATGTGAATCTATAGTGTGAATTAAGGGTTTTATTATGAAAAAATTAATACTTAGTCTTGTCAGCTGTTTATTTTTTATAGCAGCACCGAGTCACGCATTCGAGTTCATCGAAGATCTTGGTGAAATGAAAGTCAAATTTACCGGTAGCGGTAATACACTGCAAATAGGCAAACAAGATGTGGCCATCGAAATTTTAGATAGTCAGGGCAGAGCCATCACCGATGCCAATGTAAAAGTCTATTATCGTATGCCGCCAATGGGAGGTATGCCACCCATGAATTACAAAACCAATGCGACAATAACGGATAACAATTATAAAGCTAATCTCAATGTAAAAATGGGTGGTCAATGGAATATTAAACTCAAAATTAAACTAAAAGGCGAGAAAAGTAAAAACATGAAACTGGTATTAAACGCCAGCTAGATACTCACTAAGGGAAGTTTAAAAGTTACAATTGGATGAATTGGTTAAGCAAGCTGACATACAAATTCGACCCACGAGCATTTATGCTCGTGGTCGTTATTGTTGTTGCATTCATGAATGTGGTACTGATTTTTGGACTGGACAACACCAGCAACAACATGCGCCAGAGCGCCAACGCTACTACGTTTGCATTATACGCCAAAGAATTACAACTGGGATTTAGCCGCATTGAATTTAATCTCAAAAAAACAACTGAACTAGAAGAGGGAATGGAAAATGCCAAAACTGAGTTAACCGGCATTTCTCAAATTATTGATTTACTTAAACAGAATGTTCAGCAAAATGTAGAACTATCACAAAAACTCGATCAATACAGAACTAGCCTCTCGTCTGCCTATGACCAATCAGTAGCAATCGCCACCCCACTCATAGATGCCGATGAAGAATTCGATGTAGAAGAATACAACCTGCAAATAGAAGAAAAATTTGATCCATTACTACCCGCAACGGATGAAATCGTCGATATTTATTTGGCTATACAGAAAAATACAAATGACAAGTCGTTTGACAATCTTAGCATAGTAAAAAACGTGTCTATTGGATTATCACTTTTGGTTGCATTACTAGTCATTTTCTTTTCTTTTATGATTGCATTGAATATCACAAAGCCACTTAAACAAATTTCGATTTTCATGCATGACTTGAGCGACCAACTTTCCAAAGGCGCTTGTGATCTAAGTCATCGAGTGACGATACGTGCAGCAGGTTCTGTAGGATCAATCGCCATCAGCTTTAACGAGTTTCTAGATAAACTGCATGAAATCATCAAAAGTGTTGCACAATCTTCAACTGAGTTACATGTTGCATCTGATGATATGGGCTCGGTCGTCGGCAAGGTTAATCAAGCTATTGCGCAACAATATTCACACACTGACCAGGTTGCGACAGCCATCAATGAAATGGCAACGACAATTGCTGAAATCGCAAAAAATGCAGAAGAAGCATCACAGGCTGCGAGTGATGCCAGCAAACAAACTGATCAGGGCCAAACAGTTGTCGCTTCAACCATTCATGCTATTCAGGGATTAGCGAATGAAGCGATACAAACCAGTCGAGTCATTAATGAATTAGAATCCAAGAGCGATAGCATTGGTGCGGTTGTTGATGTCATAAAAAGTATTGCAGAGCAAACTAATTTGC
>Ga0224506_10003508_pt1 | contig 10350 bp, 8 predicted proteins | sample SF_Jan12_sed_USG_2_FD_169108 | JGI IMG/M metagenome (GOLD analysis project Ga0224506, IMG submission 169108) | Sediment microbial communities from San Francisco Bay, California, United States - SF_Jan12_sed_USGS_8_1 | ecosystem: Environmental > Aquatic > Marine > Sediment | place: USA...
GATGAAGCCAAACAGATTCTAAAACAGAACTTTTCCCCTGAACCAGTTGGAGTGGAACGAGTTTCCCTCTCAGAAGCTCATGATCGCGTTCTAGCTGAGGACATTATGGCACCAATGGATGTTCCGCCCTTTGACCGATCGACCGTGGATGGTTATGCCGTGAGAGCTGTTGACACTTTTGGCGCGGATGAAGACAGACCTGTCGCTCTCAAGTTTTGCGGTCAGGTAACTGTAGGTGAATCTCCTAGCATAGTTGTGGAAGAGGGCACGGCTGCTGAGATAGCCACGGGGGCACCTTTGCCCAAGGGCGCCGACGCTGTTGTTATGGTGGAGTACTCAACTCGAAGGGACGACAACGTTTTCATAAATCGCCCGGTTTCAAAGGGAGAAAACATGATGGAAGCGGGCTCCGACATCCGCAAGGGCGAAAAAATTCTGGAAAAATATCAAAGGTTGTCTTCTCGTAAAATAGGGGTTCTAGCTGCGCTTGGCTTGACAGAAGTTGATGTTCATAAACGTCCAAGGGTGGCTATTCTCTCCACGGGCGCGGAAGTTGTCGAACCGGGAAAGCCTCTTCCATCTGGAAAAATTTATGACACCAATGCCTATGCCTTCAGCGCAGGGGTTTTAGAATGCGGCGGAGAGCCGATTAACTTAGGAATTATCCCCGATGACAGGACCCAATTGAAAGCAGCGGTTAAGAGGGCGCTGGAATCAGCGGATGCCGTCATAACTTCAGGCGGGGTTTCAGTTGGTCCCAAAGACCTTATTCCTCAAGTAGTGGACACGCTGGGAAAGCCTGGCGTAATCATATCTGGAATAGCCGTGAAGCCCGGGAAACCCACAACCATCGCTATAATAGACGGAAAACCTGTTTTCTCTCTGCCTGGTCACCCGACATCGTCTCTTTTGATGTTTCACATGATTGCTCGTCCCATAATATGCAAAATGGCTGGACGAACCGAAGAAACTCCATCCGTGCTCAAGGCGGTGGCTGCAACAAAAATGTTTCCAGCAAGGGGACGCCGAACCTTCGTTATGGTAAACCTAACCTATGACAAAACAGGTAAGCCGCTTGCCTCACCCGTTCCCGTAGGTCTATCCGGCGCCATAACCACGCTGGCAAGAGCCGATGGCTTCGTTGAAATACCCGAGAAACAGCAGTTTGTTAACACGGGAGACGAGGTTACGGTACATTTATTTCAAAGCACGAAATCTTAGTTCGTCACCCAATTTTTTTCTTTTTTGACTTTTATTCGAATTTTTCCCTTTTCGCCACTACATATACGAAGGCTATTAATAGCATAATCATGTAAACGATCAGTGCTGTGTGGAGTAGCAGCTCGCCCTCAAACGTTTGCCATATAACTGAGTTATATATGGTGGTAGCACCAAAAGTTATCCCTAGAAAGAAGAGAGCAGTTACAAGCAGCACAGACCATTTTCTCATTTTGAAAAGGCCGTAGGCCGTGATCAGGCTCAAAAGCCCTAGGACTCCAATATGTGGAGGTGCAGCGAATTTTTCGGTCACTAAATAGAAGACCTCAACGGCTCCAGCGATAATGTAGAAAACTGAGAATAGGAACACTACCGGGTTTTCAACCTTGAACTTCGATTTCAACGTCATCTCTCATTCCTTGCACTACCGCTATAACGCGTTAGGTAATAAATTATTTTCTCAAAATTTGTTTACATACACACGCGCATCTGAGTGAAGTGTTCTGATTGTGGTCATTGAAATAGAGTTTCAGTAAACAAGATTTTCATTGAACGGAATAGTCCAGAACCTAAAGTCATAGTCTTTATTCCTATGTGTGAACCATTAGAAGTTACTAAATGTAAGAAATTTGGAAAAGTATTGGCAGAGCCAAAAGAATTCGTCAGAATATTCGAGAGACCTATTGATTAATGATTCTGAGTTCATAATGTTTTTCTTTGAGACACGAAAACTATGCAGTAGGAAAAATGAAACATGGGTCTCTTAGGTGATTTTGCTAAAGGTTTCGTCATAATGACAGTTGTTTTCTGGATTTTTGCTATAATTGAGTTAATTTATATAAAGCAAATCGCACTTGGGCTTCTACTTCTTATCGGTCTCATAATCCCTCTCTCTATGATAGCCTTTGAATATTTGAGGGATCGGAGGAAAGAGAGAGCTTAGTCAACGATTGAGATTTGCATGAAATGCGGAAAAGGTTATCTCGTTTTTCTTCGTCTAACTCGTCTCTTGGATTTCATCTTTCTAACGATGTCTACTTGTTCTGTTGGAAAATAATGTGGCATGGTATTGTAAGAACTTGGAGGAACTTTCTTCTTAGCTTTCTTTTTCAATTCTTCTCAGAATATTGAGAGGTTGTTTCGAGTATTTTTCTCTATCTGAAAACAAGTATGTTAAACTATATGTGAATGTCCCAGCGTTACTGCCTGTTTGAAAGAGATTTTGAATAATAATTCTGTTTTCATAAGGGTTATCCTCTCTAAGACTAATTTGATTCTGATTAAGATGAATCCGAAAGAAATTCTTTCGAAGGAAATATCCGACAAGGTCGGAGACAAAATCAGCGAACAAACAATCTCTGAGAAAGTAAGCCAATTCGTTAGGCATGGCAATATATTTCTCCTCTTTGAAGTAATGAGTCTCAGAAAGGAGATCGAAAGGCTCAAAGAAGAAATTCGACATCAAAGAAACCGTGAAAGGCGAAAATCTGTACATGCTCTGCATGTTCCATGAGACATCGCCCTTTCTTTTACTCCCACTTTTTCTCTGAAGAATGAGCGAAAACATTTAGATTCAGTAGTTCTCATAAACAAAATCCTGAAGAGGCTGATCAGGCATGAGTTACCGTGAACTCTTCGTTTCTCCGTCTCCAGTTTTCAGCGGCATCCAGAGAACCTTCGAAGAAGCCGAATACGTGATTCTGGGGGCTCCCTTAGACGTAACCAGCACCTATCGCTCCGGCGCGAGATTTGCGCCCCTCGCCATCAGAGAAGCATCCCTCAACATTGAAACCTACAGCTTCAGGACTAACATGGACGTTGAAGACCTAAAAATCCACGACCTAGGAGACCTCCATATCGCTGGGGAAGTTGATGAAACCCTAAAACGTTTAGAGCTGGTCACAAAGGACCTGTTGGATGCCAAGAAAATGCCAGTGATTATTGGAGGAGAACATACCATAACCTTAGGCGTTATGCGAAGCGTTGGCGAAAACGTCGCCTTAGTAAGCTTCGACGCCCATCTAGACATGCGCAACGAATACATGGACCTAACCACATCCCACACCACCTTCATGCGGAGAATCAACGAGCAGATCAACCTCCACAAGATTTTGGAGATTGGCACCCGAGCCGTATGCAAGGAAGAACTTGACTACGCGAAGAAATCAGACACTCAGTTTTTAACGGTTCAGCAAATCAGAAGGGACGGCGTTGAAGAAACAACCAAAAAAATTGATACGCTTCTCGCTGACTGTGAAAAAATCTATCTAACCATCGACATGGACGTCCTTGATCCCGCCTTTGCGCCAGCTGTTCAAAATCCTGAACCAGACGGACTGGATATGCGCGTGTTTCTAGATCTTCTAGGCAAGGTTTGCGACCATCGGATAGTCGCCTTCGATCTGGTAGAGGTTGCACCTCACTATGACAAGGGTATAACTGCCATACAGGCGGCAAAAACCATTTTTGAAGTGTTATGCCACGTGGAAATGACGCAGAAAAGGTAGTTTAGCGCGGGCAATGGCTAGTTAGAGAGGGTGACAACATGACGGAGAAAAAGAGGCTATTGGATTTCCTAACACACGAGAATCGGGAAAATATTCTTCTGCGAAACTGGATGTCCCATGACGGACACTGGTTCAGACATGTCGCGGAGGAGTTCGGACCGGAGGCAGCCAACAAGCTAAACATGCGTGCCTGCAGATCCATAGGGAGAACCGACTGGTTCCGCTTGGTAAAGGCTCTGGGGATAGACAAGGTGGAAAGCTTGGAGCAATTCCTCGAAATCTTCAAAGCAGCGTGGCAGCTGTATGCCCCTCCCCACATCGATGTCGACATCACCGTAAGGGATAACCGGATAACGGCTCAAGTGAAAAAGTGCTTCGCCTATGAAGGCGTGAAAAGCGTAGGAATGGAGAAAATCTACGACTGTGGAATCTTCGAACGAATCCGGTCCTGGGTGGACACCGCAGGAGTAAAATATGAATTAGAACCGCCTATCGGAAAGTGTCTAAAAGCACAAGGTAAAGAGTGTAAAAGAACGATAGTTCTCCACATCTGAAACGCGCGCGAATGTGCTTCGCTTCCGGTATTCAGATGTTTTCCCTCAAAAGCTTTGCAACAAAGAATCCGTTACAGTCATGAAGGTGTGGATAGAGCCTCTGACATTTAGTTTGTCCTCGCAGTCCGGGTAAGCCTATATTGGGCAAAGTCTCAACAAGCCTGAATTCTGGGTGCCACTTCAGAAACCTCTCAATTAACATTTCGTTTTCTTCCACGGTTATGCTACACGTGGAGTAGACTAGAAAGCCCCCCTCCTTCGCGTATTCCGCGCATTGATCTAGCATCTCCCACTGAACCTTAGCCATGCCCAATATTGACCTCTTCGTTAGTCTCCATTTGGCGGAGGGCGTCTTGCTGAAGGTGCCAGTGCTCGTGCACGGCGGATCTAAAATCACCAAGTCGGCGGAAAGGTTTGTCGGCAGAGGTTTCCGCGCATTGGCGACAATTGGAGAGGCTGTCTTGACACCCATACGTTTTGTTTCTCCTTTCCAAATCATCATCCTCCGCCTTGAGTAATCAACAGAATAGATTGCACCTTCGTTTTTCATTAACTGCGCTAGATGGGTTGTTTTGGCTCCTGGAGCGGCACAAACGTCGAGCACGGTCGCTCCGGCTTCTGGGTTTGCGATTTCTGCGGCTAGGCAACTGGCTTTGTCTTGAACGTAAAAGAGTCCTTCGCGGAAGCTTCGTGTTCTGGTGAGAGGTTTTTGGCTTTGGACCACCATATACGTATGCTCGAGTTGTTGCACCCTTTCAAGAATAACCTCATCGTTCTCTATTCTTTTGAGCAACGTTTCTTCTGCCGCCTTCAAAGTGTTTATCCTTACGTAGGTTGGTGGAATCTCCGTATCCTTCTCCAAGAATCTTAGCGCCTCTTTTCTTCCAAACAGTCGGAAACAGTACTTTACAAACCATGCGGGATGATAGGTTAAGAGTCCCACTTTCTCTACGTCATGTATTCCCTCTAGAGCAGAGTCAAGCTGGATGCTCAGTATTTCGCCGAAAACTTCTTCGACCTCTTTTAGTTCTTGCCAGCCCAAAATGGAACGTCCCATTCTAGCTATGCTAACAGCCTTCTCTAAATCGGTGTTCACCATCTTTGTTTCATACAAGTATAAGCGAAGAAAAGCCCGTGGACCAAGCCTAAAATCGCTGAGTGAACGAGGTGCGAGCGCCGAATTCAGGAGAAAATCGATGAGGTTTTTTCTCCGAAGAGTTTCAGACACCAGTTTATGAGCTAACCCGATAACCTTGGAATCCTTTATTTTCAGCTGCTTCGCTGCCTTAGCCAACGCTAAGCGCTCGCCCAAACGTTGCAATTCAATCCAACTCAACGTTTCAATGGCGAGCGTCCAAGCATAACGTAACAATTTGACCCTCGTGTTATGAGTCTGAACTGGGTGCCTAATAAAAGATTGATGGCTGCATGCACTCCAGAGGCCTTTAGAAAAACAAATCTTGACTCAAAGAGTATTTTCCACTCGATTTTTCCCGTTTTGGTTAAGTGTTGCGTGCGCATTAAATAAGAATAGATTGTTAATAGAATCAAGGAGTGGATTCGTGTGGATTCGATAAAAGCTGCGGCATACGGTGGGGAAGGGTGGCGGTCGAGAATAACTGCTCTAAATCAAGAGATGGGCACGATATGGGGTGATTGGGGTGTAGAGTCAGAATGTATGCCCCTTCGTGCGGTGCTCCTACATCTGCCAGGAAAAGAGGTTGAGGGTCTAACAAATCCAGACGAGGTCCAGATGCTATCTCCAATCGAAGCTGATCTTATGCGACGGCAACATGACGCTCTAGCCCAAGCATACCGCCACGCAGAAGTGCAGGTTCATTACGTAAATCCGGCTGTCACTCCTCCACCCAATATTATGTTCGTACGTGACCTATTCTTTATGACCCCGGAGGGTGCGATTCTAGCAAGACCAGCCTCCACAGTTCGAGCTGGAGAGGAGAGGCATGTTGCACGCCGCTTGGCAGATTTAGGCGTTCCCATCATCCGAAGTGTACGGGGGAAAGGCACTTTCGAAGGGGCTGATGCGCTCTGGCTGGATGAAAAGACTGTTTTGTTAGCTAGCGGCCTTCGAACTAATGAAGAAGGGGCAAATCAGGTGGAGCGAGTGCTTGAAGAAATGGATGTTGAGGTTATCCGGGTAGAGCTTCCATACGGAACTATGCACTTATTAGGAACACTCAACTTCGCCGATCGCGACTTGGCTGTAGCTTTGTCTGGAAGGGTTCCTTTCAAGGCAGTGCAGGCTTTACGCGAACGCGACTTCGAAGTGCTTTGGCTTCCAGATGAGGAAGAGGCTGTAAAAGGTATGGCTTTGAACTTTGTAACTCTAAGACCAAGATGCGTTTTAATGCCAGCCAACTGCCCGAAAACGTCATCCGTGTATAAAGCAAGTGGTATTAAGTGTATAGAAGTAGGCATAAGTGAGTTTATTAAAGCCGCTGGAGGCATAGGATGCCTAACGGGCATACTTAAAAGAGGATAGAAAACTATGCCGCCGGCCCGGTTTCGGTCGATGCCCGCGCGCAACGTTCGAAGTTGCTTGAACGATTATTTTGAGTTGTTTGTGAAAATCTATAGCCACATTCTCGACGCAGGTAAAGCCGGAGAAACAACAGCCTGAGGATCGCGCCTCAAACTTGAAAGATGTCCGCGCGTTCAATTTTACCTCTATCTTACGTCGAAATATATTCTTCTCTTATTTTTCCCTTTATTTTCTATTTTTACAAGAAGTATTTCGCCTATTTCTTTGGTGTTTTTGACGTGAGGTCCCCCGTCGGCCTGTATATCTATGCTGGGGATTTCCACCATCCTTAATTCCTTTTCTTTCGGGGGCATTCTCTCAGCTAGTTTTACCACTCCAGGCACCTTTAGTGCTTCTTCCCTTGTTAGGAAGTATATTTTTAATTGAACGTTTTTGCTTGCTTCTTTGTTGGCTTTTTCAACGGCGGTTTCAAATGTTTCTCGGCTGGTTTTCGGGAGGTTGAAGTCTAATTTCGCATGTTTATAGTCTACTTGTCCCCCTGTTATCAATGCGTTATAGTCCCTATACATTATGGCCGCTATTAGGTGTGCTGCTGTGTGGAGTCGCATTAATCTGTATCTTCTTTCCCAGTCTAATATTCCCGTTATAAGGTCTCCTTGGTTCAGGTCTGCCTCTTCTTCAAGCAAGTGAATTATTTCTTTTGTTTCTTCGTTTATTTCCGCCCCTATGACTTTATATTTCATGTTTCCCTTTGTCAGGTATCCTATGTCATAGGCTACGCCGCCTGTGCGTGGATGGAAGGCTGTCTGATCCAGTATTATTTGACTTCCTATTACATGTTGGATTTTTGCTTCGAATTCTTTCAAATAACTATCATAAAGGTATAGGGGTTTGGTTGGCATTGCTTCACCACTACTATTAAGTTATTATATTATTTTAGATTTAAATGCCAGATAGATTCATAGCGCGCGTTATATCTAAAGAAGGAGATTTCGCGACAGATGTCTCCACGATTAACTCAAAGAGTATTTTTTAAAGGAATGGGAACATATCATTCTAACGGATACGAAGAAAGATGATGAAAAGGAGTTTAGACGACTTCTTCAAGGTTGCTGAAAGGGTGGAAAAGAAGCAAACAGAATCCCCCTCAGCTGAAAAACCTCCCCAGGAAAGAAAAAGCCTTGTTTTTCAACCAGAAACTCCCAAAGAACTACCCCCCTCATATTTCGTATCCGCTACATACAACGGGAAAAAAGGATGCGCTTCCATAAAGTTATATGAACCAGAATCCGAAAAAATCTATTTCTGGTACGACACGACCGGTCACAAGCCCTACTGTCTCACAAACCTTCCGGCTAGTGAACTCGAAAAAATCGGTCGGCTAATGTCGCATCCCGGTTTTGACCACTTCGAATCTGTGGAGAAGTATGACCCTCTTCTCGATCAGCAAGTGACCATAACAAAGGTTGTGGCTAGAGACCCCTTAGCGGTAGGTGGTCGCCCTAGCGGTTGCATAAGGGACATCATACCTGAAGACTATCCTAAACTAACCAGCTTAGACCAACCTGTGAAAGTTTGGGAGGCCGCCATCAAATATTACCAATCATACATTTACGACAACGACTTGGCTCCAGGCATGATATATAAGATCGAGAAAGGCAAGCTTGTTCCATTCCGGCATGAATCGTCCGAAGACACTGTTAGAAAAATTCTTGAGCTGTTCAGAGACGAACCAGAAGAATTCATGCAGCGAGTAGAAATGTGGGCACGCCTCTTGGAATATCCGGCTCCCAGATTTCGAAGGGTTGCCCTCGACATCGAAGTTGCTTCACCCATTCCGACTCGTGTTCCCGACCCTCGCGAAGCCGCGTACCAGGTTATCTGCGCAACATCGCTTGGGTCTGATGGAAAGAAGAAGATTTTGATTTTGAAGCGTGAGGGCGTTAAGGAAGGCGTTGAAAAGTTGCCTTCCGACGTAAACGTTGAATATTGTGATTCCGAGGAAAAGTTGGTTCTCAAAATTTTTGAAGCCCTTTGGGATTATCCCTTCGTCCTCACTTTTAACGGAGACGATTTCGATCTGCGATATCTGTATAACAGGGCTCTGAATCATTTGGGTTTGAAGAGAAGCCAGATTCCCATAGAGCTTGGGAGAAGAGTATGTCTACTCAAATATGGGATTCACATCGACCTCTACAAATTCTTCTTTAACCGATCGCTCCAGATTTATGCCTTCAGTCAGAAATATCGGGACATGACCCTAAATGAAGTTGGCAAGGCCTTGGTGGAACTTGAAAAGATTGAACTCGATAAACCTCTGTCCGAATTGACCTACACAGAACTCGCTCGATACAACTTTAGAGACGCTGAAATCACCTTAGCTCTCACCACCTTTGACGACGATCTGGTTATGAAACTGATTCTAGCTATTACGAGGATCGCCCGCATGCCCATGGAAGACATGAGTCGCCAAGGAGTTTCACGGTGGATACGAAATTTTCTGCATCGTGAACATCGACAGGGGAACATGTTGATTCCAAACGCCGACGACATACTTGCCCTTAAAGGATTGACCGCCACAAAGGCCATCATAAAAGGAAAAAAATACAAGGGGGCCATCGTGGTTGAGCCCGTGCCTGGCGTGCACTTCAATGTGGCAGTGATGGATTTCGCCAGCCTGTATCCGTCAATAATCAAGGTTTACAATTTGGGCTACCAGTCCATTCTTTGTCCCCACGATGAATGTAAAGAAAATAAGGTTCCTGAAACTCCTAACTGGATTTGCACCAAAAGGAGAGCGCTTGAAAGTCTGTTGATAGGGGCGCTTAGAGACCTCAGGGTGGAGTGGTATAAGCCGAAGTCCAAGGATGAAACATTACCCAACGATTTGCGGAGCTGGTACAATGTTATCCAAAGTGCGCTCAAAGTTATTCTCAACGCGAGCTATGGGGTGTTTGGCGCCGAAGCCTTCGACCTATACTGTCCGCCGGTGGCGGAGGCTACAGCCGCTATCGGGAGGCACGTCATAACGCAGGCGATAAACAAGGCTAGGGAGTTGGGGATCGATGTTATTTACGGAGACACAGATAGCATCTTCTTGAGGGGGCCTTCTCAAGATCAGATAAAAACCCTAGAGGAATGGTCGGAAAAGGAGCTGGGAATGGAACTGGACGTAGACAAGTTTTATCGCTATTCGGTCTTCAGCTCCAGAAAAAAGAACTATCTGGGAATTTTTGCAGATGGAAGTGTTGATGTTAAAGGAATGACTGGAAAGAAGAGGCACATTCCCGTTTTTATCAAGAAGGCCTTCGACCAGATGGAAGAGCGATTAGGGGAAGTGAAGTCTCCAGCAGAATTTGAGGAAGCCAAAAAGGAGATTCGGAAAATTACTCGCGACCGCTACTTAAGGTTGAAGCAACGTCGTTGGGGAGACCGTCCAGAAGAACTGGCTTTCCATGTTGTTCTTGGCAAAGTTCCGGAAGCATACACCAAGACTATACCTCAGCATGTGAGAGCCGCGTTTGTCCTTAAGAAAATGGGATACGATTTGAAGGCTGGAGATTTGATA
>Ga0224506_10003509_pt1 | contig 10349 bp, 12 predicted proteins | sample SF_Jan12_sed_USG_2_FD_169108 | JGI IMG/M metagenome (GOLD analysis project Ga0224506, IMG submission 169108) | Sediment microbial communities from San Francisco Bay, California, United States - SF_Jan12_sed_USGS_8_1 | ecosystem: Environmental > Aquatic > Marine > Sediment | place: USA...
CAGAATCGTCTGGTTGAACAATGAAATATATCAACACCAGCATCTACCAAAGGTTTTAAAAACTGTTCCAGTTCTTCTGGCGTATTGGCCAATTTGGCATTGTAATTTTGTTGTTTCCATTGTGAAAAACGTAAGATAATCGGGAAATCTTCACCACATTTTGCTCGTATTCCCTTGATGATATCAACAGCAAATCGTGTGCGACCAACTAAATCACCACCATATTCATCATCACGCTGATTGGTTTCTTCCCAGAAAAACTGGTCGACCAGATAACCATGAGCACCGTGAATTTCCACACCATCGAATCCGATGCTTTTAGAATCAACTGCGGCCTGAATAAAAGCTTCAATGACTTCCTGAACATCTTCAGCACTCATGGCAATGTCTTTTGGTTTATCTTTTTTAATCAAACCGGATGGGCTGTAACCTGGCACCGAAGGATCAGGGCCTGCACCTTTATCTGCGCTTCTCACTGCACCCACATGCCATAGTTGGGGTACGATTTTTCCACCTTCTGCGTGCACCGCTTCAACAACCTTTTGCCATCCAGCCAAAGATTTTTCACCATAAATGTACGGAATATTGGTATAACCATTAGCGGCTATATGATTGATACAGGTTCCTTCTGTAATGATAAGACCGACCTGATTCTTGGCTCGTCTTGCATAATATTCAGCAACTTGCTCAGTTGGAATGCCATCTGGACTAAACATACGAGTCATGGGCGCCATAACGACACGATTAGCTAATGAAATTTTGCCCAAATCTATTGGTTGAAATAAAACAGTATTTTCAAGAGACATACAACACACCTGTATTTTAAAAATAAACTTTCATCACTGCATAATATATTGAAAGCGTACCACTAAAGACCGAAGCCCAGAAAAAGCGGGTTCTTTCTGTTAAATGGCAAATGATGATGTAATTGACCACAAGCGTCACGGGTAACTGCATTAAAAATGAAACACTTCCCAAATACAATGCTTGAGGCAAAAATGATATAAAGCCGGTTTTGCCAGTGAGTATATTGGCGAGCTCAAGAATGATCATGTGACGGGCAATCCAGAGCGGATTAAACCAGAAGGTTGTTCCCAATGTTTTGGACAGCCAGTTAAACTGGTAAGTTGATTCAGTTTCGCTCTTTGACCAGAAAAATCTTGATAATCCCTGAGGTGCGTTTAATCTTGCCCATGTTGCCAGAAAACCAAACCATTTGGGGGTTTCAATCGCATAAACGTAGCGCCCAACAACAGCAACAATAAATATGCGTAATAATGACACATCACCAATAATAAGTTGGGCAATCAGATCGCTAATTGGATAAAGCAGCCAGCCTGAAATTTTATCCAGTTTGGTAACAGAAATAGATAAATAATGTTTAACAATACCATTCATACTTTTCTTCTTGTTAGTTTTAGAAAGGGAAATTATTCAAAATCTTGAGGATTACCTGCGCCGTATCTGATGATTTGAGGAAACCCCTCCATCAGGTCGACTACAGTAGTGGGTTGTTCGTTGACAAAACCACCATCGATGATCATATCAACACGGCCATCCAGAATATCAAATATTCGACCAGGATCGGATAAATTAGAATCTTCATCCGGTAATATCAAACTACTACTCATGATTGGCTCACCCAATGATTCAAGTAGTTCCAAAGCTATCTTGCAATCAGGTACTCTGATACCAATGGTTTTTCGCTTGGGATGTTGTAAACGGTTGGGGACTTCTGATGATGCTCTGAGAATAAAAGTATATGGCCCTGGTGTGTGGTTCTTCAAGACTCTAAAAGCAGCATTGTCTATTCTGGCATAAATACCTAACTCGGATAAATCACGACAAACCAGCGTAAAATTATGAGATTGTTCCAACTCTCTTATCCGGCGAATTTTATCCAGTGCTTTCTTGTCACCAATATGACAACCTAATGCATATCCCGAGTCTGTGGGATAGACGATCAAACCACCGTGCCTGATCACAGCTACAGCTTGACTAATCAATCTGGGCTGTGGATTCTGTGGGTGTATTTCAAGTAAGCGTGTCATGTCCAATCGATAATCTTATCAAAAATTCCTGACGGCTAGCATAACGTATTGCCAGACAACTGGAAAGAGAGAGTGAAGAAAATTGCTCTAAATTATCGTGATTTTGCAGATATTTCGATTGGTTAAAATGTTTCAACCAGTCCGGTTAGATGTTTAGCAAACTGTTAACGTGAGGAATACTTTCATGCAAGATTGGGAAACGTCCCATGTCACGCCAATTTAAATCCGGATAATGAAAATCAGAACCACTGGAAGCCAGCAGATTATTTTTGTTTCTATGAAGCTCAAGCCATTCAATTTTATCTTTGGTTAAACTCGGATAAGCCATCTCTATGCCATCACCTTGCTCAAGCTTAAACTGCTCAATCAACAAGGACAACTTTCTATTAGATAATGGATAACGCGTTGGATGTGCTAATACCGCTATTCCACCAGCCTGCTTAATCAAACCAATGGCTTCTTCCATTGGCATCCATTCCTTAGGCACTTTTATTCGCCCTTTTTTACCCAGATAAATTTTAAATACCTGATTCATATCCTTTGCATAACCCATATCAACCAACGTTTTGGCGATATGAGTACGGGTGGCAACATTTTTGACATTCTTTTGCAACTGCTCAAAAACTCCGTTACACCCCAACTTTTCAAGCTTTTCAGAAATATTCTCGGCTCTCTGCCATCTCTTGTTTATCTGTTGAGACAAGGCTGTTTGAAGAGCGCTGTTTTTAGCATCAATATTCAGGCCGACAATATGTATTTCGCCAAAATCTGTTAACGCTGAAATTTCTACACCTGATATCAGATTTACAGATGAAAGTTCAGTACTTTGCTCGGCACGTTCAATTCCTGCAACTGTGTCATGATCAGTGAGTGCCAGATAATCAATTTGCCTTTCAGCCGCATAGGCTACCATTTCCTCAGGAGACAAACTGCCATCAGAAAAATAACTATGTGTATGCAAATCAAATTTCATTAAATATATACCTGTGCATTTATGTTGCTATAACTGAAAAAACAAAATATTTGAAGCATAGCAAAAATCAATACAACAAAATGACAAACCATAATCCTGTGGAATCAGCACTATTATCAATGATATGATCCCTCGATTACAAATTTATAATCTTTAAGAAGTGATTAGCATGAAATTTTTTGTCGATTTTCTACCTCTCATCGCATTTGTGACTGTCTATTTTTACAGTGGCTCGGAACAACCTATGTACCCAGCAGTTGCCGCCCTGATGGTTGCCTCTGTTATTCAAACCATTGGTTCAAGACTTTTGACTGGCAAATTTGAAAAATTACATTTGTGGACGCTGCTCATCACATTGGCATTTGGTGCTTTAACTTTGTTGTTCAGACAGCCGGAATTTATACAATGGAAGGCCAGTGTTGTTGTATGGATTACTGCTAGCGTGTTTTTATTCAGACAATTTGTATACAAGAAACTGTTGATACAGGAAATGTTAACTGCTGCTCTGGATGAGAAAATAGAAGTGCCGCAAAAGATTTGGCTCCAACTCAACTGGCTATGGCCTATTGCTCATATTATTTTTGGATTTATCAACCTCTATGTTGCATTTAATTTTTCTGAAGCTTTCTGGGTTAAATTTAAATTATTTGGCTTGATGGGAATGGTGATGGTTTTGATGTTTTATTCTATTTACAAACTATTTCCCTATTTGCCAAAGGAAGAACAAGGTTAGAGAGTTAGAGAGTTAGAGAGTTAGAGAGTTAGAGAGTTAGAGAGTTAGAGAGTTAGAGAGTTAGAGAGTTAGAGAGTTAGAGAGTTAGAGAGTTAGAGAGTTAGAGAAAAATTATACACTTAGCACTTGAAACTTAGCACTTGGAACCACAAAATATCAGGAACAATTATGTTATATGCCATTATTGCGGAAGATAAACCAGATACTCTGGCAGCAAGAAAACAAACCAGACCGGATCATATTGCTCGGTTAAATCAGTTAAAAGACCAGGGTCGTTTGATACTGGCTGGCCCTCATCCAGCTATTGATAATTCTGATCCCGGCGATTCAGGTTTTACTGGTAGTTTGATAGTAGCAGAGTTTGACAGTCTTGCAGCAGCTCAACAGTGGGCCGATCAGGATCCCTACATAAAGGCTGATGTTTATCAGAAAGTTACTGTTAAACCCTTTAATAAAGCACTTCCCTGATAAAAAACTTACAAGGAAATCCAGTGGATAATAAACAACGTATAGATCAAATGACTTTGCGTCTGACAGACGCACTTACACCTTCTCATTTACAAATTGATGATGATAGCCATCTTCACGCAGGACATGCTGGTGCCAAAAGTGGTAAAGGTCATTTTACCCTGACAATAAAAAGCGCAAAACTGGATGGGTTGACAAGGGTAAGACAACAACAAACCATATATCAATCACTCGGCAGCATGATGCAGACTGATATTCATGCTCTTTCAATAAAAATTGTCGATTGAATTTCCCGCGAATTACGGACAAAAAAAAGGCGCAGGGGTGTGCGCCATAATGCAGTTTATTGAGTAAAAAGATAAACTATAATCTGTCTTTAAGCGTTGAAAATGCTTGCCAGTGAAAGGCCTTGTCTTTCCAACATAAATCTTAATCGTCTTAATGCTTCAACTTGAATTTGTCTAACTCTTTCACGAGTCAAACCAATTTCCATCCCAACATCTTCAAGTGTAGCTGGTTCATAATTAAGTAATCCAAATCTTCTGGCTAGAACTTCCTTTTGCTTGTCACCCAGTTGATCCAGCCAATATTCAATACTTTGACGTAGATCTTCTGCTTGCAACCGATTTGAAGGACCGCATTCACGCTCATCAGCAATGGTATCAAGTAAAGGTTTGTCATTTTCATTGCCGATAGGACTGTCAACTGATGAAATTCTTTCATTCAAACCCAGCATACGGGCGACTGTTTCTACAGGCTTACCAACTTTTTCCGCTATTTCCTCAGCTGTTGGTTCGTGATCCAGTTTTTGTGCAAGCTCTCTGGAAGCTCTCAGGTACACATTTAATTCTTTAACAACATGAATCGGTAAACGTATTGTACGTGTCTGATTCATGATGGCGCGTTCGATAGTTTGACGGATCCACCATGTAGCATAGGTTGAAAATCTGAAACCTCTTTCCGGGTCAAACTTCTCCACGGCTCTAATCAATCCCAAATTGCCTTCTTCAACCAAGTCCAGCAAAGCTAACCCACGATTATTGTATCTTCTGGCAATTTTTACGACCAGTCTGAGATTACTCTCAATCATTCTCTTACGAGAGGCTTCGCACCCTTTCAAAGCCTTACGAGCGAAATACACTTCTTCTTCAGCGGACAACAAAGGAGATGCACCAATTTCTCCCAGATACATTTGTGTCGCATCAAAATTACCATCTCTACCAGCTGAGGTGAGATCAAAACTGTCATCTTCCTCAACGTCTTCCATTTCGTCTTCGATTTCAACTTCCAGTTCATCATAATTTGATTCTGTGTAAGAAATTTTGTCTCCAAGCACTTTTTGCTTTGCCATAGTTCGTTCTCCACCATGGGGACAAGTGTCCCTAAAATTGTCAGGAAAGATGCCGATGTCCATTTTTACGGTCAAACCATCTTTTTTTATAAAGCTATCATTCCTTATAAAATATGTTTTTATAAATTTATTGACAGCTTTAGTATTGTTTATCGGCAGTTTCTAATATAACTTTAGGTTTTTTGAAAACTTTTTTTAAAAGCTACTTTTGAGGCAAGTAATTCAAGGGATCGACAGGTTTTCCCTTGTATCGAATTTCGAAATGAAGTTTATTTCTTAAGGCTCCGGTACTCCCTATTTCGGCAATTCTTTGTCCAGCTTTAACAATTTCATTTTCTGAAACATGAATTTTTGAATTATGCGCATAAGCACTCAGATAGTTTGCATTGTGTTTGATGATCACAAGGTTTCCATATCCTCTCAGACCATCACCTTTGTAAACAACCTGGCCCTGAGCTGCAGCCCTGACAGCCTGACCTTTACTTCCGGCAATATCAAGCCCACGATTGGCATTGCTTTTATCCGAAAAAGTCGCCAAAATTTTTCCATCTGTCGGCCATATCCAATTTAGCGATTTATCACTGACATATATCTGTGCTGAAGTTGAAGACTTTCTTTCTGAAGAACCTTTGTTTGTGGTTTTCTTACCATCTTTAGTACTGGCTGTTTTTTCAGATTTTCCTGATTTGCTATTTTTTGAAGATTTCTCACGCCCTTTTTTACCTGATGCTTTTGAGCCTGATTTGCCAGTACCAGACGATTGAACATTTTCTGATGCGGGCGCACTAATCGGGTTTCTTAATACATCACGATTAAGTGCTGCAATCAGATTATCTACATCAAAATATCCACCATCATCGGCTGTACGCAACTGCAAAACCTGCCCAGGATAAATGATATTATCTTTAATCTGGTTTATTCGAGCCAATTCCTCATAATCCAGAGAATGCTGCCAGGCAATTGAAAATAAAGTATCACCGGATTTTACCGTGTAGATGGTTGGTGAACTTTCAGATTGTGCACCAGAACCAAGAGTAAGGTTTTCGACAGGCGCTGGCGTTATATGTGAACACGACATCAGTCCACAAGTCAGTATGGCAAAGACAAATATAGCGAGTTTGTTTTTGTGTTTTCCTTTCATCTATTTATAGTTCAGCCTGCCTTTGGAAATTATAGGTATTTGTACAGTAAATAGGCCAAAATGGCAACCGCCACCACAGCCCAGCCGAGTGTATCAACAATATCCCTGAGTTTTTTCTCCATATTCTCACCACCCAACTTGATTAGCCCTGCAACCAGATAAAAACGTCCAGCCCTGCCAACAAGAGAAGCTATAGCGAAGGGAATCAAAGCCATGTTCATCATACCTGCGCTGATGGTAAAGACCTTGTAGGGGATCGGTGCGAAACCGGCAATAAATACAATCCAGACACCATAATCAATGAATAATTCACTCGCTTTGTTATAGGAATCACCCATACCATATTCTACAAATAGCGGCTCAATAACCTCTTGTCCCAGATATGCGCCTAACCAGAAACCAGCTATACCGCCAAGCACACTGGTAATTGTGGCTACCAGAGCAAAATACCATGCTTTTTCCAGACGGGATAAACACATTGGCGCCAGCATAACATCAACCGGAATAGGAAAAATTACCGATTCAAGAAAACTCATTACCCCGAGATAATAAACGGCGTACTGATGTTTTGCCCAGCGTAAACAGGCATCGTACATTGGGCTAAAAATTTTCATTCATTACTCCGATTGTTTTCATTTTTCTTGATTATTCAACGGTTCCACCCAGTAGGGGTACGAATTTAACATCTTCAATTTTCATTGTAGAAACCTGTCCATCTGTTTTTTCCAGTAAAAACAGTTCCTGATCGCCGCCGGCTTTAGTCACTGGAATAACCATTCTTCCACCTTCAGCAAGCTGTTCAACAAGTGGTTGTGGCACATTATCTGGTGCTGCAGTCACAATAATGGCATCAAAAGGTGCATACTCTTTCCAGCCTTGATGCCCATCACCATGACGACAGGTAATATTAGACAAATTTAAAACTTTAAACCGCTCAATCGCCTGTTTTTGTAAAGGCAATATTCTTTCAATAGAAAATACATGACTGGCAAGTTTTGATAATACACTGGTTTGATAACCACAACCGGTGCCAATTTCCAGTACCCGATTCATCGGCCCACTCATCACCAAAAGCTCGGTCATACGGGCTACAATATATGGCTGTGAGATTGTTTGTCCCATACCAATAGGCAGTGCGCTGTCTTCGTATGCCCGGTGTGCCAAAGCTTCATCAATAAAAATATGTCTGGGTAACTGTTCCATAGCTGACAAGACATTTTCTTCAATGATCCCTTTTTCTCTCAAACGTTTGATCAGGCGACTTCTTGTTCGTTGTGAAGTCATTCCAATTCCCGATAAATTCACAATACACTCTCTTAATACTTAATATCCAAAACTTTAATCCAATACAAAATCTTAATACCGTTTTTCTTATAATCCGAGTTTGTTTACCCAATCACCCATATTCTGAAAACTTTCATAGGCGGTAAAATCAACAACCAAAGGCGTGATAGAAACAAAGCCCTGCTTAACCGCATCAAAGTCTGTGCCTTCACCAACATCTTGCGGGGCACTGGGTGGCCCAATCCAGAATATGTCATTTCCTCTGGGATCTGTGTCTGGCAAAATATTGTCTGCTCTGTGCCTGCTTCCCAAACGGGTTAAACGATAGCCTTTTATTTCATCCAGAGGTAAATCCGGTACATTAACATTTAAAATAATGTTGGATGCTGAACTTAAATCGCGTAAATGAAATAGAATTTTCAGGATGACCTGAGCGGCAGTTTCATAATGGTTACACTCATAACTGGCTAGTGAAACCGCTACAGCTGGAATGCCCAGGTGTCTACCTTCCATTGCTGCAGCCACTGTACCTGAATACAAAACATCATCGCCCATATTGGCGCCACGATTAATACCTGATAACACCATATCAGGTGGTGTATCCATAAATCGGTAAGAACCAATATGAACACAATCACAGGGCGTACCACTGAGAGCATAATAACCATTATCCAGTTGACGACATCTAAGCGGTCTATCCAGAGTTAAAGCACTACTACTGCCACTTCTGTTTTTATCAGGCGCGACAACTGTGACATTGTGTTCATTTGAAACAAAATCAGCCAATGTATTAATACCTGGTGCATCGGCACCATCATCGTTACTGATCAAAATGTTTATTTTCTGCTGAGCATTGTTTTTTTGCTGCATACTAATCTATTGCCGCCTCTATAACTTAACTTTTGTCTTTAGCTCTTAGCTCTTTGACGTTATCTTTCATCTGGTTGACGTGCCACATCATTAATTTCAAACAACTCTCTGAGTAATGCCGTTGCATAAGCACCAGAGGGTAAACTGAAGCTAATCTTGATTATCGAATCAGATTGCTGACTGACTGACAATTGTTTCGGGATCACTCGATAGGCTCGTCGAGCCGAATCCATTTTAACCACAGTCAGCGCATCAATCCAGTTTGAATAATCAATTAATTGAGTTTGTTCAATTTTAAGTGCCAAATCACGACTTTCGGAATTTTGTCCTCCCGCCAACCAACCCGATGGATGTATTGCGCCCTGTTCTATTCTTTTTATTACATCCGAATCAATTTCACCAGCCGCGAAATAAGCATGACTGTTGTCAAACATCAAACAATCACCTGCTATCGCCTGATCCCAATCCTGCCTTCTAACTCTTTCTGCCAGTTGTAAATTAAACAAATAGCTTCTGGCTGCAGAATAATATATCCCTTTAAGGTTTCTGTTTTTAACCTTTAATGTTTTGTTAAACATTTTTTCTGCTGCAATCAGGTTTTCCCCATCAAAACCAAAACGTTGGTAGGCGAAATAATTGGGAAATCCCTGACTTCCGATTTTCTCATACACTTGTTGGTCAAATGGTTGAGTCACATCTCTTAAAATGATTTCAAAATTGTTTCTTGCAATACTACCCAAACGTAATTTCTTATTATGTTTCTCAGTCTTGAGAATTTTAAAACTCTCATTAGCTTCTGGCAGATCGAACGCCTTGACTCCCGGAAGATGAATACTAAACCATTGTTGTGATTGGCTATATCGATCCTTTTTACCTGCATAACCCACTGAAAAAGGTTTGACATTAAAATGCCTTGCCAATTGTTTGGATAACCAATCGGTATTGCAGCCATTTTTTTCAATCAGTAAAAATAAATGCTCTCCTTCACCACTTGGCTCAAATGAAAGTGTTTCCGTTACCTTAAAATCTTCATTATATTTGCGCATTAATGCACGAGGACGAATAGATGTGCTTGCGCTTGGAAAGTCCAGATTAAATCTGTGAGAGGATGATTCAGCTTGTTGAGAATTTTCCAAAATTGTTACGCCGCCGTATTTGCAATCAAGACGACAGCATGAACTGCAATACCTTCTTTGCGCCCTATGAAACCTAAAGATTCGGTTGTGGTTGCCTTAACATTGATGCAATCAGCTGCCACATTCATATCTGCGGCCAGATTTTCGATAATTGCGCTAATATGAGGTGCCATTTTGGGGGTTTGCGCGATAACGGTAACATCAAGATTACTCACTTGATAGCTTTTCTCTTTCAATAGATTAATCACTGATTTAAGCAGAACCCGACTGTTAGCGTTGGCATAGGCTGAATCTGTATCGGGAAAGTGTTTACCAATATCTCCCAATGCAGCAGCACCGAGC
>Ga0224506_10003510_pt1 | contig 10348 bp, 12 predicted proteins | sample SF_Jan12_sed_USG_2_FD_169108 | JGI IMG/M metagenome (GOLD analysis project Ga0224506, IMG submission 169108) | Sediment microbial communities from San Francisco Bay, California, United States - SF_Jan12_sed_USGS_8_1 | ecosystem: Environmental > Aquatic > Marine > Sediment | place: USA...
GAGGCTTGACCATATAACACCTAAAGTATCTTGAGATACTGAAGAGACGAGAAGTAAGTAGTAAGCTGTTGTACTGACATGATTTGAGAAAGCGAGAGATCGCGAGAACTTTGCACGAGATTTGTTCTCGGTAATTGCTCCTCGACAACTGCTCCTGCGTTGTTCTGATAAGCTACATCCATGTAGCGATGCATTACCCTAATAAACTACATCCATGTAGTGACAGACAAATCCTTGTGTACGTCCATACCCAAAGCACTCGCGAAGCTCGCGGGGCAAGCTTTCCTTGGACGCAATTCCGAATGACAGGTCTTAGGGCCTGGTATGTGGTGATAGACAATGCCATGTACGAACCGAATTGCTTGACGACGATAGAACATTGGAACCACCTGATCCCATTCCGAACTCAGAAGTGAAACGATGTATCGCCGATGGTAGTGTGGGGTTTCCCCATGTGAGAGTAGGGCATCGTCAAGCGCCTAATAAAACACCCCGGTAGGTAACCCTGCCGGGGTTTTTTTATGTCTAGCGATCAGGCCATTCAAGCGCATCCCTGCGCACATGGCATCCTTGCACATCAAATGATCGGGCTTTTTTATTGCCTGTCGATCAGGCCGATCCCGTGCATCCATGTGCGTCAAATGAACCGGATATGTTGCCAAAGTAAAATTATTTTGGCAGCTAAAGATTCTTTTACGGGCTTTATTTTTTTCTGTGATTTATTATTGTTCATTAATTATTTTACATTATTTATATAAGTGAAAAGCTAGTGCACGATCTGTCAAAATCAATTTTTAACCGAACTACTAAGTGGTTCCCAAGGTTTAAATTTCCTATCGGATTTCAGCGGGAGTTTGTTCGCGAATTAGAGGGTGAATCCAACAAAAAAAATGAGCAGACAGCTCAAGTTAACAAAAGTCTAACTTCGCTAGATCGTCTATTACCCCCTGAAATTGTGTCGGATCTAGCTACCAATGCTGTAATGAATGTTAATGTTGGCATAGTAGAACCAGTCAATAGCATCGATAAATTTACTAAACCATTTAGTCTTCTGCTGATTCAGAATGGGCCGTTTTTAATAGTTGATAGCTTGGTGTCGGTCGATAATTTTACCTTTACGGGTGTAGAAAAATTGGCTTCTACGATATTGGATCAATTGGCAGTCACAAAGGGTGTTAGTAGGCAATTAGTGTTTAAGTGGCCTATGTCGGATCATCAGTATGCGCCCAGGGATAAAATGAGTGCACAAAAGATTATTCATAATTTGTTGTTGGATTTTGATCTAGAGTGCGCTGTTAAGGAAATTTTAATTTGTGGTGATGTGGCCCAAAAACTCGTATTAAGGGATGGAGGTAACGCAGAATATAAGTTGAATGGTGATCATGTTCGTGTTGTCTTGGCACCCCGTCTTTCAAGCATACTACACTCGCCGTCGTTAAAATCAGAGCTATGGTTAAGTCATTTAAATGCAATCTAAAAAGTTAAATTTTAAAAATATGAATATTGATGTTCTTAATAATATTCTCGATTTAGAGTCATATACCAGTACACATGCTTGGCCGAAACACTCTTACGAAATGGCATTTAGGAAGCATTGGAGAGTAGTTGGAGCTTATGAAAGCGATAGTTTATTAGGGGTGATTGTTTATCAAATGTTGTTTGAACAGTGCACTCTTATGAATCTTGTAGTGTCCTCTACTTCATTAAAGCAGGGTGTGGCAACTGAACTAATAGCCACTATGTTTAAGGATGCAAAGGTAAACAATTGTGATAGTGTATTTTTGGAAGTGAGGTCAGATAATAAATCAGCGGTATCTCTTTATCAAAAAGTCGGTTTCGAAATTGTGAACACTAGATATGGATACTATCGTTACAATAATCAATCGCTAGATGCTTATGAGATGGCGATACATCTTTTTAGTTAGTTAAAGCCTATATCTGGGTAGTTTAGTGTTCTTTTCTGGGTTAACAGCAGAAATTATTGCTCTCATTGGTGCTGGATGGTTTTCTACGGTTTTAGATTTATCATCAGGATTCAGGTAATCAATTAACGAAGTGCCTTTCTTCCATTCAGTAGTTCTTTGCTCATCGACTGTGGTATAGGATTTATCGATTACTTTAATATTGATGAATCCACATTTTTTTAGCCAGGAACACAGCATTTGTGTTGATGGTAGAAAATATATGTTGTTCATCATTGCATATCGTCCTTCAGGGATTAATGCCTGGTTAATGTCTCCTTCAATCACCAGTGTTTCAAGTAGCAGAGTTCCACCAGGATTTAATTTTTCTTTGGCAGATATAATATGGTCGAGAGGTGATTTTCTGTGATATAAAACACCCATGGAAACTACTAAGTCCCAGTGTGGCATGTTGTTTTCTAGGTCTTCAAGTGCAAGGGGTAAAACTGATAAGTTGTGTAAATTGAAGAATTTATTTAAATATAAAAACTGACAAACACTGAGTAAAGAAGGATCTATTGCTGTAACTGATTTTGCACCAGCTCCAATCATTCGAAAGCCGTAGTACCCATTACCACTTCCGATATCTAGAATATTTTTGTTTTTGAAATTTAATTCCTTTTCAATTCTTTGCCATTTCTTATTGCATTTCCACTCGGAATCAATGGGTATATTTCCTATTTGGAACGGGCCTTTTCTCCATGGCATTAAATCAATTAAGTCACCCTTGATGTCGTAATTATTAACTTCTTCAATACTTGCCTGAATATAATCGCTTTCAAGATTTTTGTGCGTTACTGCTGGAGTTTTATTTCTGGTTAGGATTTTTAAAAGTCTTGGCAAGTTACCATTATTTGAATGTGTCCAGTTCTTATCGACTGCCTGCTTTATTGTTTCAACTGCTTCATCGTTCATGACTGAAGATTTGAGATGGGTGAAAAAAGATTCAAAATAGTTCATTTTATTGCCAAGAAAGAAAAGAAGTTAAAGCAGTTAAACCACGGATGGACAGTTTCAAATCCAGCATTCTTAAGTCGTTCTGTGTGCGTACTGACATGGTCCAAAATCATGACGTTTTCTAGAGAAGTTCTTTTTTGGCTGATCTCAAGTTCTGAGTAACCCTGGTCCCTTTTAAATTCAAGATGTAGCTTGTCAATTAAATCGTGTTCCTTGCTGTCTAGTTGAGCTTTTTCTGAAAGTATTAAAATACCTCCAGGCAATAGGCTGTCATATATTTTATTGATGATGTAACTTCGTTTTTCTAGTGCTATGAATTGTAGTGTGAAGTTCATTACAACCACCGAAGCATTCTCTAAAGGGAGCTCACAAATATCATTATGATGGAATTCAAGACTTGTGGGATGGGCTTCGTTTGATAAGTAGCTTTTAGCTTTATCTAACATGGCTATTGAATTGTCTACTGCATGTATTACGCAACCTGGTTTTCTTGTTCTATGATAAATAGATTGAGTTACTGCTCCGGTTGAGCAACCAAGATCATAAATATTGCTATCCTCTTTTGCGTATAGGTTTGCAATGACACCAATATTTGAGATTAAGGTGTTATAACCAGGTATCGACCTCTGGATCATATCAGGAAAGACATTTGCGACTTTTCTATCGAATTTAAAATCACCGACTTTAGGTAATTGTGTGGCATAGATGTTGTCTTTTTTCATGTGTTCCCTTGAGAATAAAGTTTTAAGTATATTCAGTAGTCGTTAGATGTTGTTGTCAGTCATTGGTATAATTGTTTGAAAATTAATTTTGAGACTTATCTATGTCAATTTTACAACAGCAAGTGGGTGCTAGGCGAACATTTGCTATTATTTCTCACCCAGATGCCGGTAAAACAACAATTACAGAAAAAGTTCTACTCTTTGGTAATGCTTTACAAAGGGCCGGAACGGTAAAAGGCAAGAAGTCTGGCCAGCATGCGAAGTCAGATTGGATGGAAATGGAAAAAGAAAGAGGTATTTCGATTACCACTTCTGTGATGCAATTTCCGTATCGTGAATCGCTGGTCAATTTATTAGATACACCTGGACACGAAGACTTTTCTGAGGATACCTACCGTACACTAACAGCTGTAGACTCCTGCTTAATGGTAATCGATGCAGCTAAGGGTGTTGAGGCAAGAACCATAAAGTTAATGGAAGTTACTCGCTTACGAGATACGCCGATTATTACTTTCGTTAATAAATTAGATCGTGATACAAAAGACCCTATTGAATTATTAGATGAGATTGAAGATGTTTTAAATATTCGCTGTGCTCCAATTACCTGGCCGATTGGTATGGGTAAGGAGTTTAAGGGTGTATATCATCTATTAAAAGATGAAGTGGTTCTTTATCAGTCTGGCCAGGGTCATAAAATTCAGGAAGTTCAAACTATTAAGGGTATTAACAACCCAGATTTAGATGGTGCGATTGGCAACTATGCTGAAGAGTTGAGGGAGTCAATTGAGTTAGTCCAAGCTGCGTCGAATGAATTTGATCACGCTGCATTTACGGCTGGAGAGTTAACTCCTGTATATTTTGGTACAGCGCTGGGTAATTTTGGGGTTGATCATATGTTGGATGGCTTGGTTGACTGGGCGCCAACCCCAATGGGAAGAGTGGCGAGGGAGAGATCTGTTAGTCCTGTTGAAGAGAAGTTGACAGGGTTTGTTTTTAAGATACAGGCCAATATGGATCCTAAACATAGGGATAGAGTTGCATTTATGAGGATATGCTCTGGTAAGTATTCTCAGGGAATGAAAATGAGGCATGTTCGATTGGGAAAGGATGTAAAGATACCAGATGCACTTACCTTTTTAGCGGGTGATCGATCTAGAGTTGAGGAGGCGTTTCCTGGAGATATTATCGGTCTTCATAATCATGGAACTATAAAAATTGGAGATACATTTACTCAGGGTGAGGTATTGAATTTTTCGGGTATACCAAATTTTGCACCTGAATTATTCAAGCGGATACAGTTGAAGGACCCCTTGAAGCTAAAGCAACTCCAAAAAGGCTTGATACAGTTGGCTGAGGAAGGCGCTGTGCAGGTTTTTCGACCACTAAAGAACAATGATTTGATAGTAGGTGCAGTCGGAATGCTGCAGTTTGATGTTGTTGTGCAAAGATTGAAGTCGGAGTATCAGGTGGATGCTATTTACGAGCCTATAAGTGTTGCTACAGCGAGGTGGGTAGAATCTAGTGACGCTAAAGTGTTTGAAGAGTTTAAAAAGAAAGCTCATGAGAATTTAGCCTTAGATGGCTATGGAGATCTAACTTATGTTGCTCCTAACATGGTGAATCTTCAATTGGCACAAGATAAATATCCCGACATTTTATTCCTAAATACAAAGGATCATTAAACGTGGTTAGTTATTACTTGGGTGTGAGTCTTTTGCCAGTTTTTTTTGGAGGCGGAATATTTCTTGGTTTGCAATTGCTTGTCGTTAAGTATCAATTATCAGATCAAGATGCCAAGGGCTATTTTTTGTTAGCAATGCTATTTGCTACGTTAGTTGTCGTAGGTGTAGCTTACTTTGGAGCAAAAAATCAAAACGGTATTGGTTTGGATGTTGTCTCTTCTCCAGTTGGTATTTTGCTGACTGTAGGAGTATCAATAGTAATTTTAATAGTTGGATTGCTGAATGTAAGAAAAATCTATAAATAATTTAAAATATCTATTGATCAGGAGGTAGGTCTTATGTAAAATCCCGCCTCCTTATTCCAACGGTGAATTTAACTTCCCCGAGCCCCCCACAAATCGAAAGGCGGAGTTAAATGAAGACATTTAGTGCTAAGAAAGAAACAGTAAAGCGTGATTGGTTTGTAGTTGATGCAGATGGTTGTACATTAGGTCGATTAGCGACGGAAGTTGCTTTAAGGCTGAAAGGTAAACATAAGGCGGAGTATACCCCGCATGTTGATACCGGTGATTATATTGTTATCATCAATGCAGAAAAGGTCCGTGTTACTGGCAACAAGCAGAAGGCGAAGATGTACTATAGACATACTGGTTATCCAGGTGGTCTTAAGGAAATGTCTTTTGAGAAATTGATTGATCATAAACCAGAGCAAGTAATCGAGTTGGCTGTAAAAGGCATGATTCCTCGTAATCCTCTGGGCCGGTCTATGCTTTCCAAAATGAAGGTATATGCAGGACCTACACATCCTCACGCTGCTCAGCAGCCTCAGGAACTTAAGATTTAACGAGGTTTGATATGACACAAGAATACTATGGTACTGGTCGTCGCAAAAGTTCAACTGCGCGTGTTTATGTTCGTCCTGGAAAGGGTGATATTGTCGTAAATAATCGTCCATTGGATGAATATTTTGGTCGTGAAACTGCTCGTATGGTTGTTCGTCAGCCGTTAGAGTTGGTTGAACTGACAGGAAAATTTGATGTGATTGTAAACGTTGTCGGTGGTGGTGGAAGTGGCCAGGCTGGAGCTATTCGTCACGGTTTGACACGTGCGCTGATGGAATACGATGAGTCTTTACGTAAGCCATTGAGAGCAGCAGGTTATGTTACTCGTGATGCTCGTGAAGTTGAGAGAAAGAAGGTAGGTTTGCGCAAGGCGCGAAAGAAGCCACAATTCTCCAAGCGTTAATTCAAAAGGGCCCGCAATGCGGGCTTTTTTTTTATTTACATATTATTTCTTTGTTCTAAATTAGTGATTGAGTCTCTTTTATATTTGACTTGTATCTGTTTCCTGAGCAGTTACTGTTAATATGCCTTGTATGATGGCGTACTTTTCATTAACATTCACGGCCCAAAAAATATTCATTAGTTACACTTGAATTATATAACTCAAACCTGATGCAGGGGTATTTTGCATGACTGAAGGCGGCGTAAATAAAGGTCGACGACGGTTCCTAGGTGCGGCCACAACAGCAGTCGGAGCTGTGGGCGTAGTTGGGGTTGCTGTCCCATTTGTAAAGTCCTGGTTGCCAAGTGAAAAAGCGAAGGCAGTCGGTGGACCGGTAAAAATTGATCTATCAAAGATAGAAGAAGGTGCCCTGGTAACTGAAGAGTGGCGTGGTAAGCCTATTTATATTCTAAAGCGCTCTTCAGAAATATTGGAAGGTCTTAAGGATGAAAGTCATAAGAGTCGCCTATTAGACCCAGAATCCTCGAATACAAATCAGCAGCCTGAGTATGTGTCTAGTGACTCTCGGTCTGTTACTGACGACGTTCTGATCCTGGAGGGTGTTTGTACTCACCTTGGTTGTGCGCCGAAATTGTATTATGAAGTAAAGCCTGAGCCATTTGATGAGAATTGGTCTGGTGGTTTTTTCTGTCCCTGCCACGGTTCCAAGTTTGATTTAGCTGGTCGCGTATATAATGGTGTTCCTGCACCATCAAACTTGAAAGTTCCTCCTCATAGGTTTGATGGTAGCTTAGTTGTCATTGGTGAAGACGGAGGTATAGCGTAATGTCTCAAAATAAACACCCGTTAATGGCGTGGATTGATGCGCGTTTACCCATAACAAGTACTTATGAAAAGCATATGTCAAAGTACTATGCACCTAAGAATTTCAATTGGTGGTATGTTTTTGGCTTATTGGCAATGATCATGCTAGTTAATCAGATACTGACTGGTATCTGGTTGGCCATGAGTTATGTGCCATCTTCAGAGGCAGCCTTCGGTTCGGTAGAATATATCATGAGGGATGTTGAATTTGGTTGGCTACTCAGATATATGCATGCTGTAGGGGCGTCAATGTTTTTCATTGTTGTATACCTGCATATGTTTCGAGGTATTTTATATGGTTCCTACCAAAAGCCTAGGGAGTTAATTTGGTTGTTTGGTATGTTTGTTTATGTCGCCATGGCTGCTGAAGGATTTATGGGATATGTGTTACCTTGGGGTAATATGTCATTCTGGGGTGCCCAGGTTATTATTTCGTTGTTTGGGGCTATTCCTTACTTTGGTGAAGCCGTTCAAGAATGGATTAGAGGTGACTATTTAATTTCAGGTATCACTCTTAATCGATTCTTTGCGCTTCACGTGGTTGCAATACCGCTTGTGTTGATCATATTGGTTGTTGTTCATGTTCTGGCGTTGCACGAAGTTGGCTCTAATAATCCTGATGGTATCGATATTAAAAAGCATCTAGATGAAAATGGTGTGCCTAAGGATGGTGTTCCATTCCACCCGTATTTTACGGTTGGTAAGTTGCCAGCAGTTACCATATTTTTGTTTGTATTTACTGCGATAATCTTCTTCTTCCCAGAGGGTGGTGGTTATTTCATTGAGTGGGCAAATTTTGAACCAGCAAACAATCTTAAGACGCCAGAGCATATTGCACCAGTTTGGTATTACGGTGCGTATTATGCAATGTTGCGTGCAGTCCCATCTAAAGGGTTGGGTGTGATTGTTATGGCTGCGGCTTTGGCAATTCCATTTATTCTTCCTTGGCTAGATCGTAGTCCTGTTAGATCATGGAGATTTAAAGGGTGGATGAGTAAAGTGGCAATTATTGCATTCGGTATTACTTTTCCAGTGCTAACATGGTTAGGAACTCAGCCAGCTACGGATCTCTACACTAATTTAGCTCGCATATTTACTGTTGTATATTTCTTGTTCTTTATTGGAATGCCTTTCTATACCAAGTACGAGAAAACAAAACCCGTTCCAGAGAGGATAGGTGGATGAAAAAATATATAGTCGCAGGATTGTTATACTCATTTTCTATTCTGGCACAAGCTTCTGTATCGGGTGTTGCGTTAGACTCAATTGATGTTGATGCTTCAAATAAGGAATCTCTTCAAAACGGCGCTGTAATTTATATGGACTACTGTATGAGTTGTCATAGTTTAGAGTACGCTCGATATAATAGAGTTGCTCGCGACCTAGAGATAGAAGAAAATGAGTTTGTAGAAAGGTTTATCCATACGGGCGCTAAATTTGGCGAGCTGATGGAAAATGCAATTCCTGAAAAGCAGGCTAAGTCTTGGTTTGGTTCTGCCCCACCGGACCTGACATTAGTATCAAAATTAAGAAGTCCAGAATGGTTGTATTCATATTTGCGTGGCTTTTATGCAGATGATAGTCGTCCTTGGGGTGTAAATAACGTTATCTTCAAAGATGTTGGTATGCCGCATGTGTTGCTTCAGCTGCAAGGTTTGTGTGCAGTTGAGCCGTCTATTGGCCATGGGGAGGCACTTTGTGAGGAATATGCTTCTGAAGGGAGTATGTCGGCCGAAGAGTATGATGCTGCGACCTATGATTTAGTTAACTTTTTAGCTTATATGGCTGATCCTAGTAAGTTGGAAAGAGAGCGTCTAGGTTGGATGGTCTTTTTATTCTTGGGTATTTTCTTTGTTGTTTCATGGTTGTATACCAGAGAGCTGCACAAAGATATTCACTAGGATCAGTTATATTTTAATCAAGCGTGCCACTCTTTAGGGTGTGCACGCTTTATGCATTTTGTGGAGTAATTAATAATGGGTATCGTAGCCAAAAGATCTTCAATGACTTTTTATTCGGATCCTACTAGTCATTATAGTCATCGAGTAAGAATAGTTCTTGCAGAGAAAGGCGTGGCTGTTGAAATTAAAGACATGGATCCGAATAATATATCGGGTGAAGTTGCTGAATTAAACCCCTATGGGACGTTGCCTACTCTAATTGATCGTGATCTTGTTCTTTATGAGTCAAGTGTAATGATGGAATACTTGGATGAAAGATTTCCTCACCCACCCTTGTTGCCTGTATATCCTGTAGCACGAGGCGAAAGCCGTCTTTTGATGTACCGTATACAAAAGGACTGGTGTGGTCTTGTTGATTCAATAACAGCAGCTAAGTCAAAAGAAAGTGTGAATCGGGCTCGAAAAGAGCTTCGCGAAAGTTTAATTAGTATTGCTCCTATTTTTTCTGAAAAGCCATTCTTTATGAGTGAGGAATTTACATTGGTGGATTGCTGTGTTGCTCCAATATTGTGGCGACTTCAGGAATTGGGGGTAGAGCTACCAGAGAAGCAGGTTAAGGGTATGTTGGAATATATGGACCGAATTTTCGAGAGAGAATCATTCCAGGTTAGTCTGTCTGAATTAGAACGGGAAATGCGGGACTGATTATGAATAGTGAAATGGGGTCAAATAAGCCTTATCTAGTTAGAGCTACTTTTGAGTGGATTGTAGATAATGATTGTACCCCGTATCTAGTCGCATCTGCTGAAGTTCCCGGTTTAGATGTACCTGTTGAATTTTTAAAGGATGGTCAGATTACACTCAATATATCCCCTGTAGCAGTCCCTGATTTACATATGGATAATGACAGTATTGTCTTTTCGGCGAGATTTTCAGGTGTTGCGAGGCGTATATATGTGCCAATGGATTCTGTTTCCGCTGTGTTCGCGCAAGAAAATGGTCAGGGTATGATGTTT
>Ga0224506_10003511_pt1 | contig 10343 bp, 9 predicted proteins | sample SF_Jan12_sed_USG_2_FD_169108 | JGI IMG/M metagenome (GOLD analysis project Ga0224506, IMG submission 169108) | Sediment microbial communities from San Francisco Bay, California, United States - SF_Jan12_sed_USGS_8_1 | ecosystem: Environmental > Aquatic > Marine > Sediment | place: USA...
ACCGGAGCCGACCAGACCGTGTCATTGTAATGGCTGACATAGATTTCGCCATTGTTGTCATCAAAGCTCTGCCAGGCGACCCAGATACCGCCATCCTCACCACCATTACTGCATCCGGGGCGCATCACCTTGTGCTGATTGGCTGATATTGGACCACTGCGCACCCAGTTCGAACCAGACCAGTAGCTGCCCCAGATTTCAGTTATGCCCTGATGGTATCGGGTGTAGAATACCCAGAGTTTGCCAGAATGGTCAATGAGCGCAGCCGGGAAATGCTCGTCACTGGTATCTCTGGTCACTTGTTCCGGTGCTGACCAGTTCGTGCCATTCCAGGAGCTGGTCCAAATGTCGGAGTAATAGTCCTGGCGCGATTCCCAGAAACACCAGAGCCGACCCGATGAGTCGCGGGTCAGCGTCGGCTTCATATCCCCGGCTGGGTCGTCGGGAAAAGACTGTTCAGGACTCCATGAAGAACCATTCCAGTAGCTGTAATGCAGATTGTAATGGTAGCTATTCTCAAAGTTCGCCCAGACTACAACCGGTCTGCCGAGGCTGTCAATCCCAATTGCTGGGTCACAGTCCCAATACAGGTCAGGACCGATTACAATTGGAGTTGACCAACCGCTACTTTGGGTTCGATAAGAGCTGTAAATCTCAAACCGTCCATTGGTTGTGGAACGTCCTGAAACCCAAACGCACCAGAGCTTGCCGTCCGGAGCCTTCGCAATCACTGGCTCGGCATCAGTCTCAGGGTCAGCGCCAACAATTTCCGTGAGCGGATTACTAACCGCATTAACCGGTAAGAGGTTTTGGGTAAGCCGCTGGTGGTTGATGAGATTGTGTCGCGGCTTCAGCGTCGGGTCACCAAGGATTACAAGACCGTAAAACCAGTCCCGGCTCCATTCGCCATTTTGTATGAACCAACTCTTGAATGCATCTCCGATGCAAGAATCAGCACCGATCGGAGTATAGAAATCCTCAAAATTGAGCATCGAGCCGGTCTTTGTACTACCTACCACCAAAAGACCCCAGTCTTCGTTGAAGATGTCCCAACCGGCTGAGTAGTTCTCTTCAATAAATCTTGCACCGGAGCAGGCAAACAGATTATAGAAATTGGCATGGGGTTGGAGGGCATAGACTTCACAATTGAAAACCGTGCCGGTGTAGCCATTGTCGGAATCAAAGGTATGACCCCAAGGTGATGAGTGCGACATAACATGAATCCATTCAAAGCCGGTCAGCAGTTGAGTCCGGTAAATAGGCGCAGTGGTCTGATTATGTTGTTCAATGACGGTGACCGAGGGATAGATTGCAGTAAGACCGCAGTTACCATAACCTGACCAGTCATCATCATTGAAGCATAAACCCCGGTCAGGTAGGGTCAAGCCTCCGGTGCGATAGAGATGATTTTTGTAAAAGTAGTGTTTGAGGAGTCGTGTCTCGTCATCCCAAGTGAGTGGTTTAGCCGAAAGCCGTCCAATCCAGATTTCAGGTGCGACATTACCGGTATGGTCATCATAAAGTCCGTCGCCGTCGTTATCAACCCAGGTTCCGTTCAAGTCAGCAAAATACAGGTCGCAAGGAAATTCTTCAGGCGCAGTACCACCCCAATCGTCCTCATACCAAGCAACGGGAAGTTCTCCCACTAACAATACACCTACGAGTTCACTTTGGCTCTGTAAGAATGTCCGCAAGGCTTGGTGACTACTACTGCGCATTGTATCAATTCTTACCGAATAGCCGAGAGCGATAAGGTCATTGGCGTATTGGTCTAACTCGGCTGTCAAATCCTGATAGATTTCGGCATTAACCATCACTTCAATAACATTAAGTGTTCCAGTCTGGACAACCGACCCGACACAAGTTCTTCTATCCAGTACTGATTGGCTTAGTAACCATTCCCTGTAAGTCTGAGGCTGCCTGCCCATAGGGTCGGTCCAACGTAGCCGAATGGTATTTTCGGCTGTTCTAATATTACTGACCAGCGTTATGAATATCAGACCGGTTAAGAAGTTCATTGATGATTTCTCCTACAATAATTATAGATTAAAGTCTCACCATGATTCATGACACCATTTTCTAGAACGTTAAAGCTAAAAATCATATAATATTTAGAAAGCATAACACTATCTTTCTTCATTCAGATAAAATAGGGTAGGCGACCGAATCTCGCTCCTTTCTTAGTTTTCATATTTGGTGTAATTGCCCACTTGCTTAAGATGATGATGAGGAATACTCGGTACTACGACTCTAACAATACTTGGCATAGCAATTTATTCTAATATCTAAGTTCTGTCTGTCAATTAAAAAAAGTCGGGATCCTTATTTCCCTCTATTTTACCAACCCTTTGCCGGCTTTGACACAGATACCACAGCTGTATTGGCTAAAATAGCCTTTGCCTGAAATTCTCTTAATTTCTCAAAACATCTTCCGCTATTAAAGTTCAATAGTTTCTTTGTTGACATTGACTAAATTTTAAACAAAATCGGTTGTTGTTTTTGAAAAAGAAAATAATTAAACCACAGATGCACACGGATGGACACAGATAAGAATTTAATGGAACCACAAGATTTCACAGATTATCACAAGATGACCTTGGGTCATTCCGAGTTAGCGAGGAATCTCATCCTGGATTGCTTCGGCTACGCCTCGCAATTACATTTCTCGTGAAAATCTGGTGCTAATCTGTGGTTAGTTTATAATCTTTGTTGAATGGAGGAATATGAAAAAAAGATGTAGGTGGGCAGAATTTGACCTGCTGTCCAGAGAATATCATGATAAGGAATGGGGCGTGCCAGTCCATAATGACCGAAAATTATTCGAGTTTATTATCTTGGAAGGAATGCAAGCCGGATTAAGCTGGTCGACCATTTTAAAAAAGCGAGAAAATTTTCGCAAAGCCTTTGATAACTTTGCCCCGAAAAAGATTGCCCGCTATGATAAAAGAGAAATAAAAGAGCTTCTTTCTAACCCGGGAATCATTCGCAATCGGCTAAAAATCGAAGCGGCGATTCAGAATGCTAAGGCGTTCTTAGCGATTCAAAAAGAATTTGGCAGTTTTGATAAATATATCTGGCAATTTGTTGGCGGCAGACCCAAGATAAATGCCTGGAAAACTTTAAAAGAACTGCCGGCTCGAACCGTTGAATCGGATGCGATGAGCAAAGATTTGAAAAAGCGCGGTTTTCGATTTGTCGGTTCAACGATTTGTTATGCCCATATGCAGGCGACCGGTATGGTGAACGACCATATTACTGAATGCTTTCGATACAAGGAAGTATCGAAAATGAAAATACGAAGATAAATACAGTAACCACAGATAAACACAGATTAACACAGCAGGATGGCAGAACGCAAGAAACTCCACTTCTTGAGGTGAACACGGATTAACCCTGAAAGAAATGTAGAATGAAAGAAAATCACTTCCTGGAGTAAACTCTGAAAATGATATTTTTGAAAAGAACAATTGAGGATATTAAGTCTGATGTTCAAATCGGTCGGTCCTTGGTACGAGATATCCCTCTTATTTTCATATGGGAAGTACCGAAAGTTCAAATGTGGGAAAGCCTTTTAAAACTAAAATTTTGTTCAACTAATTAAATATTCCACATCTAACCTTTTGGATTAATTCATGTCTTAATCTCTTTAGTTATTTCGATTAGTCGATGGATGAACCGACCGTTGTTACCAGCTATCTTCTATCCGATTGGAATCACGATTATGGTTGTTTTTATGATTAGAGCCGGAATCCTGGGTGTAAAAAGAGGTGGTATTTTTTGGCGCAGAACCTTTTATCCGACTAAGGTTCTAAAAGAGGGAAAACGTTATAATATTTAAAGATTAAAATAATATTATTCTTCTTGATAATCTGATTCGTCCTCCTCTTCTTCCCAGTATTCAAAGCTTTCCTCTTCCTCCATATCATATTCCTCTGATTCTGGTTTATCGATAAGTTCAGTCTCCGGAGCCTCTTCGAAACTCAAACTAAGAAAATTCTGCATTGCCCGACAGCTGCTGGCGTTTATTACGTGACCTTCATCATGTAAATAAAGCCTGACGTTTGCTCCTGATTGCTCGAGTAAACTTTTTGTAACTTTTATTGCTTCAACCGCTCTTGGTCCTTCACCTCGACCAAGCGCTAAGAAAATATCCATATCTTCGATATCCTTAATCTTTGACGCCGGGAGCAGAAAGGTATCCATATTACCGCTAATGGCGGCAATACCATCAAAGATATCAGGATTCTTGAGCCCGATATATAAAGCCATGGTTGCACCCTGGGAGAAACCGAGCAAGTAAATTAAATCAGGTTCGATATTCTTCTCCTCTTTAAATTCAGCAAGAGCCTTGATAACTATCTCTTCACAAGTTGGTGCTGATGCTATCCCCCGTTGAACCGGGTTTGAGATTAGGGTCTTGTTTTGAGAGAACCATTCATAACCATCCTTTCCCTGAAACGGACCACGGACCGAAACCAGGATAAAATCAGGCTCATAAAAGAATCCTTCATCCCAAAGCTTGGTCGCCTGATTTTCGGCCTGGTTATGCCCATGTAAAGCAATCACCAGAGGCGGCGGTTCGTTTGGGTCATATTCTGAAGGGAAACGATAAACATATTTGCTTGGGACTTCGGGTTCAAGTTTAATTTCAGCGGTTTTTTTACTACCGCATTGAAATAAAAAGAACACGACCAAAATTAGAAAATATAAATAAAAGACCTTAGTCTTCATTTTGTAGAGCTAGCTAAAATAACAAAAACTTAGAAGAGTGTCAAGCTTTCTGTATCAAGTTATATTTATTGTCTTCGGTTTCTTCGCCAGGGTTTGGTCTTCTTTTTTCTCAGCCGCTTTGGCACTTCGGATTTGGGTTTGACCAGCACTTCGGGTTGTGGTTTTGTTTCTACCCTTGGCTTGGTTTGGGCAATAACAGGTTTTGGGGTCAATGGTCGAATACTATATTTACAGCCACAATAATTTTGTCGATAAATATTTAATTTTTTGCACGTATCCAAACTGTGCTTAAAACCGTCCTGTTTTTTCCAGTCTGCTTGATAAAATTTGATTTCCAATTCCTCGCAAACTTCTTTACCGATTGGATTAATAACATCGGCTCTCTTGCGCGGACTGATGGTTAAGGTGCTGGCGATTATACCGATTCCTGACTCCTTCGCTTTTTGGGCAACCGTGCTCAAGCGATATCGGAAACAGACCGGGCAGCGTTTTCCGCCTTCCTTTTCTTTTTCCAGACCGCGGATTTCTGCCTGCCAGCGGTCCCAATCATAATCGCCAATCTCTAAAGGTATTGCCCAGAGTTTACATATACGCTTAGTCTCATGTAAACGCTTATAATATTCTTTAGCCGGCTGTATGTTAGGGTTATAAAAGAATCCAAATACTTCATAACCGGCTTCTTGTAAGCGCCGGATTACGGTTGTGGCACAAGGTGCACAACAGATGTGGAGTAAAATTTTCTGACCTGCCATTATTCTAAATCATAATTCTAAGCATTGGAGAGTCAAGTTTATAATCGGAATGGCTTGAGTGGCTATTACTGAGTGGATTTAAGTTGTTATCTCGCGATTTATCGCAAAGGTCGAAAGGTCAAGTTTCTCAAAATGATACTGGAGATAAGGCAGAATCAAATCTTTCAGCTCAGGCAAAGCCAGTAAGTTAAGGCTTCGTTTTAAAGGTAGGTGCAGAAGTGCTTTAAGATAAGCAAACTGTCTTGGGGTTAAACTTTTGGCTTGAGAGCTCTTTATTTTACACTTAGGGCATAAAATTCCGCCATGGGCAAAATCAAAAAATAACTTGGTTTGGGGAATTTTCTTTCGGCAGGCGACACAAACATTTAATTCTGGACGATAGCCCAAGAAACTGACCGCTTTTAGCAAAAAGGACCAGACCAAATTATCGGTTTGCTGCTCAATCGATGAGTGGTCAGACAGCGCCATTAATGCCGATAATAGGAGGTTGAATAGACGAGCATTGGGTTCTTCAAAATCAACTGCCTTTAGGACAAATTCGGTGATTCGGGAACCGGCAATATATCTTTTGGTCGGGGTCTGAAGTTCATGGAACGAACGAATAATTTCGGCATCGGATAGAATATAGAGTTTAGGGGTCTCCGGTTTATAGATGATTAGCGAGGCATAAGTGAAAGTCTCTAATGCCCCGCCAAATTTACTCTTTGGGCGTCGGGCACCTTTGGCTAAGAAGTTTATTTTGCCAAAATCGCGGGTGTAAAAGGTTACAATCTTACTCGATTCGGCAAACGGTATCGAATGAAGCGAAATAGCTTCGGTACGCAATATCTTAGGCATGGATTTTTTCAAAACCCACGCATTTAACAAATGATAACAAATTTATCGAATTCGTGTTATTCGCTGTCATTTGCGCTATTCGTTATTAAATTAATCTTCGCTTCTGATTTCACCGACCAATTCCTCGACCAGGTCTTCCAATGTAACAATCCCTGATGTCTCAGCGTTTTCATCCTTGACGATTGCCAAGTGTTCGCCTTTTCGCTTCATTTCGCTTAACACCTCCATGGCTCGAGTATTTTCCGATACGACATAGGCGCGGCGAATACGCCGATAGGGCAGGAACAGTAAATCTTTGGTGTGAATAACACCGGTAATATTCTCTGGACTACCTTTATAAACCGGATATCTTGAGAAGCCCCATTTTTTTATCTCTTCGCACAAATTCAACAAGGTTGTTCCTTCTGGCGCCGACACGACTCTTGAAAGCGGCAAAGCAACTTCACCCACTTTCATCCGACTGAACTCAAAGAGTCGGGCAGCAATGCCCGATAAGAGAGCTTGACCATTTCTCCCTTCTTGATGCAATTCGTCATAGACGCGCATAGCAACCACAAAATCCTTTCGGGAAATACCAACCAGATAATCGCTCTTTTTCGTAAACGGCGAGGTTATACCACGAGCAAATGAAGATAAAAGATAAGTGACCGGTGCAAAAATTTTCATTGCCCAGTCTAAAACATAAGCGGCAAAGCTTGCCCATTGTTCAGGAAAAGCTTGTGCCAAACTTTTCGGTAAAAACTCGCTGAAGACCAAGGATAAGATAACAACGATTACAACCGAAAGTGTGGTATAACCCGGACCAAAGTTACGAATGAAATAATTGGAAAAAAGAACCGAGGCTAAAACGACAAATAGATTGGTTCCGATTAAGGTTGTGACCAGAATCTTTTCTTTATTTTTTAAAAGTCGCAAAGCGCGTTCTGACCCGAAACGTTTGGCACGACTCCAGTTTAGAAGTCTTATCCAGTTGGCACGGGTAAAGCTGGTCTCACTGCCGGCAAAGAACCCTTGCAGCAAGAGGGCAATTAAACCTAATAGGATTTCCATAAATTAAGACTTTCGAATTAAGACCTGTTCGATACGGTTCTTGCTAACATTTTTTATTTCAAAATAGAGCCGACGAAAGGTGAATGAGTCGCCAACTTTAGGCAAGCGATTCAACTGAGCATGAATAAAACCGGAAAGTCGCTCGTAATCGAGTCCTTTAAAGGCTCGGCGAAAAATTCGATTTAAGGTCCTCAAATCAATTTCACCATCGACCAGATAATTCTTCTCGTCCAACTTAAAATAGGGCAGTTCTTCCTGCAGGTCGTATTCGTCGGTGATTTCACCAAAGATTGCTTCCAAAATATCTTCCAGAGTTACTAGCCCGGCGGTTTGTCCGAATTCATCGACCACGATTGCGATGTGCGAACCCTTCTTGCGTAATTCTTCTAAAAGAAATGATAACTTTTTAACTTCGGGCACAAAATAAGCCGGGCGTTTAATCTCATCCACGGTATTTATTCCGCCGATACTGGTCAGGAGGTCTTTAACATACACGATTCCTACAACATTATCGACCGAACCTTCGTATACCGGGAATCGGGAAAATCCGGTCTTTTTAGCAAACTCGACCGCCTGCTCACAGCGCATATTCTTTTCCATACCATCAATCTCAATCCTTGGGGTCATCACCTCGGATGCGGTGCGCTTGTCTAATTCGAGTAAATTATGGAGTATCTCTTCTTCGGCAGCCGATATCGTTCCTTGTTCTTTACCGATTTCAATCATGGTCATGAGTTCTTCATCGGTCGGAAAAGTTGGCTGTTTTGCCCGACGCAGGATGGTGAAACCAAGATGGGATAGTAAATTAACTAATGGCGAAAATAGTTTGGAAAGTAACACGATGAGTGAAGAAGAAAAAGTAGCAAAAGAGACCGGTCTTTTGGCTGCCCAAACCTTGGGGGTAACTTCGCCAAAGACCAAAAGCAGTCCGGTCATCATCACCGCCCCGATACCCAGATAAAGGTCAGGTGCTAAGCCATAATAACGGGAAAAGGCAACCACCAACAAAGTAAATACCGACGAGGCGGTGATATTAACCAGAAGATTGGAAAGAAGGATTGTGCCTAAAAGTCTGGGCGGATTAGAAAGTAAATGTTCGATTCGGCTGATATTTTTTCGTTTTGCTTCCTTAAGTTGGGCTAAGACAATTTTCGATATCGAAAACAGAGCGGTTTCCGAGCCAGAAAACAGGGCAGAGAAGAAAAGACAAATAATGACAATGGTTAAATACCAGAGCATATTTACTTAACAAAAAATGATCGCATCGGTAAAAGCGACCTTAGTCAATGGTGACGACCTAAAAGGTGCATTAAGCCGTGTTTGACTAATCGAAAAATCTCCTCTTTTTCGGTTAAGCCATATTCTTTGGCTTGCTTTTTTGCCCTTTGCCGACAGACATAGACCTCGCCTAAAAATTCATCGTCAAACGGAAAAGCTAAGACATCGGTTATCCGATTCCGGCCAAGATATTTTCGATTCAACTTTTGGATATAGTCGCTATTAACGAAAATGACCGAAAGTTTTTTGGGCGATTTATCCTTAAGCAAGGTTTGTAAAAATTGTTTCAACTCTTTAACCAAATTTTGATTCTTTATCCCGAAGATTTCAATCTTTGTCTTCATATGCTTTAATGATTTTGGAGACAAGGGACGGTCTTACAACATCACGTTCGTCAAAATAAATGAACTTAATACCAGCGATGTGTTGCAAGCGGTTTCTTGCTTCAACCAAGCCCGAGGTCTGGTTTTGACCCAAATCAATCTGAGTAATGTCACCAGTCACAATCGCTTTGGAATTCCAGCCCAGGCGGGTAAGAAACATCTTCATCTGAATCGGAGTAGTATTTTGTGCTTCATCTAAAATCACAAAGGCATCAGAAAGGGTTCTGCCTCGCATATAAGCTAATGGCGCAACTTCAACCACTTCTTCGTCATAGAGCCGTCTCAACTTTTCCATTGGCACCATGTCATAAAGCGCATCGTAGAGAGGTCTTAGATAGGGGTCGACTTTTTCTTTAAGATTACCCGGCAAAAAACCTAATGATTCACCAGCCTCGACTGCCGGACGAGTAAGGATAATCCGGGAGATTTTCCCGGCAACCAAGGCTGATACCGCTTTTGCTACTGCCAGGTAAGTTTTACCCGTACCAGCCGGACCAATACAGATGACAATATCATAATCAGCAATCGCCTTTAGATATCCGGATTGATTCGGTGTTTTTGGGTGAATTAACTTTTTGGGAGTGGAAACGTTCAAACCCGGTTCAATTTCCTGCCCTTTGGCAGCACGATTCGCCAAGCTCTTTTTTGGTGCGGCAGCAAGGAATCTTTCTCCAACTTCTTGTTTTCCTTTGACTTGCCTGATTGCATACCCCACTGTTTCCGGGGTGATTATTTCACCATTTTTTGCGATTTTAATCAGCCTTTGAAATAATTCCTGAATCTGATAGACTTCGAGTTTAGGACCTGAGACCCGAATTCGGTCGCCCCGGGCAACAATTTGGGCTTGAAATCTTTCGTTAATAATATTTAGATTTTCATCATTTAAACCTAAGATTAACAATGGATTGATATCGCCTAAATAAATACTGATTTTAACTTGACTTTGGTGATGGTTACTCAATTACTTGATTCTTCCTGTCAAAATTCTAATGAGAAGGATCAAAAAAGTCAATGATAATCTTTGTATAATTTTCTTGACATATACTGAATTGCAATACAAAATAATAGGTATGGAAAGGAGATAAAATGCCAAGAAAGAAAACAGCACAGAAACCGAAAACCGAACACAAAATTTCGGCTGATGAGTTTATTGCTCGAGTCCGAATGAAAGCTTATGAACTATATGAAAAGCGAGGTTTTTCTCATGGTCAAGACCTGGATGACTGGTTAGAAGCAGAACGGATTGTCAAAAAAGAACTCGGTATTTCTAATAAATAAGGCAACTTACATATATTATCAAGATAATATGAAA
>Ga0224506_10003512_pt1 | contig 10342 bp, 11 predicted proteins | sample SF_Jan12_sed_USG_2_FD_169108 | JGI IMG/M metagenome (GOLD analysis project Ga0224506, IMG submission 169108) | Sediment microbial communities from San Francisco Bay, California, United States - SF_Jan12_sed_USGS_8_1 | ecosystem: Environmental > Aquatic > Marine > Sediment | place: USA...
ATTTGCCTGCAGAAGTACTCCAAGGTATTGAAGAATCAGGCTTTTCTTATTGTACACCGATTCAAGCGGAGTCATTACCTGTTGCATTGCAAGGTAAGGATATCGCCGGCCAAGCACAAACAGGCACCGGCAAAACAGCAGCTTTTTTATTAGCGGCCTATGCGCATCTGCTAAAAAATCCTGCGCCAGGCACTCGAAAAAAGAATCAGCCACGTTGTATTATTCTCGCCCCGACGCGTGAGCTTGCAGTACAAATTCATAAAGATGCAGAAATGCTCGGCAAACATACCGGCTTAAAGCACGTCGCAGTCTTTGGTGGCACCGGTTATGACACACAAAAACAAGCCATTATTGATGGTGTTGATTTATTGATCGGAACACCTGGTCGAATTATTGATTACTTCAAACAAGGTGTTTTTGATTTAAAGCAAATTCAGGTTTTAATCCTGGATGAAGCTGATCGCATGTTTGATTTGGGCTTTGTTGACGATATTCGTTATTTAATTCGTCGTATGCCGACGGCAAAGAATCGTTTAAGCATGTTATTTTCAGCCACTTTGTCGCACAGAGTTAATGAATTAGCTTATGAGCATATGAATGATCCACAAGAAGTGGTTATTAAGTCTGAGAATGTCACTGCCGATCGAGTGACATCAACGGTCTATTATCCTGCGATGGATGAAAAAATTCCTTTGCTATTAGGTTTGCTTTCGAGCCGTGAGGATTCACGAGTTGTTGTTTTTATAAACACGAAACGTGTCGCTGAAAAAATCGATGCCTATTTCAAAACAAATAATATCAATGGTGCGATGTTGTCTGGTGATGTTCCGCAGAATAAACGTTTACGAATAATGGAAGATTTCACGGCAGGAAAAATTCGCGTACTAGTAGCAACCGATGTCGCTGCTCGTGGTTTGCATGTTGAAGATGTTAGTTTAGTGATAAATTACGATTTACCCAATGATGCTGAAGACTATGTACATCGTATTGGTCGTACTGGCCGTGCGGGTGCAAGCGGTGTTGCCATTAATTTTGCATGTGAAGATTATGCGATGTCTCTTCCTGATATTGAACAATATATTGGTCATAAAATTGAGGTGTCAAAAATTACCAATGATATGTTGGTAAAGCCAAATGCTCCTGCCCGAGTTGAACGTAAACATAAACCTCACCAGCGTAAAACAACGGAGAAAAAGAATCCACAGCATAAAACAGGCTCACCCCATCATCATAAGAACAAGAAGCCAAATAAACCTCAGCAAAAGAAACAGTATGCGAAGCCTTCATCTCCACGGAATCAGGACGCAGTAGTAAAAAAAGCAACTTCAAATACTGGCGTGAAGGAAAATACCCCTAAGTCATCGAAACAACCAAAACAATCAAAACCAGGCGCAGTAAAAACATTTTTAAGCAAGTTAACGCCTTGGTTTTAAATTATTAGTAGCAGAAGATTAAAGTTTCAGCAGAAAGTTTAGGTTGGTAGAAAAATTTTACTAGCCTGAAATACATCTTCTGCTGAAATAGCGGCAAGTCCACGGTCCGGGTATTTAAAGTCTTCAGCACGTAAAACTACTAATTTCTTTTTATCAGTAAAGGGTGCACAGTCCTTTGGATTATGACTTGAAAACAAGGAAACAACATTAGTACCTACAGCAGCACCAATGTGCATTGGGCCCGTGTTAGGAACAATAAGTAAGTCCATACGAGCTAGTGTTGCTTTATAACGTTCAAAATCTGGTGGTGGAGTGATTAAGCAAACTGAGTTTTCACTTTCTTTAATAATTGCTTGTCCAAGTTCTTTTTCTTCAGGCATTAAATCCATAATAATCTGAATGTCCTGTCCTTTTTCGTTTGCATAGTTTTTTATTCGATTGCAAAGTGCTCCCCAATGAGAAATAGGCCAATTGCGGTGAGATAAGGATTTTTTATTGCGACCAAATTTTTTCCTTAAGCCACTGTAACTTGGATGGATACCAATGAGGAATGTATCATTAGAAATGCCATTTTTTTGCAAAATAGTTAAAGCACGTTGTTTTGCATCTTCCTGAACAGGCAAAAATACCGGGTACTGGTCTTTACTTAAAGATGAGTCAACCAGACTTAAGCAGCGCTCAGCAAAGTTAATTTCACATTGCTTTATATTCTGTAAGATATGCAGTTGTGTATCTGAACCAAGAAATAATTTGGTGAAGCTAGATTTTGTTTCAAAGCAGAAAATATGCTCAAATTTAGCTTGTTTAATATCATGGTTTATTTGTTTGCGTTGGATAAAGGGAAAAAGCTTTTTGCGATCAAGAATCCATATATTTTTAATTTTAGGATGAAAGTTATTTAAAACACGACGCCCATCGGGGCTGGTTAATATTGTGAATTCGGCATCCGGGAATTTGTTAATCAGAGCATTAAGCGCAGGTGTAATCATAACCATATCACCTGCTCTTCCTATACGTACTATAAGTATCTTCATTTATTATCTTGTTTAGCTACATTTATAAATAGAAATTAGGCTATAAATTTGACCTGAATAGCATGCTACCGATAAAATTATCTTAAACTAATATAACTATATATAGAAGAATTATGACAATTAAAGTAGAGCTGGCATACGGCGAATTATTAGACAAAATTACGATTTTGCAAATTAAAAGTGAAAGAATAACGGATGTCGTTAAAGTGGCGAACGTTAATAAAGAATTAAATTTATTAAACAGTTTATGGGGATCAGATGAAAAGTCATCTGCTGATATCACCAGTGAATTTAAGGCTTTGAAAGAAATTAACGAAAAAATTTGGGATATTGAAGACGGCATTAGAGATAAAGAACGTGCGAAAGAATTCGACGAAAAATTTATTGAGTTAGCTCGTTCTGTTTATTTTTCTAATGATAAGCGTGCTGAAATTAAACGTGCTATTAACCTAAAGCTTGGTTCTGATCTTATCGAAGAAAAATCCTACTCTGATTATAAGTAAGCTTTTATTGCACAGCGTATAAAATTAAGTTTCTTGATAAATACCGAGAGCAAAAATTAAGGATTTAGGAATTCAATGAAAACAGCTATTGTTACAGGTATAACGGGGCAGGATGGGGCATATTTAGCAGAGCTTTTATTAGAAAAAGGTTATGCCGTCTATGGTACTTACCGCCGTGCCGCATCGACTAATTTTTGGCGTATTGAAGAGTTAGGCATAAGAGATAATCCAAATTTATACTTAGTTGAGTATGATCTGACAGATCTTGGGTCAAATATACGTTTACTGGAAAAAGCGAAGCCGGATGAATTTTACAATCTCGCCGCTCAGAGTTTTGTTGCGGTTTCTTTTGATCAGCCAGTTACCACGGCAAATATTACTGGTCTTGGGCCCGTATTTATTCTTGAAGCAATTCGTATTGTTGATCCAAGTATTAAATTTTATCAGGCATCGACTTCTGAAATGTTTGGTGATGTTCAGGAAATCCCCCAGACTGAAAAAACACCTTTTTATCCTCGTAGTCCCTATGGTGTCGCTAAAGTTTATGCGCACTGGATGACAATCAATTACAGAGAGAGCTATGATATTTTTGGTGCCTGCGGGATTTTATTTAATCATGAATCACCTTTGCGCGGCTTGGAGTTTGTAACGCGTAAAATTACAGATGGACTTGCGCGCGTGAAACTAGGGAAACTTTCTCATATTGAACTTGGCAATTTAGATGCAAAACGTGACTGGGGTTATGCGAAAGATTATGTAGAATGCATGTGGCGAATTTTGCAGGCAGACAAACCCGATACTTATGTTTTTGCGACCGGAAGAACAGAAAGGGTTCGCGATTTTGTTGAGATGACGTGTAAGGCGCTTGAGATAAAAATTGCCTGGCAAGGTTCAGGCGTCGATGAAATTGGTGTTGATAGTGAAACAGGTAAAACGATTATTAAAATTAATCCAGAATTCTATCGTCCTGCTGAAGTAGAGTTATTAATCGGCGACGCAACAAAAGCCAAAAAAGAACTTGGCTGGGAAGCGAGTACATCACTGGAAGAGCTTTGTGCGATGATGGTAGAGGCAGATTTACGTCGAGTAAAAAGCGGAATTTCCTTTTAGTAATATGCTGACATTGGTTACAGGGATTGAAGGATTTACCGGGTATTTTGTAAAAGCAGAGTTAGAGGCGAACGGACATACAGCTGTTGGCTTGCGCAGCGATCTGACGGATTTAGATGCTGTTATAAATGAAGTTTCAGAGATACAACCTGAGGCTGTGATCCATCTTGCTGGCCTGGCATTTGTGGGTGACGAAAATGCAAATGCTTTTTATGGTGTTAATTTGGTGGGTACACGTAATCTTCTGCAAGCACTTGCCAGGCATGCGCCAAAACTGAAAAGTGTTCTTATTACCAGTAGTGCGAATGTTTATGGAAATTCTACGGGTGGTGTAATTGATGAAAGCGTAACTCCAAACCCATTAAATGATTATGCTGTTAGCAAACTAGCGATGGAATACATGACACGTTTGTGGAGCAATAAACTTCCATTATGTATTGTGAGGCCATTCAACTATACTGGTGTTGGGCAAAATGAGAAATTTCTGATTCCTAAAATAGTAAAGCATTTTAAAGATAAAGACTCAGTTATTGAATTAGGGAATCTTGATGTTTGGCGGGAGTTTGGAGACGTAAGAACAGTTGCTACCATTTATCGCATGCTGATTGAAAATTGTCCCGTTGGTGAGATTTTAAATGTATGCACTGGACAAACTTATTCTCTGAAAGAAGTTATTACTATTTGCGAAAAACTAACAGGACATAAAATTGAAATTAAAGTTAATCCGGAATTTGTTAGAGAAAATGAAGTGCGTGAGCTAAAGGGGGATAATACTCGCCTTAGTAAATGGGCTGGTAATATTACCTCATATACTTTTGATGAAACATTAAGCTGGATGTTAAATTCAAACTAAACAGAAATAAAATTATTTCATATTTTTAGCCTGACGCCAGAGCTGGAATGTTGGGTATTTTTTATAAGCACCTGTCAGTACATAATTTAAAACATTACGTAAGCGATAGAACCATACTACGGATTCAATTCGAATAATTTCTTTTCCTTTGGTATCAAAAAATATAATGGTAGGCGTGTAATTGATGTTTAATTGTTCCGCCCATTTATTGGCAGCGATTTTTTTGCCGTCTGGAGTTATCAACGGTTGAGCACTATGCATATCTAATTGCACAGCATCGAGTTTTAACAACAGACTTTCGATCTCAGGGTGGATTAGAGGCCCTCCATGTAAAACATCACAGGCATGGCAACGTTTGCGTTCAAAGACAACCATTAACGGTTGTTCAGCTTCGATACGACTCCGATCCAATAAATACGGTGGAAGATTAAATATTTCATTTGTATTGAGTTCTTCTTTACCAAAACCAAGAGCGGATTCTGCTCTTGCCATGTAACTACGAAAATTTTCTTTTAAATAATGTTCATCGGCGACAAATTCTAAAGCAGCACGAAACTGATAAGGTGGCCGGTAGCCTCTTAAGCGTAATACCTCTTGCCCTTTTATATTATAAAAAAGAACAGATGGAGTGAAATTTGTTTTCTTTACAGCCGAGAAACTCTTTTCAGTATAGTCTTTTCCGTCAACATCAATTACAGGACGCTGGCCTTTTACATTAATAGCAATGACGTCAAAATTTTCCTGAGTGTATTTGATGATATCTTTTTGTCCCCAGTTATTATTTAAGTGTGCTTTGCAATAGGGACAATATTTTTGTCCAAAATAAATAATTAAACCTTTTTTATTACTTTCTTTAGCTTCTTTAATATCTTCATCAATTTCCAGAAAGCTAAGTTTGAACCAATCTGGAAGAGTGAGCGGGGAATCTAACGGTTTATCGTTGAATTCAATATCGTCATTGCTTGATGCAAAACTGATATTTGCAATACAGCAAATTAAAATGAAAAATTTAATGTGTTTTTTAAATTTAGCGTAATTAACAGCCACAAACATATATCCATTTAATCCTTAATTTTTTATTTAGTTGAATTGTGGCAAGGCCGTTGAAAGTAGCAGGTCAATACACACGTGCTGGCAGTTAATAACCAAAATAAAAAAAATCCAATCGTATATCCCCCTATACGACTGACTGGCTCATAACCTGCTACAGCCATAAGTAGCTGAGGATCAAATGCGGTAAAGAATAAAATTGTCGCAATACCGGCGGTAAGAAAAGAGGGCCAGAGTACGGCAATAACTTTTTGTATAGTAGGGATATTTTGCTGTGATGAATTCATAAATATATCTCCTTTAGTTTTGATTTATTATTATTTTGAATTTAGGTGCCACTTAGTTTGTTTTGGCAAAGTTACCCGACCATTGATACGCCAGCTTTGTTCTTCCGGCTCTAAAATGGTAATCCAGTTTCCACTTTTTATTGTTTTTAGTCGGCCAGTATAGCTTTTTTTATCAGGTGACTGGAATAATGTAATAACCTGATCATGATTAGCGCGGGTTGCATGTGCGAGTTGCATGGTTAATCGTGCGGGTGGGTTGGTTATCTTTCCTGCAAGATTAAGCGTAATCGTTTGGGTTAGTTTATCCCAAATCACACGGGCACTTAAATTTAGTTCATTTGCTTTTTGTGTGCGCCCAAGTGTTTGATTAATTGCTAACCCGGCTTTGTAATAGTCATCCTTAACCAGGCCGTCATCAGATTTCACGGCAAGAATTATAGTGGCAATACCTGCAACGACAGCAATAGCAGGAAAACTGATAAGGAACCATGGCCAGAACTGTTTATACCATGGTGGTGGATTGATTGTATTTGGTGTTGTCATCTTTAAACCTTAGGTGAATGTTTATTTTAGTTTTTCTTTTTTACTAATGGGCCAATAAAGCGCGCTTGTTCTGTTACTGCAAGATCGGGTTGGTCTGTCGAATTTAAATAAAAATGAATTGTACTGCTGGTTTTAGACAGGTTAATGGGGTCAATTTGAATGCGAACAGGCAGATTAATAACTTCACCTGATTTTATTTTTATTTCCGTTTTGGGTTTTACAAAAATCATATCTTTTAAACCATCAATACGTATTTCATACTGATGATCCTGAGTATCCATATTTATAAGTTTTAAGGTGTATATGTTTTCAACTAAACCATCTACGGTTTCTCTATACAACGCATTACGATCACGAATAATATCTAACTCCAGAGGAATACGTGTTGCAATACTATAGATAAGTGCCATTGAAATAATAATAAGCAGTAACGCATAAATTAAAATTCGTGGTCGCAATAAGTGCGTAGTTTTGCCATCAATACGGTTTTGAGTGGTGTAACGAACGAGTCCTTTTTCGTAGTTCATTTTTTCCATCACCTCATTGCAAACATCAATACAGGCTGCACAGCCAATACATTGATATTGCAGGCCATCCCTAATATCAATACCAGTAGGGCAGACCTGAACACATAAGGTGCAATCAACACAGTCTCCCAGCCCAGCTTCTTTTGGGTCAACGCTTTTCTTGCGTGCACCCCGTGATTCACCTCGTTGTTCATCGTAAGAAATAATTAGCGTGTCTTTATCAAACATGGCACTTTGGAAACGCGCATAGGGACACATATAAATACAAACCTGTTCACGCATCCAGCCAGCATTTCCGTAGGTTGCGAAGCCATAAAAGATTACCCAGAAGGTTTCCCATGGACCCAGTGAAAATTGGAACAAGGCCTGACCAAGATCAAGGATAGGTGTGAAATAACCGACAAAGGTAAAACCTGTCCATGCCGATAAACTCAGCCATAAAAAATGTTTCAACGCTTTGGTTGAAAACTTGCGTGAATTCATTTCTGTTTTATCAAGTTTTATTTGTTGATTTCGGCTACCTTCAACTTTTCTTTCTATCCATAAAAATACTTCTGTCCAGACAGTTTGTGGGCAAGCGTATCCGCACCATAAACGTCCGGCCAGTGCAGTAAAGAAGAACAATGAAAGTGCGGCGATAATCAGCAATGCAGCAAGGTAGAAAAAATCCTGCGGCCAGAAGGTTAAACCAAAGATATAAAATTTACGTGCGGGTAAGTCGAACAATACTGCTTGATGACCATCCCAGCGAAACCAGGGTATAAGGTAATAACCACCTAGTAAGATAAATACACCGGTAACACGCAAGCTGGCAAACAAGCCGCTTACTTTGCGTGGATATACTTTTTTGTGTTTCTCGTAGAACTCGTCAGAATTATCAGGAGATGTTGAGGGATCTTGAGCATCTTTTTTCATTGAGATATCTTTCTTGTCAATTTTTAAACAGCTGAAAAAATATTGAGATATTTTTTCAAATGTCTAAATGGCATAAATAAAAAACCAGTTAGCACTAAAATAAATTTTTATTTATCGTGCTAACTGGTTTGATAGAGTGCTTTACTTGTTGCTTAAACTGTAAATATAAGCAGCAAGTAAATGCGCTTTATCTTCACCAAGGAAATCCCTGTTAGCAGGCATAACACCAGTTCGTCCTTTAGCGATAGATTGAGCAATGATTCCTGCTGAACCACCGTATAGCCATATATTATCTGTTAGGTTAGGTGCACCAATGGCCGTGTTGCCTTTTCCATCAGCAGCATGACAAGCAACACACATGACATCAAATTGTGCTTTACCCGCTTTTGCCATAACAGCATCATGTTTGCGACCACTTAAGCTAATGACATATTGAGTCACATCCTTAACACCTTGTTGACCAAGGACAGCCTCCCAGGGTGGCATGGCGCCTATACGGCCATCAAGGATGGTGGTTTTAATATCACTTGCACCCCCTCCCCATATCCAGTCGTTATCAGCCAGATTTGGAAAACCGCTTGCACCACCGGCATCAGAAGCATGGCAAGTTGCGCAATAGTTTAAGAATAAACGCTGGCCAATTTTTGTTGCATTTGCATCTTTTGCAAGTGTAGCAATATCTTGTTTAGCATATGCGGCAAAAATAGGATCATAAGTTTGATTGGCATGTGAGATTTCATCATCATACTGGCCTGTTTGCGACCAACCGAGTGTGCCTTTGTAGTTACCTAATCCAGGATAAAGCACAAGGTAAGCCAGACTAAAAACGATGGTTAAATAAAACAACCATAACCACCAGCGTGGTAATGGATTGTTATATTCTTCTAAGTCACCGTCCCATTTATGGCCAGTCACTTCACCCTGAGCGGCTTCATTATTGCGAGTCTTACTTGCCCATTTGATTAACCAGTAACATGCCAGAATATTCGCAACTGTAATTACGGCAATATACCAACTCCAGAAATCACTCATGGTGGTCTCCTTTTTTATTTTCTTCTAAGGGGTGCTCTACTTCATTAAAGGGTAGCTGTGATGCTTCATTAAAGCGGCGTTTACTTTTACCGCTCCATGCCCATATAACGATCCCAATAAATACCGCAAATAACACTACGGTATACCAACTTCTAATGTCATTTAGATCCATGGTTTACCTCCGTGCCTTAATTGCGGTGCCCAGTTCTTGCAAATAAGCAACTAAAGCATCCATTTCAGTTTTGCCTTTAACATCATTTTCAGCGTTGGCAAGTTCTTCTTCGGTGTAAGTTTCACACTTGCTACAGGTTGCAGAAATGAGCGTATTCATTGCGCGCATTTTCGCTGCTGTTCCACTGGCATCAATTTTATTTTCAGCCAGCCAAGGGAACCCTGGCATGTTTGATTCAGGTACAACATCACGTGGATTTATTAAATGAACTCGTTGCCAGTCATCCGAGTAACGTCCACCAACACGGGCCAAATCAGGTCCGGTACGTTTTGAACCCCATTGGAACGGGTGATCATAAACAGATTCACCGGCAACAGAATAGTGACCATAACGTTCTGTTTCCGCACGGAACGGGCGAATCATTTGAGAATGGCAGCTATAACAACCTTCACGAATATAAACATCACGACCTTCCAGTCGCAATGCACTATAAGGTTTAACTCCCTGAACAGGTTCGGTAGTGTCTTTAATAAAAAACAAAGGCACAATTTCAACCAAACCACCAATGCTAATGACGATAACAATCAGTATCATCATCAACCCAATATTTTTTTCAACTACTTCATGACTCATGGTTATTTTCTCCCTTAAGCCGCTTGAGTATCAGAAGGTTTGGCACCATTAATGGTCTTCCAAACGTTATAGGCCATAATGAACATACCTGCGAGGAACAATAAACCACCTAAAAAACGTACAGTGTAGTACGGGTAGGTCGCTTCTAAAGAGTCAACGAAGCTATAGGTTAATGTACCGTCATCATTGACTGCGCGCCACATCAAACCTTGCATAACACCGGCAATCCACATAGAGCTGATATATAAAA
>Ga0224506_10003513_pt1 | contig 10342 bp, 9 predicted proteins | sample SF_Jan12_sed_USG_2_FD_169108 | JGI IMG/M metagenome (GOLD analysis project Ga0224506, IMG submission 169108) | Sediment microbial communities from San Francisco Bay, California, United States - SF_Jan12_sed_USGS_8_1 | ecosystem: Environmental > Aquatic > Marine > Sediment | place: USA...
ATGGGAGCTAGCCGTACTGCGGTACTTACCAGCATCGGCCCGGTATTGACCTTACTCCTCGCCTGGGCGGTGTTGGGCGAATCCATCAGCCCTCTGCAGCTGGCCGGAACCGCATTGATCCTGCTTGGTGTATATATTAGTGGTCGCCACTAATATGCAGCCGGAAAATGGCTTTGAACTGACCGACGGAGGCTGTTAGGATAGCTTTTTTTCCGGAATTCAAAGGTTTTTCATCATGCAAGCCAGCAAAGACAAGGTAGTGACTATGCACTACACCCTCACCGATAAGCAGGGCGAGGTTATCGATAGTTCCAGTGGTGGTGAACCCATGCCCTACCTGCACGGGTACATGAACATCATCCCCGGTCTGGAGCGTGAGCTGGAAGGCAAGCTGGCCGGTGACAAGCTAACAGTAAATGTCGCTGCCAAAGACGGTTATGGTGAACGCAACGAGGCGATGATTGAAAGTGTACCCAAAGAGATGTTCCAGGGTGTAGAAGATATCGAGCCCGGCATGCAGTTCCACGCCGATACGGCACAGGGCATGTCCGTCGTTACCGTGGTTGAGGTGGGCGAAAATGAGATTAAGATTGATGGTAACCACCCACTGGCAGGCACCGACCTGACCTTCGATGTAGAGATCATCGATGTGCGTGATGCCAGCGCCGAAGAGCTGGAACATGGCCATGTACATGGCCCCGGCGGCCATCACCACGAATAATAAAAGGGGCGCTTTAAGCGCCCTTTTTTAATTCTTAACTGATACTTGCTGTAAACCCTCTGTCATCTCCTTCATCACTCTCGCTAACACCTTAAGTTTTTCGTTCAAGGTTTCCAGCTTCTCAAAACAGTTCATATTTTTTTGTTCTGATTGATTCGACATATCCAGCTTCCATGTTCATTGATTGTGGCAGCGAGTTTAATAACAACATCCGCACAGAGATAGTGACGTAGATTACTTAAAGGACCTGCAAAAGTTAAACATCTGTAAACTTTAATCTTTGCCCATGAGCTATCGATAGAAACGATACAAAAATAATAGCCCGAGTTTTTTAGTCGGATATATCGAAATGATTTCAGCTAAATGTCGATATGGACCTGTTGACAAAGATACCTATTCGCTTTTCTCCTGATCATAAATTTTCACGATAAGACTCGATATTCTCCATTGTCTGTATACAAGACATAAGATAGTTAGAATAATTATCTGCAACATGATTCATGGTTTTGTTACACAGGACTCAAAACATTGATTTAACTCAATACAAAAATAAAAGTATATAACCTATACTTTCATATGGAGGGATGTGCAATGACATCCTTGTTTATCATATTCACTCTCCACTCCTTTTTCATTAAAATTACGAAAAATGAATCCATATAAAAAGACAAGACTGCTATTAATCGCGCTATTTAGCACGGCACTTTTCCGTATAGGTATGGAATATGCGGATAGAACTGAAGTAACGGATACAACAAACCCGCTTACTCATCAAAACAACAACCTATCGATCAGTAATAATGTTCTGACGGATATGACGAATGATCATTCGCAGGGCTTCAGCACTCCTGTAGCTATTACAACAACGTCATCCACCAATCAGAAGACTCTTGATAGCACCAATAATATGACGTCAAGTGAGTCAATACACCCATATCACTATTACACCTGGCAAGAAAAGATGGATGCTTATTATAATGGTCGGCACGGCACTGCTGTACCGTATCCTCATGGACTGGATTTCAAAGGAACCGAACAGTTATCCGATAATGTCTACGCGATTAACCGGCAACAATTTCTCGAGCAATCCACGAATCATGACCTACTTTCGCATGCCTCGTTTGATGACAGCAACTCATCTGCGGTCGTCTTAAATGAGATTGTGCCTGGCGGCATATTTGATCGGATCGGCATAGTGCCTGGCGATCAAATAAGCGCCATGAACAATATTCCGGTCCATAGCTATGACGAACTGTATTCTGCCTATATGAGTATTCAAACCACAAACCAGTTTGATGTTCACCTGCAGAGGAATGGGCAGGATATTAACCTCAGCTATATCATACACTGAGGTTAATATTCATGAACGAGAAAGACGTAGGAGTCTTAGTTGCAGGTAGGAACGGTACTATATGAAAACTGATTTTGACACACATCTCCTGCATTGCAACAAGGGACACTGCTGGTCCCATAATTTGTCTCGAGATAACTTGATAAGCAATTCTCTCCATGAACCAGGCACTCCCCGCCTTCACAGCCCGTAAGCCCTACCATGAACGCAGCACCCACTATGGAAAAAAGTCCAACGGACGCAATCAGCAGTAGCTTCTTTTTCATTGTCATGACATCTACTCCACCGTTTATTATTAAACTCGCCTTTATAATATAGAAGCGATTAAACAGCTTGCCATTGATCTAATGCAAGAAAACATAAAAAAAAACGGCCCGAAGGCCGTTTTTTCTTTATGCTGAAAGTTCCAGCAACATGGCATTTAGCCTCGCCACAAACGAGGCAGGATCATCCAGCTGTCCCCCTTCCGCCAATAAGGCCTGTTCAAACAACAGGTGAGTCCAGTCATCGAAACGTTCCGAGGCATCCATAGCATTCAGTTTAACCACCAGTGGGTGTTCAGGATTCATCTCGAAGATCGGTTTGCTACCGGCTGTATCATGGCCTGCCTCTTTTAACAGACGCTCCAGATTGGCACTCATATCGCCACTGTCCACCACCAGGCAGGATGGCGAGTTGGTCAGACGATGTGTCAGGCGTACATCCTTCACCTTGTCACCGAGGATCTCCTTAACCTTGCCCACCAGAGCCTCAAAATCCTTGTCGATCGCTTCGTGCTGCTTCTTCTCTTCCTCGTCTTCCAGCTCGCCCAGATCCAGTTCCCCCTTGGTGACAGAAACCAGTGGCTTGCCATCAAACTCAGGCAGTGATGACATCAACCATTCATCCACACGATCAGTGAGCAACAATACCTCGATGCCTTTCTTGCGCAACACTTCCAGATGTGGGCTGTTCTTGGCGGCGTTAAAGCTGTCGGCAGTGATGTAATAGATCTTTTCCTGGCCTTCCTGCATACGAGAGATGTAGTCGTCCAGAGCAACTACCTGCTCATCGGTATCCTTATGGGTACTGGCAAAGCGCAACAACTTGGCGATCCGGTCGCGATTGGTCATATCTTCAGCAGGGCCTTCCTTCATCACCTTACCGAACTGCTGCCAGAAGGTGGTGTATTTCTCTGGCTCATCCTTCGCCAGTTTGTCCAGCATATCCAGTACCTTCTTCACCGAACCGGAACGCATGGAATCGATGACCTTGTTGCTTTGCAGTATTTCGCGCGAGACATTCAACGGTAGATCACTGGAGTCGATCACACCGCGAATAAAGCGCAGATAGGAAGGCATCAGGTTATCCGCATCATCCATAATAAACACACGTTTTACATATAGTTTGATGCCTTGCGGATGTTCACGATCATACAGGTTGTAAGGCGCGCGCTGGGGCACATATAGCAGCGAGGTATATTCATGCTTGCCTTCTACCCGTGCATGCAGATGCACCAGAGGGTCCTCGAAGTCATGTGCCACATGCTTGTAGAATTCATTGTACTCCTCATCGGAGATGTCATTCTTACCTCGGGTCCACAGTGCCGAGGCCTTGTTAACCTGTTCATCCCCTACCAGGGTCTCTTCCTCGTCCGACTCGCCAACGGGGGCCTCGATGGGCATCATGATGGGGAAGGTGATGTGGTCAGAGTATTTGTGGATGATGTTTTTCAGACGCCAGCCATCCAGATACTCTTCTTCGCCGTCACGCAGGTGCAGGACGATCTCGGTACCACGTGAGTCTTTCTCGACACTCTCCAGGGTAAAGTCCCCTTCTCCTGCTGATTCCCAGCGTACCGCTTCGGATTCGCCCGCACGGCGAGTGGTGAGACTGACCTTGTCGGCGACGATAAAGCAGGCATAGAAACCAACACCAAACTGACCGATCATATTCGCGTCACTGGCCTGCTCGCCGGTCAGTGAATCGAGGAACTGTCGGGTACCGGACTTGGCGATGGTGCCGATGTTGTCAATCACCTCCTGACGTGACATGCCAATGCCGTTATCACGCAGGGTCAGGGTTTTGGCTACCTTATCGTAGCTGATGTGGATATTCAGCTCGTTATCACCCTCGTAGAGGCCGTCGTTGGAAACGGCTTCGAAGCGCAGCTTGTCGCAGGCATCAGAGGCATTGGAGATAAGTTCACGCAGGAAGATCTCCTTGTTGGAATACAAGGAGTGGATCATCAGGTGCAGCAGCTGCTTCACCTCGGTTTGGAAGCCCAACGTCTCTTTTTGCGCGGTCTCGCTCATAGTGGTATTTCTCCGTAATTTGTTCATATCAAAGGCTAAGCCATACATGAGGGCGAATGAAAAAATTTCAAGCGCCTTGACCACTATTCGTGCTTCACTGATACTGAGCCAAAATTAGCAACCACTACTATTACCATGATGATAAAAAGCGTATCCGTTAGCCCCTTTGACGATCAAAAGCCCGGCACCTCCGGACTGCGCAAATCGGTAGTCGTCTTTCAGCAGCCGCACTACCTCGAATGCTTTGTCCAGGCCATCTTTAATAGTGTGCCAGGACTGGCCGGTAATACATTGGTACTGGGTGGTGACGGCCGTTACCACAATGCCGAGGCCATACAGACCATTCTGCGTATGGCTGCCGCACATGGCATCAAAAAGGTTCTGGTGGGCCAGTACGGTCTGCTCTCTACCCCGGCAGCCTCTGCGGTAATACGAAAATATCAGGCAGCCGGAGGCATCATCCTCTCTGCCAGCCACAATCCCGGTGGTCCCGACGGTGACTTTGGTATCAAGTTCAATAGTGCCAATGGCGGCCCGGCGGTCGAGTCTCTCACCGAGGCCATGTATGCCAACAGCCAGCAACTGACGGAATACCAGATCATCGAGTCAGAGCCTGTCGACATTAATGAACAGGGCCCGTCTCAGCTGGGCGAGATGCAGATAGAAGTAATCGATCCGGTGAGCGACTACAGCGAGCTGATGGCCTCTCTGTTCGATTTCGATGCCATCCGTCAGATGTTCCGCAAAGGCTTTCGCATCCGCTTCGATGCCATGCATGCCATCACCGGACCCTATGCGCGCGAGATCCTGGAGCGAGAACTGGGAGCCGAGGCCGGCAGTGTGATCAATGCGGTGCCAAAGACCGACTTCGGTGGCGGCCACCCTGACCCGAATCTGGCCCATGCCAAAGAACTGGTCACAGAGATGTATTCCGCTCATGCCCCGGATATGGGCGCGGCATCGGATGGTGATGGTGATCGGAACATGATCCTCGGCCAGCACTTCTTTGTTACCCCCTCCGACTCACTGGCGGTGCTGGCGGCAAACGCCACCCTCGTCCCCGGCTACGCCAGTGGTCTGGCCGGGGTGGCCCGTTCCATGCCCACCAGCCAGGCGGTGGATCAGGTCGCAAAGGAATTGGGCATAGCATGCTATGAGACCCCCACAGGCTGGAAGTTCTTCGGTAACCTGATGGATGGCGGGCATATTACCCTGTGTGGTGAGGAGAGCTTCGGTACCGGCTCTGACCATGTGCGGGAAAAGGATGGCCTCTGGGCGGTACTGTTCTGGCTCAATATCCTCGCCGTTGAGGGTGATTCCATTAAGCAGATAGTTCAGCAGCACTGGTCGCGCTTTGGACGTAACTACTACACCCGTCACGACTACGAGGCGGTGGATGCTGAACGAGCCAGTGAATTAATGCTGCGCCTGGAAGGGAAGCTGGAATATCTAATCGGTACCGCACCGAATGGTCTGCACATCACTGCGGCGGACAACTTTGCCTACACCGATCCGGTGGACGGCTCCATCTCACACAAGCAAGGTCTGCGTATCCTGTTTGCGGACGGCGCCCGCATCATCTATCGCCTCTCTGGCACCGGCACCCAGGGCGCGACCTTGCGTATCTACGTCGAAGTCTATGAACAGGCGGCCAGCAAGCAGGAGCAGGACACACAACAGGCCCTCGCCCCATATATCCAGTTGGCCCTGGAGCTGGCACAGGTGCCGACCTATACAGCGATGAACAAGCCGACGGTGATTACCTAAGGTCTATCACAAGCCACCGACAACGCTTTTAATCCAACAGATTACGGGCATCGATCAAGGTGGTGGAGATCTCCTCCACCGACATCTGTGTGACATCCAAAACCGGGATGCTGTACTTGCGAAACATCATCTCGGCACTGGCCAGTTCCGACTGGCACTGTCGCAAGGAGGCGTAGTGGCTGTTGGGCAGACGTTCACTGCGGATCTGCGACAGTCGCTGGGCGGAAATGGTCAGACCATACAACTTCTGTTTATAGGGCTGTAAGACTTTAGGCAGATTGTCATTATCAAAATCTTCTTCGGTCAACGGATAGTTGGCCACACTCAGACCATACTGCATGGCCAGATAGAGGCTGGATGGGGTTTTACCCGAACGTGATACTCCCACCAGGATCAACGGGGCGCGCTCATAGTTGCGGGTATTCAGACCGTCATCGTGGGCCATGGTGTAATTGATCGCCTCGATACGCTGGGCATAATTCACATCGTCTACGCAACCATGGCTATGGCCAACCTTATGTGATGATTCAACCCCTAACTCATGTTCCAGCGGTTTGATAAAGGCAGCAAACAGATCCAGCAGGAAGATATCTGGATGGGCAAAGGCCTCACGCAATTCATCTGCGATAACGGTGCTAATAACAATAGGTTTGTCCTTGCCGGATGCCATTTGCAAAATAGACGCCAGTGTTTCTTTCGCCTTATCTATACTATCTACATAGCGAAATGTCTGGCGTGTCTGACGCAGTTGCGGGAACTGACTTAGCAGACCATGACCGAGGGTTTCAGCGGTAATACCTGTGCGATCGGAAATAAAAAAGACTTGTCGTTGCATAATATGGTTATGGGGTTTTATCCCTGCCGTTTTCGTGATACTTAACTCATTGTGGGCAGAAAACCTGGGTGCCGTCCACCACCAATTCGGAGACAGTCATGAGTAGCAGCGATTACATCCAATGGTTCGATACAATTCGCATGGATGATGTAGACATAGTAGGCGGTAAAAATGCCTCTCTGGGTGAGATGTATACCCAACTCACCGGCAGCGGCGTCGATGTCCCCAACGGCTTTGCCACCACAGCCCAGGCCTATCGTGACTTTCTTGAACAGAATAATCTTACCCAACGTATCAACCAGACCCTGGAGGAACTGGATGTGGAAGACGTTGTAGCACTGGGACGTACCGGTGCCCAGGTCCGCCAGTGGGTGATGGAGGCAGAACTGCCTCAGGCCCTACAACATCAGTTAACCAGCGCCTATCAGAAATTGGTCAGTGAATCCCAATCCGATATCTCGGTGGCCATTCGTTCTTCCGCCACCGCTGAGGATCTTCCCGAGGCCTCTTTTGCCGGCCAGCAGGAGACCCTGCTTAACATCCGTGGTGAAGCAGCCATGATCGCCGGGGTCAAAGAGGTGTTCGCCTCACTTTATAATGATCGCGCCATCTCCTATCGTGTGCATCAAAAATTTGATCACAGCGAGGTCGCCCTATCCTGCGGTATCCAGCGTATGGCCCGCAGTGATACCGGTGCCAGTGGCGTGATGTTTACCCTGGATACCGAATCCGGCTTTGACAAGGTGGTATTCATCACCGCCTCATACGGTCTGGGTGAGACAGTAGTGCAAGGTGCGGTAAATCCTGATGAGTTCTATGTACACAAACCTACTCTGGCACTGGGCAAGCAAGCCGTCATCCGTCGCAACCGCGGCAGTAAATTGCTCAAGATGATCTACAACTCTGCCAACCATCCGCCTATAGAGACCATCGACACCTCGGCTGAGGAGCGCGGAAGTTTCTGCCTTAGCGATGAGCAGGTGCTGGAACTGGCACGCCATGCGGTAGCCATTGAACAACACTATGGTCGTCCCATGGACATCGAGTGGGCTTTAGATGGTGAGGACCAAAAACTCTACATCCTTCAAGCCAGACCTGAGACGGTACAGAGCCGCAGCGGCAATACCCTGCAACGTTTCGTTCTACACGAAACTGCGCCATTGGTGACCACCGGCCGCAGCATCGGCCAGCGTATCGCCAGTGGCCCTGCCCGTGTCATCGCCTCGGCCAGCCAGATGGATGAAGTACTACCCGGCGAGGTATTGGTCACTGATATGACCGACCCTGACTGGGAACCGATCATGAAGCGTGCCTCGGCCATCGTTACCAACCGTGGTGGTCGTACCTGCCATGCCGCCATTATCGCGCGTGAGCTGGGCATCCCGGCGGTAGTAGGAACCGGTGATGCGACCCGGCATATTGTTGATGGCCAACTGCTAACCGTCTCCTGTGCCGAAGGTGATGACGGTAAGGTCTATGAGGGCCTGTTGAACTATGAGATGCTCGAAACCAATATTGAGAACATGCCTGAGCTACCGTTCAAGATCATGATGAATGTGGGTAATCCAGAGCGTGCCTTTGACTTCGCATCCCTGCCCAATGCCGGGGTTGGCCTGGCCAGGCTGGAGTTCATTATTAACCGCATGATCGGTATCCATCCCAAGGCACTGTTACAGTTCGATCAACAAACGGCTGAGCTACAAGTGGAAATTACTGAACGCATTCAAGGCTATCCAGATCCCATCAGTTATTACGTTGAGCGTCTAAGTGAGGGCGTTGCTACGATAGCCGCCGCTTTCTATCCACAGCGAGTAATCGTACGTTTGTCCGACTTTAAATCCAATGAATATGCCAACCTCTTAGGTGGCAGCCACTATGAGCCAGAGGAAGAAAATCCTATGCTCGGTTTCCGTGGTGCATCACGCTATATATCCGACGATTTCCGTGACTGCTTTGAACTGGAATGTCGCGCCATACATAAGGTTCGCGAAGAGATGGGCCTGTCCAATGTGGAGATCATGATCCCGTTTGTACGCACCGTCGATGAGGCGCGTCAGGTGATCGACATATTGAAAGAGAATGGCCTGGAGCGAGGCAAAGACGGTCTCAAAATTATCATGATGTGCGAACTGCCATCCAATGCCTTGTTGGCTAAACAGTTCTTACAATATTTTGATGGCTTCTCTATCGGCTCCAATGATCTGACTCAACTTACTCTGGGATTGGATAGAGATTCTGGCCTGATTGCCAAATTGTTTGATGAGCGTAATGATGCAGTGAAGGCCCTACTGCACATGGCCATTAAAGCCTGTAAGGAAGAGGGGAAATATGTCGGTATCTGTGGACAGGGACCTTCGGATCACCCGGATTTTGCCCACTGGCTGATGGATGAAGGCATAGATTCGGTATCGCTGAATCCCGATTCGGTGGTCGATACCTGGCTCTATCTGGCAAAGCGTGGCTGATTAGCGGCACGCCGCCGGAGATTAGGTGGCTCATATTGCCTGGTTTGTAGCGGCGTGCTCTCAGGCTTTTTTACCGGGGCTGTTTCCCCCAGCTCCCCACTTTTGTTAACCAGTGATTTGCAGTATGTACCTAGCCTACTGAAGTCAACGGTTAACATCACACTGCCATCATGGGTTACGTTGCTCGCCGTAATAATACGTTTCTCTTTTAACTGCTCTAAAATTCCGCGAATGGTTTTACGATCTATACCTGTTTCATCACAAACAGTAGTAGGGTGTAATGTCACCTGTCCAAGATTATTGATCACCTTAGTGGGTTTCATTTCCAACAACGCTATCGCTATAGTAAGCAGGCTTTGATTGCTGGCCTGATGTAAAAGCGTGTCATTGGATTTCACAATCTTGGTTGATAAGGATTTATACATACGAAACGACAGTTCGGGAATACGATTTAGTGCATTCAAGAAGTTATCATTGGAAAATTCTAATACGGTAAGATCACTGCAAGCTCGAATGGTACCGGTACGTTTCTGTTCCAGAAATACACCCATCTCTCCAATAATGGTTCCCTGACCAACACGTGCAATCAGATTCTCACAACCACGTTCATCCTCTTTGATTACTTCCGCCTTTCCACCTAAGACAATAAACACACTACTCGACATCTCACCTTCATGAGCCAATACCGCGCCTGCTTCATAGGTTTTCTTGCGCCCATAGTTAGTCAGAAAATCAGTGATATTCTTACTCAATGTGGTCGGTGTGTAGTCTAAGCCACTCATGGCAGTGTCTCCATATGCATACGCAGAAAGCGTAGGTTCATAGTAGACAGAATAAAGAGTCACGTCGTCGCAGCGGTTGGCAAAAAAAATGGTGCTAAGTCACAAAACCGGCATCTGCGTGGAGAGC
>Ga0224506_10003514_pt1 | contig 10341 bp, 12 predicted proteins | sample SF_Jan12_sed_USG_2_FD_169108 | JGI IMG/M metagenome (GOLD analysis project Ga0224506, IMG submission 169108) | Sediment microbial communities from San Francisco Bay, California, United States - SF_Jan12_sed_USGS_8_1 | ecosystem: Environmental > Aquatic > Marine > Sediment | place: USA...
CGTGCAGACAGATCTGACTGCCGATGAGGCGGGCCAGCGCCGTGCGAGACATCGCCGCCTGCCCGGTCGGGTGCATGTCAGACCTCGCCGCCCGCGTCCTTGTCCTGCGGCAGCAGCGCCTGGGCCTGCGCTTCGGGCAAGGCCTCGACCTGGCGCAGCGCCCGGCTCATCACGTTGCTGCGGGTCTGCGCCCGGTCCAGGGTGTTGAGCACGGTCTGGGTCTGCTCGCGCACCTTGCTCAACACATCGCCGAACTTGCCGAACTCGGTCTTGACCGCGCCCAGCACCTGCCACACCTCGCTGGAACGCTTTTCCAGCGCCAGCGTGCGAAAGCCCATCTGCAAGGAACTCAGCATGGCCAGCAGCGTGGTCGGTCCGGCCAGGGTGACGCGGTGCTCGCGCTGCAGCACATCCATCAGGCCCGGGCGTCGCAGCACCTCGGCATACAGGCCTTCGGTGGGCAGGAAGAGGATTGCGAAATCCGTGGTGTGCGGCGGCTCGACGTACTTCTCCGCGATCGACTTGGCTTCCAGGCGGATGCGCGCCTCCAGCGCCTTGGCCGCTGCCTCGGCACCGGCGCCGTCGGCGCGCTGCTGGGCGTCGAGCAGGCGTTCATAGTCCTCGTTCGGGAATTTGGCGTCGATCGGCAGCCACAGGGGGGTACCGTCGTCGGACTTGCCGGGCAGGCGGATCGCGAAGTCGACAAGATTCTTGCTGCCGGGCCGGGTCGACACCTGCGCCGCGTACTGGTCGGGCACGAACACCTGCTCCAGCAGCGCCGCGAGCTGCGCCTCGCCGAACAGGCCTCGGGTCTTGACGTTGGTCAGCAGGTGCTTGAGGTCGCCGACGCCGGCGGCCAGCGTCTGCATCTCGCCCAGACCCTTGTGAACCTGCTCCAGACGCTCGGCCACCTGCTTGAAGCTCTCGCCCAGTCGGGCGTGCAGGGTCGCTTGCAGCTTCTCGTCGACCGTGGCGCGCATCTCGTCAAGCTTGGCGGCATTGCTCTGCTGCAGCTGGGCCAGTTGCGCTTCCAGGGTCTGCCGTACCTCGGCCATGCGCCGCGCATTGGATTCGCTGACATTGGACAACTGCGTCGTCAGCGTGTCGGACAGGCTCTTCTGCAGCAAGGCCAGCTGCTGGCCGAAGGCGTCGATCTGGGTGTTCTGAGTGCGCGTGGCCACGGCGGCCTGCTGCACCAGGCTTTGCTGGAAAGTCGCCAGGTTCTGCGCCAGCTCCAGCCGCCCACCGCGCGAGGACTCCTGTATTTCATGCCGCAACTCGCGTGCCAGCCGTTCATTGCCGGCCTGGCCGGCGGCCATCAACTGCGCCCGACCCTCCTCATCGGCCAGCGCGGACGCCTTGCCCGTGCCGCGCAACGCCAGCCAGAGCAGCAGCAGCGCATTGAACAGGCCGACGGCCAGCAAAGCCCATACCCATGAATCGTTCAAACCAGAATCCTCCCAGGCCCTATTGTTGTGCAAAACGTCGGCGATCTGCCGGCGTCTGCCTCACCCGAAACAGGGCCGACAAACAAAAACTCCCGCACCGGCGCAGCCGCATGCGGGAGACTGACGCTGCCTGCGGGCAGGCGGCGGTGATGCTCAGGACTTGGCCAGCACCTGTGGGTTGAGCGGCGTCAAGGCCTTGTGCCGGGTGAAGAACTCGATCAGGTTGTCGGCGGCCAGATTGGCCATGGCCAGCCGCGTGGGCACGCTGGCGCTGGCGATGTGCGGCGTCAGCACCACGTTGGACACGGTCAGCAGATCCGGATGGACCTGGGGCTCCCCCTCGAAGACGTCGAGACCGGCGGCGGCTATGCGCTTTTCGCGCAAGGCCACGGCCAGTGCAGCATCGTCGACGATGCCGCCGCGCGCGATGTTGACCAGGGTGGCCGTCGGCTTCATCTGCGCGAGCTCGGCCGCGCCGATGGTGTGGTGCGCCGCTGCCGAGTAGGGCAGCACCAGCACCAGGTGGTCGGCCGTCCTGAGCAGCTCTTCCTTGCTCACATAGGACGCCTTGCACTCGGCCTCGGTCGCTGCATCGAGGCGCGAACGGTTGTGGTAGATCACCTTCATGCCAAAGCCGTGAGCGCCGCGCCGGGCGATGCCCTGGCCGATGCGACCCATGCCGAGAATGCCCAGCGTGGCGCCGTGGATGTCGGAGCCGGCAAACATGTCGTAGCTCCACTTGGTCCATTTGCCGGCACGCAGATAGTGCTCGCTCTCGGTCATGCGACGCGCCGTGGCCATCATCAGGGCAAAACCGAAGTCGGCCGTGGTCTCGGTCAGCACGTCGGGGGTATTGGTGCCCAGCACGCCGCGCGCCGTCATCGCGTCGAGATCGAAGTTGTTGTAGCCCACCGCCATGTTGGCGCAGACCTTCAATTCCGGGCAGGCGGCCAGCACCTCGCCATCGATGCGGTCGGTGCCCGTGGTGAACGCGCCCTGCTTGTCGCGCAGCTTCTCGGTCAGCTGCGCCTTGGACCAGGTCTCGTCGGTCTGGTTGGATTCGATTTCGAAGTGGGCCGAGAGGCGTTCGATGACTTCGGGGAAGACGGCGCGGGCCACGAGGATTTTCGGTTTCATTCGGATGTCAGCCAGATCAGCGGCAATAGAGGGGACAAAGGCCGGCTTGCGCTCGCTGCACGCCGGGGATGAGCACGGAACTTTAATGCATCAGCCCGCGCACGGCAATTGACCGCTTCGCATCGAGGCCGGGCTTGGGGCACATCATGCCAACGCCCCGACCCCGCAATGACTCACTCCAGGCCGGTGTTTGGACTTGGCTACAATCAAAAAAACCAACCCGATACATAACTGACGTGTTTCAATCCGCCAGCCTGCTGCTTTTTCTTTACTCCTTCTGGCTGCTGTTGTCTGGCTATTTCACGGCCTTCTTGATGTCCGCCGGCCTTGCATCGGCAATCACCGTGGTGTGGTTTGCGAGGCGCATGGACGTGGTGGATCGCGAAGGCCACCCGATCCATCTGGGCCTCAAAGCCATGATGTACTGGGTCTGGCTGATCAAGGAAATCATCAAATCGGCCTGGGATGTGAGCAAGATCATCGTGCACCCACGGCTGCCGATCAGTCCCACCATGATTCGATTTCAACCGACCCAGACCACCGACGTGGGCCTGGTGATCCACGCCAATTCGATCACGCTGACACCGGGCACCATTGCCATTGATGTCACCCCGCAGAGCTTCCTGGTGCACGGCCTCACGCGCAGCGGCGCGCAGGGCGTGGTGGACAGCGAGATGGATCGCCGAGTCACAGCCTGCGAAGGAAAATCCTGATGTTTGCCGTCGCCGCCCTGGCACTTCTCGTCACACTGGCGCTCACGCTGGCGCGCGCCGCCCTCGGCCCCACCGTCTTTGATCGTCTGTTGGCGGCCAACACCATCGGCACCGTGGCCATGCTGCTGCTGGCCGTGCTGGGATTCCTGCAAGGCCGCCCGGAGTTTCTGGATCTGGCCATCGTCTATGGTCTTCTCAATGTCATCGGCACCATCGCCGTATTGAAGTACTTCCGCCATGGCGATCTGGGTGACCCGGGGAGCAAGGAAGAAGAGACCGCATCATGAGCAGCTGGATCGATGTCCTCAGTTGGGCCAGCCTGGTCGCGGGTGGCGTTTTCTGCATCATCGGTGCGGTCGGCCTTCTGCGAATGCCCGACTTCTACACCCGTATGCATGCGGCCAGCGTGATCGAAACGCTGGGTGCCGGCCTCATCCTGCTCGGTCTGATACTGCAGGCCGGCTTCACGTTGGTAGCCGCCAAGCTGTTCATGCTTGGGCTACTGATCTTCTTCGTCAGTCCGACCGCCACCCACGCCCTCGGACGTGCCGGTCTGTTGCGCGGACTCAAGCCGCAGCTCGCCGACCAGGAGAACACACCATCGAAACCCTGATCATCAATGTCCTGCTCGTGCTGATGGCGGTCACCGTCTGGGTCATCATCCAAAGCCGAAACCTGTTCAGCGTCATCGTGCTTGGCGGCATCTACAGCTTCTTGATGGCCACCGTGATGGTGGCCATGGATGCGGTTGATGTCGCCATGACCGAGGCCTCGGTCGGCGCCGGCATCTCGACCGTCCTGCTGCTCGGCGCGCTTTACCTGTGCCGCAGCGAAGAGGCACAACCCATGCGCAAGCCCTGGTTGCCGCTGGCCGTCTCCGTGGCCGTTGCCGGCTTGCTGGTTTACGGCACCCTGGGCCTGCCTGAGTTTTCCGACCCGCAAGCCCCCATCCACGTCCATGTGGCGCCGCGCTACTTGAACGAAGTCAAGCAGGAAGTTGACGTACCGAACGCGGTGACCGCCGTGCTGGCCAGCTACCGCGGCTTCGACACCCTGGGCGAGACCACCGTGGTCTTCACTGCTGGCGCCGGCGTCATCGCCCTGCTGCGCCGCCGGCGCAGGGATCGCCAATCATGAAAAACGACCTGATCCTGCGGGTAATCGCCAAGCTGCTGATCCCATTCATCGTGATGTTCGCCGTGTATGTACAGTTCCACGGCGATTTCGGCCCGGGCGGCGGTTTTCAGGCCGGCGTCATCCTGGCCGCTGCCGTGATCTTCTATGCCTTGATCTACGGCCTGGCCGACGCCCGCAAGGTCGTGCCCGAGTCCGTGGTCGAATCGATGATGGCCTTGGGCGTCCTGCTCTACGTTGGCGTCGGTATCGCCGGCCTGCTGCTTGGCGGCAACTTCCTCGACTACTTTGTCCTCGACCCTGACCCGGTGCACGGACAGCACCGCGGGATTTTCTGGGTCGAAGCTGGCGTGGCCATCACCGTCTCGGGCGTGATGCTCAAGATCTTCTACATGTTCGCCGACCGCGGCAAGGCGGACGAATGACGGGCGGAGCGACCACATGACCATCGGCGGGCATTTCACCTATTTCATCACCATCTTCCTCATGATCGCGGGCCTGTTCATTGTGATCGCGCGCGGCAACCTGATCAAGAAACTGGTCGGCCTGGGCATCTTCCAGACCTCCGTTTACCTGCTCTACCTCGCGCCCGCCAAGCTGGTCGGCGGCACCGCGCCCATCCTGAGCCCGGCGTTCACGATCTACTCCAATCCGCTGCCGCATGTGCTGATCCTGACAGCCATCGTCGTCGGCGTGGCCACGCTGGCGCTGGGCCTGGCCCTGGTCGTTCGCATCCGTGAAGGATACGACACGATAGAAGAAGACGAGATTCTGGCATTGGACGCCGCGCGCGACCGCGAGGCACAGGCATCATGACACTCTCCGCCCATCTGCCTGCCTTGCAGGTCGTCGTGCCATTGGTGGCAGCGCCGTTGACGGTGCTGCTGCGAGGCGGACGTCTACCCTATCTCGTGGCTCTGACCTCCAGCTGGATCGCCCTGGTCATCGCCGTGCTGCTGTGGCGCCAGGTCGACAGCGGCGGCACCCTCTCCTACGCCATGGGCAGCTGGCCGCCCCCCTGGGGCATCGAATACCGGGTCGACCGGCTCACGGCCTTCCTGCTGGTGCTGGTCTCCGCCATCGCTGCCCTGGTTCTGCCCTACAGCCGCGCCAGCATCGAGCGCGAGGTGCCACGGCCCCAGCACTATCTCTTCTACACGATGTTCGTGTTGTGTCTGGCCGGGCTGCTCGGCATCAGCATCACGGGCGACGCATTCAACATCTTCGTCTTCCTGGAAGTTTCCTCGCTGTCGACCTACGTGCTGATCGCGCTCGGCCGCGACCGCCGAGCCCTCATGGCCGCCTACCAGTACCTGATCATGGGCACCATCGGCGCGACCTTCATCGTGATCGGCATCGGCCTGCTCTACCTCATGACAGGCACACTCAACCTGGCCGACATGGGGCAGCGGCTTGCCGAAGTCCAGGGCACGCGCCCTGTGCTTGCGGCGCTGGCATTCCTGACCGTCGGCATATCGCTCAAGCTGGCGCTGTTCCCGCTGCACCAGTGGCTGCCCGATGCCTACACCCATGCGCCCTCGGCAGTTTCGTCCTTTCTGGCCGCCACAGCGACCAAGGTCGCTGTCTACGTGCTGATCCGCTTCTACTTCTCGGTGTTTGGCGCCTCCCAGGTCTTCGCCCATTTGCCGATGCAGGAAATGATGCTGCTGCTGGCACTCGCCGGCATGTTCGCTGCATCGACGATTGCCATCTTCCAGTCCGACCTCAAGCGGCTGTTCGCCTATTCCAGTGTTGCGCAAATCGGCTACATCATTCTCGGCCTGTCCTTCAACTCGATCAATGGTCTGACGGCGACCATCGTGCACCTGTTCAACCATGGTGTGACCAAAGGTGCCATCTTCATGCTGCTTGGCGCGGTCGCCATGGTCATGGGCGGCAGCACGCTGGCGCGCATCCAAGGATTGGGCAAACGCATGCCACTGGTGAGCATCGGCATCGTGATCTGCGGCCTCTCGCTCATCGGCGTTCCTGGCACGGCCGGTTTCATCAGCAAGTGGTATCTCTTGCTCGCTGCGATCGAACAAGGCCAATGGTGGCTGGTCTTCCTGATCCTGCTGTCCTCGCTGCTCGCCGTGATCTACGTCTGGCGCTTCGTCGAGGCCGCCTACTTCCGTGAACCTCGCCAGGACATCGATGCGACGGCCGCCGTGCCCTGGTCGATGGGCGTACCCGCCGCGTTGCTGGTGGCCGCCACCGTCTACTTCGGTCTGGACACAAGCTTCACCATTGGCTCAGCTTCGCAAGCGGCCGCCGCGCTGCAAGGGGGACTGCGGTAATGGACGTCCAAGCATATACACTGCTCGCCGGCCTGTCCCTGCCTTCGCTCGCAGCGCTGCTGATCGCGGCCGCAGGAGGCCGCGCACCCAATTTGCGTGAAGGCATCACCCTGACGACATCAGCGATCCTCTTCGCCTGCGTGCTGTCGCTGCTGCCCGCTGTGCTGGCCGGCGAGCGCCCGGCCGTCACGCTGTTCACCATGCTGCCCGGCCTGGACATCGCACTGCGACTCGAACCGCTTGGCATGCTGTTCGCGTTGATTGCCTCGGGACTGTGGATCGTCAGCTCGTTGTATTCCATCGGCTACATGCGCGGCAACCACGAAACTCACCAGACGCGTTTCTTCGTCTGTTTCGCGCTGGCCATCGCCGCAACCATGGGCATCGCCTTCTCGGGCAACCTGCTTACGCTGTTCGTGTTCTACGAATTGCTCACCCTGATCACCTACCCGCTGGTCACTCACCATGGCGACGACAAGGCGCGCAATGGTGGGCGTACCTACCTCGGGATCCTGATGGGTACGTCGATCGTCTTCCTGCTGCCCGCACTGGTGGCGATCTGGGTCATCGCCGGTACGACCGACTTCGTCAGCGGCGGACTGCTCGCGGGCAAGCTCGGCCATGCCGAACTCGCCGGCCTGCTCGCGATCACCGTCTACGGCATCGGGAAAGCGGCCCTCATGCCCTTTCACCGCTGGCTGCCCGCGGCCATGGTGGCACCTACCCCGGTGTCGGCCCTGCTGCATGCCGTCGCCGTGGTCAAGGCTGGCGTGTTCTCCATCGTCAAGATCATCGTCTACATCTTCGGCACCGACACGCTGCGTTCGGCCGGCATGGATGGCGCGGCCGACTGGCTGGTCGTCATCGCGGGATTCACCATCCTCGCGGCCTCGACGGTCGCGCTCGGCGCCAACAACCTCAAGCGTCGGCTGGCCTACTCCACGATCAGCCAGTTGTCCTATGTGACCATGTCCGCGGCCATTCTGGCACCGCTGTCGATCGTTGGAGCGATCCTGCACATCCTCGCGCATGCGGTGGGCAAGATCACCCTGTTCTTCGCCGCTGGCGCCATCTACACAGCCGCGCACAAGACCGAAGTCAGCCAGCTCGACGGCATCGGGCGCCGCATGCCCTGGACGATGGGCGCCTTCTCCATTGCCGCGCTCTCCATGATCGGGCTGCCGCCGGCCGTTGGCTTCATCTCCAAGTGGTACATGCTGTCGGGCGCCATGGCTGCGCAGCACTGGCTGGCGGTGGCCGTCATCGCGATGAGCACCTTGCTCAATGCGGGCTATTTCCTGCCCATCATCTACCGCGCCTTCTTCACCGTCGCCCCGATGCAGGAAGATGCACACGAACACGGCGAGGCGCCCTGGCCCATGGTGCTGGCGCTGTGCCTGACGGCGAGCGCCACTGTACTGCTGTTCTTCCTGCCCGATCTCCCTCTGGCCCTGGCCCGCCAGACGCTCGGCCTTTGATGCCGCAAACCAACGCCATGAAGCAAGCCGACAAAGCTACGCACTGGTTAGACCAGCCCCGTCATATCCAACGCCTGTGGCGAGGTTTTCTCGTCGCTCTGGCGTTGACGATAGTTGCCCAGTTCTTCGTCCATCCCCACCCGCATTTCGACGTCGAGTCGATTTTTGGCTTCAACGCCTGGTTTGGCTTCATTGCCTGCGCCGCCACGGTCGCCGTGGCCAAGGCGCTTTCTCTGTTGCTCAAGCGTCCCGAAAACTATTACGGCCAACGCGATGACTGATTTCGTAATCCACCCGGGCCTGCTCCTCATCGTCGGCGCCCTGTTGCTGCCCCTGCTCCGCGAAGCGCCGCGGCGTTTCGCGATCGTCGCGCTCCCGCTGCTCGTGCTGGCACTTGTCTGGCAGGTGCCTGACGGTGCAGTCTGGCAGACACGCTTTCTCGACTACACCATCACCCCGCTGCAAGGCAGCAAGCTTTCCCGCCTGTTCGCCACGATCTTCTCGCTAATGGCCGTCGCCGGCGGTCTCTATGCGCTGGGCCAGAAAAGCCGGCTGGAGGTGCCCGCGGCCTTCGTCTACGCCGGATCAGCCATCAGCGTCGCGTTGGCTGGCGACCTGATCACCGTCTTCATCTTCTGGGAGATGATGGCCGTCGGCTCCACCCTGGTGCTATGGAGCCAAGGCAGTGCGAACGCCTACAGTGCAGCGCGACGTTATCTGATGATCCATCTGCTCGGTGGCGTGATCCTGTTCGCCGGCATCACCGGCCACATTGTGCAAACAGGCAGTGTCGCCTTCGAGCCCATGCAGCCAGATTCGATCGCCCACTGGTTAATCCTGATCGGGTTTCTGATCAATGCCGGAGCGCCGCCGCTGTCTGCGTGGCTGCCCGATGCCTACCCGCAAGCGTCCTGGAGCGGTACTGTCTTCCTGTCTGCCTTCACGACCAAGACTGCGGTGTACGTGCTGATACGTGGCTTTCCCGGCACCGAGCTGCTCGTCTGGATCGGCCTGTTCATGATTTTCTATGGCGTCATCTACGCGCTGCTTGAAAACGACATCCGGCGCGTACTGGTCTACTCCATCGTCAGCCACGTCGGTTTCATGATCGTCGGCGTGGGCATCGGCACCGAGATGGCCATCAACGGGGCAGCGGCCCACGCCTTCTCCCACATCCTCTACAAGGGCCTGCTGCTGATGGCAACCGGTTCGGTGATCTTGATGACAGGGCGTCGAAACTGCACCGAACTGGGTGGACTGTTTCGCAGCATGCCCATGACGGCCGTCTTTACGGTGATTGGTGCGATGTCTTTGTCAGCCTTTCCTTTTACCGCAGGATTTGCTTCAAAAGCATTGATTTCCCAGGCAGCCGGCGACAGCCACCTGCTTTACGTCTGGCTGCTGCTGATGGCAGCCGCAGCTGCAGCCCCCCTCTATGCGGGAGTCAAGCTGCCCTGGTTCATCTTCTTCCACCGCGACTCCGGACTCCGCCCGCAAGAGCCTCCGGCGAACATGCGGTGGGCCATGACCATTTTTGCCTTCTTGTGCCTTGCGTTGGGCATCTGGCCCCAGGCACTCTATGCGCTGCTGCCATACAGCATGGACTACGAACTCAACACCGCAGCTCACATCGTCAGTCAACTGCAATTGCTGCTGTTCGCGGCACTGGCATTCATCGTGATGCGGCCCTGGCTGAAAAACATGCTGGCCAGCACGCTAGACGCCGACTGGGCCTGGCGCCGATTGCTGCCGGCCCTGTCCCAGGTCGTAGCCGTTGGCATGAATAGAACCGGCTTGGTGCTGAGGCGCGCAAGCCTGCATGCAAGCGATCACCTGCTGCAGATCATTCAACGCCATCTCGGCGAGGATGCGAAGCTGGCCCGCACCTGGAGCACCCGGGGCATGTCCCTCTGGGTGCTGGTGCTGCTGCTGGGCTATCTGCTGCTGTACTACTTCCGCTGAGTCGGCGGGCTGAGCCCAGCCTCAGTCCACCCAGTGCGTGAATTCGGCCGCCGGCACACGCGGCGTTCTGAAGCCATTCACGACGGCGGCCTCGTCCGCATAGCCGAGCGCCATGCCACAAACCAGCATTTCCTCTGCCCCGGCGTGGATGTGCGGCAGCACGATGCGCGAA
>Ga0224506_10003515_pt1 | contig 10337 bp, 6 predicted proteins | sample SF_Jan12_sed_USG_2_FD_169108 | JGI IMG/M metagenome (GOLD analysis project Ga0224506, IMG submission 169108) | Sediment microbial communities from San Francisco Bay, California, United States - SF_Jan12_sed_USGS_8_1 | ecosystem: Environmental > Aquatic > Marine > Sediment | place: USA...
TATCTTTAAGCGATGATTAACAACTTTTTGAACTTTATAGAAAATAATCGTTTAATAACGAAAGGCGAAAAAGTGCTACTTGCTGTAAGTGGAGGCATTGACTCTGTAATTCTAGCTCATTTGTTCGATCAATCATCAATTGATTTTGGGATTGCCCATTGCAATTTTCAATTAAGAGGGGAAGAATCGGATGGTGATGAAGCATTTGTGAAGTCATTAGCTAAACGAATAAAAAAACCTTTTTATTGTAAGCATTTTGACACCAAAACTTATGCCAACAATAATGGTATCTCTACTCAAATGGCCGCCCGAGACTTACGGTATTCATGGTTTAGCGAGTTACAAAAGGAAGAAGGTTATGCTAAAATTACTACTGCACATCATTTGAATGATGCTATCGAAACTACTTTGTTCAATTTTAGCAAAGGAACGGGCATTTCTGGAATTCGAGGGTTAAAACCTATCAACGAGGTATTGATTCGCCCTCTTTTATTTGCGTCAAGATTAGAAATAGAAACCTATGCCAAAGCGCAGGGTATTAAATGGAGAGAAGACAGCAGTAATAAAGAAGACACTTATGCTCGAAACCACATCCGTCTTACTGTGATTCCTGAACTCAGGAAAATTAATTCCTCATTAGAATCTACTGCTGTATCGACCTTCGAACGCTTACTCGATGTAGAAAAAATTTTCAAGCATGAAGTAGCTATGTTTAAGAATACATTCGTAAAAACACAACACAACCTTACCACAATTATAATGAGTGAAGCATCGGGAATTATTGGCTTTCCAACGATTCTTCATGATGTTTTGAAAGCATTCGGATTCAATTTCAGCCAAACCAAAGAAATAATAAAAAGAAAAAATGAGTCTGGAAAACTATTCTTGTCGACCAATTTTCAATTAAACATTGACCGAGATACCATCTTTATCACTAGCAGAAATAAAGAAGAAGAAACAAAAGAATACAAGATACAACAAGGTGATACATCCATTGCACTTCCACATGGCAGACTAACCTTAGACTGGGACGCAAAACGACCCTCCTCCTTTTCAAGAAATGACAAAGTGACTTTTGTGGACATTGCTAAACTTCGTTTCCCATTAATCGTCCGTAAATGGAAAGAGGGAGATTCTTTTGAACCTCTTGGAATGAAGAATAAAAAGAAGATGAGTGATTTTTTGATTGACAGAAAAATTCCTCTACACATAAAAGAACAGATTTATGTACTTGAATCGGAAAACAAAATCGTTTGGGTTGTAGGCCATCAACTCGATGAACGATTCAAATTGTCGAATAATACTTCAGGGATTTGTTATTTAGAATTTACACCTTTATAAAAACTATATATTACTAGAATAGTTCCCTTTATAAGGAATTAAAAAAGAGAATATCCACCTGTATTAATTAGCATTAGTACCTACTAATTAATACCTTTGTAGTATGATTTAGATACGATTAGTTCAATTTTAAAACACACTAAATATTATGAAAATTACAGTTGTAGGTGCCGGAGCTGTGGGAGCCAGTTGCGCAGAATATATCGCAATAAAAGACTTTGCCTCTGAGGTAGTATTGATCGACATTAAAGAAGGCTTTGCCGAAGGAAAAGCGATGGACTTAATGCAAACCGCATCATTAAATGGTTTCGACACTAAGATAACGGGTGTCACCAATGATTATAGTAAAACAGCAGATAGTGACGTGGCTGTGATTACATCAGGACTTCCTAGAAAACCAGGAATGACAAGAGAAGAATTGATTTCGACAAATGCGGGTATTGTTAAATCTGTTGCTGAAAACCTAATCAAGCATTCTCCGAATGTGATTCTTATTGTTGTATCAAACCCTATGGATACCATGACTTATCTAGCTCACAAAGCTACTGGTCTTCCTAAGAACAGAATCATTGGTATGGGCGGAGCTTTGGATTCGGCAAGATTCAAGTATCGTTTGGCTGAGGCGTTAGAATGCCCTGCTTCGGATGTGGATGGAATGGTAATTGGTGGACATAGCGACACAGGTATGATTCCATTAACACGATTGGCTACTAGAAACAGCGTTTCAGTTTCTGAATTTCTCTCTCAGGATAAACTGGACTATGTAAAAGAAGAGACAAAAGTAGGTGGAGCAACATTGACTAAATTGTTGGGTACTTCTGCATGGTACGCCCCTGGTGCTGCCGTATCAGCTATGGTTCAAGCCATCGGCTGTGATTCAAAGAAAATGTTTCCATGTTCGACCCTTCTAGAAGGCGAATATGGCATGTCTGATATTTCAATTGGTGTACCTGTAATTATTGGTCGTAATGGTATCGAGCGAGTTGTTGAAATTGAATTGGATGATGCTGAAAAAGCTAAAATGACCGAGAGTGCTGAAGCGGTACGAAAAATGAATAACGTACTTAGTGACATGAATTTAATTTAATCGGTTCTATTCATTAACAAAAAACTCCCGACCAGTAGTGGTCGGGAGTTTTTTGTTTACAGCAGGCTTATAAATTGCTTGGCTCTGCAATTGATATATTCATGGGAATACCATTCTTGGCCTTTATTATTAGTCTTCGCTCATCAGGGTTGCCAAAATCTAAATTTCTATACTCCTCGTTTGATAGACTTATATTGTTGGCATAAATGTCATGATACACTCCTTGAACAGCATTCAACACCGCAACAAATTTTTCATAACTTGTTCCTCTATTTGTTTTTATTGACACTACCGCTTTCAAAGGAGATTCAGAAGACTTCTTATCTTTTCCATAGTTTAATACAAAGGCTTGAATATCCACCTTCATCTTTACTAAGTCATCCGTTTTTTCACCCTCAACTAAAATTTGATTACTTGAGTTAATTCGAATCTTAAAAATATTCCTTTCATTTATTTCTACAATTAGAGGAATATCCGTGTTTTTAGGAGGTAAAAGCAATAAAATACCTTTATCGTTCACAATAGTTGTGGTAACCAGAAAAAATATCAACAACAAAAAGGCAATGTCTGCCATTGAGCTACTGTTTATTTCTGGATTACGTCTACCACCTACTCTCATACCGATTAAATTATCTTTATAAGAATAACACCAAAATCAGTTTTCGTCACATTTGAAAAAAACAGAAGTATAAAAAAATCCCTGATTCGAATAACATCAAATCAGGGATTTTTAAAAGTAGTATACATTAAACCCGCATTATGCAATAACACTTCTATTACGGTCTTAACTTGCTTCAAATCAGTAGCTTCGCTTCGTTATGCCTCTCACCATAGCGGTGCTATGCTATCGAACCATAACTTCCTGATTTATTGCAATTTAAACCCTCATGACGAATTATATTACATAATTCGGGTTAAACTTATGCTAATTGAGCATCTAATTTTTGAGCTAACACCCCTTTAGGCACAGCACCTACTTGTTTGTCTACAATTTCACCTCCTTTAAATACCAATAAAGTAGGTATACTTCTGATGCCAAATTTTGCTGCAACAGTAGGGTTTTCGTCAACATTTACTTTTCCTATTACCGCTTTCCCTTCATAGTCATTCGCTAATTCTTCCACTACTGGGCCTATCATTTTACAAGGACCACACCATTCTGCCCAAAAATCAACTAATATTGGTTGCTCCGAACCCATTATTTCTTCAAAATTTGAATCCGTAATTTCTATTGTTTTTCCCATTTTATTATCTTTTTAATTTGTTTCACTTTCAATAACGCAAATATAATTTTTTTTGTTGCCTATTATACACACCATCTCTATAATTATTGTTGATGGTAAGATAGAAGACATTTATATCACCACTTTATAGCTAATATTCTGCTTGTCCAAACTATTAATCATTTCATTGGTGGGGCTTATTTTGTATTTTCTTGACAATAAGTCTACGGTTACATTTTCAACCTTGTCCACTACTTTTACCTTCAGGATACACTCTCCTTTATGTTCTTGACAAAGAAGGTCTAGCTGATTTACAACATCATTATTTAATTCGTATAAGTCGAAATAAATCTCGAATTCTTTACTTTTTTTGTCTCGTAAATCATTTAAGAGCTCAATAGATTGGATTTTAAATTCTAATCGTTGTTCTCCCCATTTTTGTTTTTCTACTCTTCCTGTAATAAACAGGTACCAGTCTTGCATCAAATATTCTTTGAACTTCATATAATCATCCCCAAATAAAAAGAACGTATGATTACCATTGTAATCTTCCATAGTGAGTGTACCAAAAGGCTTACCTGTTTTGGTCGTTCGGTGGGCAAAAGAAGACACTATGCCCCCTATCTTCACTGTTCCTTTTTTCTGCAACTCTTCAACATTAGAGATGTCAGTCAATTTGACATTACAAAAGTGCTGTAATTCAAACTTAAAATCATCTAACGGATGACCAGAGATATAAAGCCCTACTACCTCTTTTTCAATGTTCAGTTTTTCAAATTCACCATACGGTTCTATTTCTGGTGCTTTTGGTCGAGGCACTTCCTCGCCAGATGCGCCTCCAAACAAAGAAGCCTGAGCGCTTTCCGCTTCCTGCTTCATTTTATTCGCATAGCGAATTGATTTTTCGATCAACGTCTGCTCCCCTTCAGGAGCTACCAAGTATTGTTTTCTATGAATATCTGGAAAACAATCGAAACCTCCCGACATCGCTAGGCTTTCGAACGTTTTTTTATTTACGGCTCTTAAATTGACACGTTCGGAAAAATTAAAGACATCTGTGAATTTCCCACTTTCTTCTCGCTCCTCAATAATCGCCCCTACAGCTGCTTCACCCGTTCCCTTAATCGCTCCCAACCCAAACCGTATGTGTCCTTCTTCATTTACTGTGAATTTGGTTTTAGATTCATTCACATCAGGCCCTAACACTTTTATCCCTGCACGGTTACACTCCTCCATAAAGAACGTAACCGACTTGATGTCATTCATATTATTGCTTAACACCGAAGCCATATACTCGGCTGGATAATGAGCCTTTAAATATGCCGTTTGATACGCAATCCATGCATAACAAGTGGAGTGTGATTTATTAAATGCATATGCCGCAAAAGCTTCCCAGTCCTTCCATATTTTTTCTAATTTATCCTCAGGATGCCCCTTTTCTTTGGCTTGACTTATGAATTTTGGTTTTAATTCATCGAGCAATGCCATTATTTTTTTACCCATCGCTTTACGCAAAACATCGGCTTCACCCTTGGTGAAGCCTGCTATTTTTTGTGAAAGCAACATCACTTGCTCTTGATAAACGGTTATCCCATACGTTTCTTTTAGGTACTCTTCCATGTCGGGCAAGTCGTAACTAATTGGCTCTTGCCCATGTTTCCGCTTAATAAAAGACGGAATATACTCCATAGGGCCAGGACGATAGAGCGCATTCATGGCAATAAGGTCAGCAAAAACGGTAGGTTTTAAATCACGCATGTGTTTTTGCATCCCTGGGGATTCATATTGAAACACGCCAACCGTTTCGCCTTTCTGAAAAAGTTGATACGTTTTTTCATCATCTAGCGGAATCGTATCAGGGTCAATTTCTATCCCATGCTTATCCTTTATGATTCGTACTGCATCTTTGATTAAGGTTAGCGTTTTTAACCCTAAAAAATCCATTTTTAAAAGACCCGCACTTTCCACTACCGAATTATCGAACTGTGTACACCACATGTCCGAATCTTTAGCAGTAGCAACAGGTACAAAATTAGTAATATCATCAGGGGTGATAATTACCCCACACGCATGAATCCCTGTGTTTCGTACCGTGCCTTCCAAAACTCTTGCTTGATTTAACACGTCAGCTTCTAAATCGGTGCCATTAGAAACCTCAATTAATTGATTGATTAAGGCTAAATCCTCACCTTTGTACTTCTCCTTCCTTTCCTTTTCAGATGAGGCGAATATTTTTTTCATCGAAGTACCAGGCGTGGAGGGTATTAAATTCGAAACCCTGCTCGTGTCTTGCAACGAAAGCTCCATTACCCTACCTGTATCTCGCACAGAAGATTTAGCCGCCATGGTGCCATACGTAATTATTTGAGCTACCTGATTTGATCCATATTTTTCAATCACATAGTCCATCACTCTTCCTCTCCCCTCGTCATCAAAATCGATATCAATATCGGGCATTGACACCCTGTCAGGATTAAGAAATCGCTCAAAAAGCAAATCGTATTCAATGGGATCTATGTTGGTAATTCCCGTACAATACGCTACTGCCGAGCCAGCTGCCGAGCCCCTTCCTGGCCCAACGGATACCCCCATTTCGCGTGCTGCAGCTATAAAATCTTGAACAATAAGAAAATAACCTGGGTAGCCCGTTTTTCTGATTACTTCTAATTCAAAATCAAGACGTTCCTTTATCTCATCCGTAATTTCATCATATCGTTTATTAGCCCCTTCATAAGTGAGATGGCGCAAATAATTGTTTTCCCCATTTTTTAGCGTTGCATCTTCATTGTCTTTTTCATCTTGAAATTCTTCTGGAATATCAAATTTTGGAAGAAGTACATCTCGTGCTAAGGTAAATTCCTCAATTTTATCGGCTATCTCTTGAGTAGTTTCTATTGCTTCTGGTAAATCAGCAAATAGTTGCTTCATTTCGTCTGAAGACTTGATATAAAATTCCTCGTTGGGGAAACCAAAACGAAACTCCCTTCCCCTCTTACCAATATACTTCTTCGGCTTACTTACAGGATCACCATCCTTTACGCACAATAAGACATCATGTGCTTCGGCACCTTTTTTTTCTGTATAATAGGTGTTATTAGCAGCAAAATATTTTACATCATGCTTTTTAGCAAATTTCATCAACACCTCATTTACTACGTTTTCTTCCTCTATGCCATGTCGATTAAGTTCTACATAAAAATCGTCTCCAAACGCTTTCTTCCACCACAAAAAAGCCTCTTCGGCTTGAGATTCGCCTACATTTAATATTAAATTGGGCACCTCTCCCCAAAGCCCACTCGTAGTAACAATTAAATTTTCTTTATTCTGTAGGAGTATCTCTTTGTCAATTCGAGGTACATAATACTTTCCTTCTACAAATGCAATAGAAGCTAGTTTAGCTAAGTTGTGATACCCTTCCTTGTTCTTCGCCAAAACAACAATTTGGTCACCATTATTTTGTTTTGTTTTATCATTCCTATCTGGACAGACATAAAATTCACATCCTACTATTGGTTTTATTCCTTCTTTAAGTGCTGCTTTTACAAAATGGAAAGCAGCCATCATGTTTCCATGATCTGTCAAAGCAATGGCAGACATATTCTGCTTTTTTGCTGTCTTCACCATTTCATCAATTTGAGAAGTGGCCTGAAGTACAGAATATTGAGAATGACAATGAAGGTGTGTAAATGAAAAGTCTTTTAAATGCTCAATATCTGCATCCGTTTGAAGTACATCAATAGCACTATTTCGAATCTCTTGAAGAGTATTGTCTTCATTAAAATTGGCAGCAGCTAATTGAGGGGCTTCATAGTTTACTTTCTTATAGTCTTCTATTTCGACTGGTACATATACGTCTTGATTAATAAGTCCGAAAAAACAACGTGCTGTAGCATCTACATCATACGCTGCATCGTGCGCATCGGCAAATCCTTCACCAAAAAGTTTTTGATGTAATTCAGTTAAGGTAGGCCATTTAAACTTTCCTCCTCTTCCTCCAGGTAAGGCACACCAATCGGTCGACACATCTTTGGTGTCAATGCTATCTAACTTTGTGACTACTGGTTCAATGTCGCCAAGTCTAAAAAATTCACAGCCTACTACATTAATGTCAAATTCAATATTATGACCTACATTGTATTTCGCTTGTTTTAATTCATTGTGAAACTCTTCTAGGACAAATTTTATGTCATGCCCATCTCTATTCGCTCGTTCGGTAGTAATTCCATGTACTTTGGCTACAGCGAAAGGGATATCAAACCCATCGGGCTTAATAATATAGTTTTTATTACTCAGTAATTTACCTGTCTCATCATGCAACTGCCAAGCCAACTGTACCATACGCGGCCAATTATCTGTATGCGTATAATCTTGCTTCCAATTCTTTGGAAGTCCAGTGGTTTCAGTATCAAAAATCAGGTACATGTCGCTATAAAAATTTGAGGCATGAAGTTAGTAAAAATTGGTTCTCAAACCTAGGTTCATTTTTTATAGCGAAGACATTTCATGCAACTTTTGAAATCTACAAGAACTATCCTGTTTCAGAAATTACTTGCGTGCCTAACTATAGAGTTGTCTGAAAAAATTCATTAATTTAAGTGAATGCGTAGGAAATATAAAACAAGGGAGCAAGGCAAACCGTGTTTTATAAGCGCACGGAAGTAACTTCTGCGCTAGTGTAGAGAACTGAAAATCATTAATTAGACCGTTTGGTTAGTTGGTATTGCAGGGAAATTCCCAATGAGGTGTTGTTTGCATGACCTCCTCCCTCCCATGTCAGTCCTTGTGAATCTATATATCCATAGTTATAACCCTTCATTAAATTTGTAAGACCATAAGAATAATTCAATCCAATACTATACCTATTGCCCATTTCATAAATGACATCCATTAACACAGAAAACTCACGCTTATTACTTAATAAATTATTTCTTGTATAGAATATTACCGAATCCTCCTGTTTTGAAAAAAAATACCTGTAAACACCCCCAAGCCTTAACGATAATTTAGGAATAATTTCGACAGATGCCAAAAGAGGTATTTCAATAAAAAAATTTCTGCTGTTTAACGTATTATCCATGTCTAGAATAAAGTTTAATGTTTTAAAATCACTTAAATACTTTATTTCTATTATTTGAGTGCCATCAGGCAACTTTTCAAAATAAGGGTCTCTTTTGGTTTTCAGTCCTACATTCAATCCCCCAGCAATTGAAATGTTTTTAACAAAAGTGTACTTCAGCAAATAACCAAATCCCACCTCTTCATGTGGGAATTGTTTGATTATTTCATAATCATTATAAATGCGTGTATATCTTACTCCTGCATTAAGATAATGGTTGATTTTAGTGGGGGCAGCTTCCTTAATCGAAGGCTGTGCTGAGAGAACATTAGCTCCCCCTAAAACTATTAATACAATAACAAAATATTTTTCAAAAACATGCATATAAATCAATTATTCTATACAATCTATAACCAGCCAATAATCACCAATGCCCCGACTAGAAGCCTCAATATGAACAGATCTAAAATCTTGTGGGTAATCAAGAACTAATTCAGGTTCATTTTTAACAAAATCCTTATGTACAGACAATAAATCTTGAATTGAATATGTATCAGTAGGACTGTTATAATCATCGTTAGTTATTTCATAATATTTTGGAGATGCATTTGTTTTATAATTACCTGAAACATAAGGGGTAACCCACTCAAAACCTCTGACAACATGGTGATAATTTCTTACTTGTATACTAGTTTCGTAACTATTCCAATTGCAAAGCAATGAATTTTTATAGCCAAAAACTCCAGAATAAAAAAAAGGTTTCCAATATTGTGATAAATAGCTTACTCCATCTAACGACTCCCAATAAGCTGTATGTAAATAATACGTATACACCTTAACATAGAGTTTTCTGTCATTTACACAGCCACTAACATTTTTAATGTAATCTTTATCGTAAAAATAACCACATACTACTGGTGGAGGATCTGCTGGCGGTGGTGGTGGTGGGTCGCCATCATCAAATGGTTCTCTTGCACTACTATTTCCTCCATTTTCATTAAAATAAGGAATATTAATAGGAGAGACATATACTTGATTTTCTATTCCCATATTAGAAAGATTAGAACTATACAAAATCTTATAATATCTTTTTGTAACCCCATATTGTTTGTTGGTAGTGACTTTGAACACCATGTTTCCAACAGAATAAATCCCGTCCTTATTCACAATAATATTATAATGACTTAAATCCAATTTAGGCACTATTACATCGTTAACTATTTGTAAAACATTTTTATATTTATCCAAAACATCATATACTTCTTCTTCAGTTACAGCACCACTTAATTTTGAATAAGCCTCATTAAGAATACTTCTTTGCGATATAAAATCATTTTTCACCTCCCATTGTTCTAATTCTTCATCAGTCATTGTTGAAGATTTATCAAGAAAATCAAATAATTCTTCAGGTGTGTTGAAATTTGCCACACCATTAATTTTGTCATTATTTTTAATATCATCTGCATTAACGTCAAACCTTGACGAATACTCAGCATGCTCCTTAAAATCTTGAGTTTGGGTCACATCCTCATAATTATTCACATTTAGGGTTTCACATGAAAAACATATAAAACTAATTATCGACAGGAAGACAGGAAGACAGGAAGACAGGAAGACAGGAAGACAGGAA
>Ga0224506_10003516_pt1 | contig 10335 bp, 7 predicted proteins | sample SF_Jan12_sed_USG_2_FD_169108 | JGI IMG/M metagenome (GOLD analysis project Ga0224506, IMG submission 169108) | Sediment microbial communities from San Francisco Bay, California, United States - SF_Jan12_sed_USGS_8_1 | ecosystem: Environmental > Aquatic > Marine > Sediment | place: USA...
CGTCCACCGTGGATCGAATGTAACCGCAAGTTCTACTTTATGATGTTGTGAGCCAAACCCTAGACCTTCGGCCCCATCACGCATGACGCGAAAGCGTTCCGGCATTTGATTGTCCGGAATGGTTTGCACATTTAACATTTTGCCCGCAGTGTCGTAATAAGGCTTGAGTACTTGATAGTTAATTTCTTTTGGCCAACCTTCGTTAAAACATTCAGGTTTAGCTTCAATAAATACGTTGGCATAAATTAATGAGCCGCCACCCACGCCAGCCCCTTGCGCAACAGACATATCACCAAAGAAGCGAATATCAATCCACCCGTTTTGTTTGTGCGGTTCATCGACATCCCAAGTCCAGCCATCACCGGGCTCACGCGGATAATCCTCTGGCTTCCAGCGTCTACCACGTTCGAGTATTAAAACGTTTTTTCCAGCTTCAGCTAAACGACATGCACTGGCACTACCGCCAAATCCACTACCAATAATTACTACATCATATTCTTTTTCCATAAATGTCCTCGCGCATCCATTGATTATTTGCGAATTTTGATGGGTTGTTCAATTAAGTGCACATAGTCTTGGGCCGAGCGCCCCGATTGAGCCACAAACCAACTATCACCGGCTGAACCGTTTTTATTTAAAATCCAATTTTTTTCCACTTTATCTATGCCGATAGCATAAATGCAAAGCTCGCCTTTTTTATTAATATGAAACCGTAAGAAATTTTTATAGTCTTCTATGGTATTACTAGAGAAGCCAGCTTCCGTATGAAAATTCATAAAGCGAGTGGTGACATACAAATACATTCCCATTAAACTTCCTGCAAGCAATCCACCGATAACAATCATTTCCGCGGCAAAAAGCAGTGTGTGAGGAAGTGTGCCAATTGTGAGACCTATTAAGCTTTGATTGATAGATACAAAAGCCATAATCAAACCCAGCATAAGCAGCACATGCAATAATCCATGAATACTACCCACTATAATTTTTGCGCGCCTGGCTTTGTTTTTATCTGGGTTAGGAAACGGTTCACAAAATGCAACCATGCCACCGATAATTAACGCAAACAGAAACAGACTTCCGGGACTATGGCGTAAAATACTTGCATATAAAGTACTAAGTTCAGCTAAAAATTCAAATGACACACTTGCTTGTAGCTGCGATAATTGAGCGAAAAAATTGATATTTAAACTGATGCCAGAACTTTGTGACACCCAAGCCACCAAGGCATAAAGTAACCCCAAAAACAGCGCCATTTGTTTGTTACGCAATGCAAATTTTAAATTATCACGCGCCAGACTTTTAGAAATACTTTTCTTTGGGTAAACCGTGTGATCATGCGCATAATATTTCTTGCTACCGTCGACTTCCGACACGGTAATTTCATCAGGCAAACTATGAGTACCATGCAAAAACGCGCCGCCGCCTCCAGACGTGATACGATGATTCATACGGTTTTCACTTTCATAACGAGCATAATGATGTAGATCACCGGCTACATGAATAAATATTTCGGCACCTTTCTCTCGAATCTGTTTTTCAATGTAATTAAAATTTTCAATTTCTTTGTCACCGCTAATATGGTCAGAAATCCATACAGGTTTAACCGTGGAAAAAACCACTTTATCACCAGATTTCATTTGTTGAATGATATCTGCAAAATAATCTAATTGTGGCTTGTCTATATCAGCACCGAGTTGAATATCAATGCCTAAAAACCACCAGCGATGCGGCAACTCAATCGCAAAATAACTAACACTTTGTTGCGTTTGCCAACCACCAATCCAGCGTTCTTGGCAAAATAAACGGATAAAGCTGGTCAGTCCGTCATACCAATCATGATTACCAGGCAAAGCGTATAAATGAGGTGGTTGGCCGTTTTCAACCCAAGGCAAGGCTGCATGATAAGGTGCAACCGTGCGATCACGATATTCATCACGACTGGCCGATGGATAGACTTCATCACCACCCATGACCAAAAAGCGTCCACGTTGAGTGGTTTCCACTTGGCCATCAATTGTTGTGAGTTTCAGTTCCGGCGCGGCTAAAATCTTTGCAACAGTATAAGTTGAATCCCAGCCATCACCTAAATCAGCTACGAAGTCAAACCAGATTTCATCGCACTTCGCATAACTCAGTTTTTTAGTTTGTTTGGCTGCCGCCTGAAACTCGCGTTTATCCGCATAATTGCTAAAAATTGAAGAAATAACCACTTGCGCGGCAATTTCAAATAATCGCAATGGCTGAAACCATTTAACCATGGGTTTACGCACAAACCCCAAATCTTCAAAGCGTTCAGATTTGGGTATTTCGGGTTTTTGTTGCTGGGATTTAGAAGTTTTTACCTGCACAGATTTCCCTATTCAATTACGACTGCAATTCTTTGTTTATGACATCAAGCGACATGGGTTTCTTTTTCTTCGTTAGCAGATGGTTGATAGTTGTCCCACAATTCTCCTAAAAAGAAACGACCAAATTTGGCAATACATTGGCCACTTTCTGCTACAGTACGACAATTTGTCGCTTTAAACGTTGTCAACATGGATAATAAGTCTGTTATGCCTAGTGACAAAACACCCGCACCTATTTGTTTACCTGTAGCATCGGTGCCTTCATAAAGCTTGGTATATAAGGTAGTGGTATCCGACCACAAATCAAAACCGGCATCGTCTTTGACTTCTTTTTTACCCGCCACATAATAGTCTTTGCCATTATGTTTGAATCCCAATTCGTAAACCATGTATTTGCAATTGGGATCATCCGTCGGACAAAACAAATTGAACTGTCCATGCGTCGTGGTCAATGCTTTTCCAAAGGGAGTAAAATCTATCGTGCCACTAATCTTGCCACAATGCTCTGGGTCACTAACAAAGGCATCAATGTCATCGATTGATATGCTCGCATGCATGGCCAACACATTGCCTTTGGCCTTACCCGCTTTTTCACCAATTTGTGGATCGGTTTCATCCAGACTAAATCCACCGGCCATGGTTTCAGAAAAAGTCAATCCAGCTGCAACCGTTTGTGAATCTGACCTTGATGTTTCGTCGGTTGCGTCGTTGTCTACTGGCGGTGGCGGCCATTCTTCTCCATAACCTAAAGGATAGGTATGTTCTAAGCCTTCGGGTATTTCTGTGATTTCGTTTTCTTTACTAATGAACCAACATTCAAAATGATCATCCAAATTACCTTCGAAAGTCGGTAAAAATGCGGTGACAAAAGGCGCGTCCGCTACGTCAATTTGTTTCAGCCATTGCACGCGTGGATGATTGCCAACAATTAATTTCGCTTGTTTTTTATTGCGTCGTCCTAAGGTAAAACCCAATTTGGTTTTGAAATAAATAAACGACGCCATTAACATGCCGCGAAAACCACAATAATTAATTGCGCCAATATTAATCGGCACCCAATAGCGTTTTGGTTTTGGAATAACCACTTTAACTGCAAGTTCGCCATCCAAATCATATTGCGCGCTCACTGTGTCTTCATTAATTAAAAAATTCAGGCTTTGCTGATGTTTAGGCATGCCCCATATGCCGCGACCACCTTTTACGGAAATTTCTGTGCTTACGGGCAAATCAATCACGCACTGACCGGTTTTAAAGGTTTTCATGAACATTGCAGGAATTAAACGCGGTGCAGCTCGTTTACCTTTGGTGCATGCAATTGCAATACTATACTCAATATATTTACCGATATCGGTTTCACGATAGTCGATAATCGTTAACACCAGTACGCCGCGTCCATTGGGTAAGCGTAGCGGATGCAATTCATCAGACACTAATAACTGTTTTGCCTTGTTTGCATCACATGAATACAAAGACATTAAGGCCGGTGAGTTTGTACTGTTAATTGGTAAAACATAGGGTATACCATCGACCCGGGCATGACGCCCGGCTAATCTTTTTAAACGTTTACGAGGGTTCTCTTTAAACAGTGGCATGACGCTTTACCTCTTCTAAGCTAATATTCCTTGAATCCACATCATCTGTTGCAAAGTGAGTACTCTTGTCCAACTCGGCCAGCATTAACGGAAAAACATCTTGGGCCGCATTTTCACCCATGAACATGCATAAATGGCCATAGTTATCGATCAGATGCAATGAATGAAAGCCTGGTTGCAAACGATTGAAATAATTAAACGTGCGTGCCTGACTTTCAGCTTTGAAACAATGATTTTCTTTTCCAGCAAAAAATGCAAAACGGGCATGGGTCTTTGGATGTCCATCTTGCAGATTATTCTGTAATTCCTTATATGTGTCGGTTGTCAGCAAACGCCCGCGATTAATGGAACGTGACATTTGTTTGTAAAAAGTCATGGGCAGAAATCCAAATTCATGTTCCAACCAATGGTGGGTTTCATGATTAAGATTTTCATGTTGCCATAAAACAGGAAAACCCACACCATAAAGAAAACTGGCGTAGCGGCAGGTTAGATTTTCGCATTCATGGTGAGTGGCTTTTATAAACCAAGGCAATAAATGACCGAGCATTGATTGAGGATTGTCAGCCGTGCGTGGATCGAGGTAGTCGGTGAGTTTTGACACCAACGGTGGCGCTAAATTGATTTTTATTTTTGCGGCAGTGGACACCACGGGATGCAAAGACACCGCATTGCTGACAATTGTGTCAACTTGCGGCACAAGGCCGGCGACGGCGGATATCATAAAACTGGTTGAACCTTGACAGTGAATGATGGCTTTAATGGTTTTGGCGCCGGTCAACTCCACTACTTTTTGCACCGCTAACGGGTGATCAAACAATGCTGCTTGATCTAAAGTCCATGGATTTTGTTCAACATCAAAACTCGCACGCCAGTTTTCCAGCCACACGTCATAACCGGCAGCCAGCAAATAATCTACAATGTTTGTTTTAACCGGCGCCAGAAAAATATCAGCGCGCACCCCGGCGCCATGAACCAGTAAAACCGGGCCTTTGCTCGCAGGTGTTGTGCGTATGGCATGTTTTAGATTTAAATCTAAACCATCACCGGCCTTAAATGCTATGGTTTCAAATCTTGTGGGTTGTTCATCGTGATTTGTATGGTCCATTCTTTGAAATCCGTATCGCGTTTTCACGCAGCAATTGAAGTTTAAATTTCCGTTCCTTGTTCAAACAACTTAAATAGCATTAGAGTAGATTAGCTTATGAATTATCACTCTTCAATAATACACATGGGTTACTAAGCTATTAATTTTACGAGCATCTACTTAAGAAGCTGTAAAATTTTTCACTTTGTGCCTGTTTTTGTCACTTATAGTAATTGAATGATTCAGACGCGTACGAATAATCACAAAGAGCTGCGCTGAATAAATCATCATGAGACCATCGAATTTAGCCATACACATAAGCCTCAGCATGCTTAAACAAAATGGCTCATACTTTATTTATCAAACATGATTGAATACAGCAAAATCGATAAAACACAAACCGCAAAAACGTAGAACAAGGAAAAGAGTTGACGAATGAGAAGTGGAACGAGTGTTTATTAATCAAAAACAAAAAAGTGATGGGTAAGTTTACTACGTGCAGAAATTGGCGCGCCCGGCAGGATTCGAACCTGCTACCCTCGGCTTAGAAGGCCGATGCTCTATCCAAATGAGCTACGGGCGCACGGATATGTCACCGGGAAAAGAAAAAGTTGGTCGGGGTAGAGGGATTTGAACCCCCGACATCTTGCTCCCAAAGCAAGCGCGCTACCAGACTGCGCTATACCCCGAATTCGTCGAAAAAGCTGTCAAATTCGCGAAGCAGGGATAATACGCACTCCCCAGGCGAAGGTCAATAGCTTGATTCAAGTCTTTGATAAATCTTGTTGAAATAAGCATTTCATGCGAATATTAGCACCCTATCATCTTAGCAGGAGAAGTATCAGCCATGGCCAAGCTGATCGATGGCAAAGCCATCGCCCAAGAGATAAAAAACAATATAAAACAGCAGGTTAATCAGCGTTTATCTGAAGGCCGCAGAGCCCCAGGTTTGGCCGTTATTCTCATTGGCAATGATCCCGCTTCGGAGGTATATGTGCGTAACAAACGCAAAGCCTGCGAAGAAACCGGTATTCTGTCTCATGCACATAATTACGATAATTCCATAAGTGAAACGGAGTTATTGGACTTAATCCAACAGCTCAATGACGATCCCACCGTCGATGGAATTCTGGTGCAATCACCATTGCCCAGCCATATCGATGAAGAAAAAGTCATCGAGGCTATCGCCCCCGATAAAGATGTGGATGGCTTCCATCCTTATAATATCGGCCGCTTGGCTGTGCGCCAGCCGACCTTGCGCTCCTGCACCCCATATGGCGTGATTAAATTACTCGAACATACTGGCGAACCCATACGCGGACAACACGCCGTTATTGTTGGTGCTTCGAATCATGTTGGTCGCCCTATGGCTTTGGAGTTACTGATTAAAGGTTGCACGACCACCGTATGCCATCGTTTCACCCAAGATACCTCTGCCGAAGTTGCCAGAGCAGATATTGTTGTTGTCGGTGTGGGCAAACCAGGTTTGGTTAAAGGCAATTGGATCAAACCTGGCGCAATCGTCATCGACATCGGTATTAATCGATTGGATAGTGGAAAACTAGTGGGTGATGTTGAATTTGAAGCCGCAAGCGAACGTGCAAGTTGGATCACACCGGTTCCCGGCGGTGTAGGCCCAATGACGGTCGCAGCGTTAATGGAAAACACGCTGGTATCAGCAAATAATCGAGATTAAATTTCTTATTAAAATTTAATCTTACAAACCAATCTGTGCATTGTGTTTAATTGGCAGCGGCAATCCCTGGCTCCAAGCATTAGCCATAGCTGAGGCCAATGCTGCATAATCGTTGCGTCGACTATTTTCATCTCTTTTTTCACAAAAACTCTCATCTCGATTAAACAGCGAAGCGGCAAATCCGCGAGCCGCATTAATAATATTTTTTGTTTTTTCGAATCGTCCATTAGTGAAATCCGAAAAAGCTTGATGCAGATTTGAAGGATTTGATTCAAGACAATTCGCAAGATACCAGGCATCTTCCAATGCTTGGCAAGCCCCCTGCCCTGAAGTTGGTAATGGCGCATGCGCAGCATCACCTATAATAATGAGATTGTCTTTGTGCCATGTCCGAATGGGACTATGATCATGAACGTATATTTTATTAATATGTTGCATTGGCGTGCGATTTATCATCTCCTGTACCGGGTCAGGCCAGGTCGAAAATAACTCACTTAATTCTTCTTTATATTCACCTGAATTTCTTTCTCCGATATGATCACAGGCAACCGCGCCCGCCCAATACGCTCTATTCGAGTCGATGGGCACAATTCCAAAACGTTCGCCCACACCCCAATAGTCCCTGATCTCGATTGAATGAAAATATTTCTTCTCTGTTTTGTAAACACCAATCCAATTAATGAACCCTTGATACACAGCAGCATTGTTTTGGTGAACGTATTGACGCGCATGTGAGTTCATACGACCATCGGCACCGATCACTATATCAGGCGAAATTTTACAACCATTGATAAACTCCACTTGAGCCTGCTTTGCTTCATTGGTTTTGATAGTGCTGACTTCATGATCATAATGCACAAGGATACCCAACTGATTTAATTTTGACTGCAAGATCGTTTGCAAATCGTTGCGTAAAATTGAAAAACTTGCATAACCCATTTGTTGATTGATTTGATCAATATCGATAGCGCCTAAATATTCATTTTTATTTGTCAAACGAAGCATTCGTTTTGGTTGGCCAGACATCGTCTCGATTTCGCGCAACACACCGAGTTGTTCAAGTATAAAAGCCGCATTTGGCCAAACAACAATACCTGCGCCAATCGTTGACAACGTAGCATGACGTTCATACACCTCAACCTCGAATCCTTTCTGTGTTAGTGCGATAGCACTACTAATTCCGGCAACACCGCCACCCAATATTGCAATTTTCATGGCCATCCTTTACATCGGTTTCGATATTTTTGCTTGTAAATTTTTACGCCCAAGGATCAGACTCGATGATTTGTCCTAGCAGGCAATAAGCAAGAAATTGATAATAGCTTAGTATTTATATCAGTGACTACAAACTTATGCTACAGACTTGATCTATTGTTACAAAATGCGATTAGTACAACTAATTGTCCACACTAAAGCCTACCGATGAAAAAAATATATTCATCCATCCCCAAAAGCAACATCACCACAATCCAGAAACCGTGATAACCGCTGGAATCACTCAAACAAAAACATTGCCCATAGTAATTTCCTGCGTTTCAAATAAACCTGTCCCAGTTTCTTCTTAGCTCCTAACTGGAATAGTTACTATGAGTTATTCTCATTTTGTTCGCGACGAACTATACTGAAAATGTAGGAATCAAAATCTAAATAAGTTTTAAAAAATACTATTCGAATCACATTACTCGCTTTTAAATCACGATATTAACATGTTCCTTTTTTCGGAGGATGCTGTCATGAAGAAAGTTATCAATCTTTTATTACTTTTTGTTTTTTTTGTTATAACTAGCTTTAACACTCACGCAGGCGTTTTTGTACGCAGTGTCAGCATTGTTGACTTGGGTGTTCTACCCGGTGGTAACAACAGCTTTGCAAGTGATATCAATGATGGAGGCTATATTGTTGGACGCAGTGAAGTAGAGCCGGGTGTTTACCACGCCTTTCGCATTGGTGGATTGGGTATGCACGACCTAGGCACGCTACCCGGTGGTAGTTCAAGCGCTGCCACAGCTGTCGCCAACAATGGTTTAATCGTCGGTTACGCTACTACAAGTAGTGGTGTTACACATGCGGTTTCGATGGATGGCACCAGTATTCGAGATCTAGGTGCTTTTCCTCCGGAACATGAATCTGGATCATTCAGCCAAGCAACCGCTGTAACCAAAGAAGGTCTTGTACTTGGTATTGTTAATATGGATTATTCTGTCATTTGGGATTTAAACGCAACACCAGTCTATCCCCCTTACCCCCCCTTTACTCGCATTGGTGATGGCTTCGCAGACTATGCATATGATATGAATGTGTTCGGTCACGCAGTCGGACATTCGACTTTTGAGGACTTAGGTTTTATTTGGCGCGATGACTACTTGTTTTATTTAGTAAAATTATCGCCAACAGCACCTGATGATACTGCTTTTGGAATTAATGCTCAGGACGTAATTGTTGGTCGATCACAAATGCCTTCATTAACAGAACATCATGCAGTGATCTGGTTCAATCGCACTGTTATACAAGACTTAGGAACCTTGGGCGGACTCAACAGTACTGCAACAGACATAAACCAAAGAGATATGGTGGTTGGTCATAGCGAAACAGCAAGTGGAAACACAGAAGCATTTATCTGGCATAAAGACTTTGGAATGTATGCCTTAGGAACACTTGATGGAAACAATAGCTGGGCGACCGCCATCAATGAGCGCGGACAAGTTGTGGGTTCGAGTACAACCGCGTCAGGAGCCACTCATGCAACGCTTTGGAACATCAGTTTTGGATTTACATTTGACATGTTATCCATGGATATTCTACCCGAAAGCGTGACCAATTTTGTTGACGTATTCGATGAAGGCGCTGAAGCCACCGTGGTTTTACTCAGCTCACCTGAATTCAAGCCCATAGAGGAAGTTGATACGGACTCGGTTACATTTGGCGCAAAAAGGGCCAGCCCCAAAACGTTTTATTTAAAAGATTATAATCAAGATGGCATCGGCGACATAGCTTATATTTTCAATATTGTGCAATCCGGGATTGCATGCGGTGACCTAAAAGCAATCTTGTATGGAAAAACACGGAAAGGCAGCTACTTCGAAGCGGTTGATGTAGTACAAACCGAGTGTTCGCTTCAGCAGGAGCAGAAATAGTTAGCTTCGTTTTCATTGGCGAGCGGGAAAACTGTTTGACCTATTTCTAAACGCAATAAGTGGGGTCAGAGCACAGTTTTCGCTAATATTAGAAGAAACTGGTATCTGACCCTCGCTTAACTTGAAATACAAAAAAATGATAAAAAAGTTTGCAACTCTGGAATTACCTATGCGATCGACGACAAGCTAAAAGGCAGTTGATGAACGTTTAATAGAAACAGAGAACGACTGACGATCATATTTATCAAATTTTTTATGTTTGCCAAGATATTCTAGCAATTCATGACATTTTGCAATTGTGCATAGACTCAATTTTCAAACAAAAATTTTCACCTATAGATCCGAATGTTTTTGTCCATCGTCAATTTTTTTTAGCTCAGTTTTAATTTGTTGCAATGGATCAATGTCCAAGACATACACGCCCAGCTTTGCAAATAATACGAGGATAAGCGCACCACCGGCGAGCACCACAAACCAA
>Ga0224506_10003517_pt1 | contig 10334 bp, 9 predicted proteins | sample SF_Jan12_sed_USG_2_FD_169108 | JGI IMG/M metagenome (GOLD analysis project Ga0224506, IMG submission 169108) | Sediment microbial communities from San Francisco Bay, California, United States - SF_Jan12_sed_USGS_8_1 | ecosystem: Environmental > Aquatic > Marine > Sediment | place: USA...
GACCGGTGGCCGGTATTTCCGGGCGACCGATACGACAAGCCTGCAAGACATTTACGCGCTGCTGGACGAACTCGAGCCCGTCGAGGAGCCCGAGTCAGGTTTCCGGCCGGTGAAGTCCTATTACTACTGGCCATTGGGTGCGGCATTCGCACTGGTCGGCTTGCTGGGACTGGCAGGCCTGTTGCAGCGCGTCGTATTGCGCCACCGGGTCGAGGTAAGGGCACATGCTGGCTGATTTCCACTGGCTGCGTCCTGCCTGGCTGTTCGCGATGCCGTTCGTCGTGGCGCTTGCTGTGTTGCTCGCACGGCGCCAGCTTGGCGCCGGTAACTGGCGGGACATTGTCGATCCGGCGCTGATGCCTTACGTGCTGTCGCGCACGCCGGGCCGGGGCAGCGATTACCGTTGGTGGCTGCTCGGCCTCGGCGGCATCATTGCCTCGGCCGCGCTGGCCGGACCGGCCTGGCAACGTATCGACCAGCCCGTGTTTCGTGACGAGCAGGCGCTCGTTGTGGCGCTCGACCTGTCACGCTCGATGGACGCGCAGGACCTCGAGCCGAGTCGGCTCGCGCGCGCGAAGCTCAAGATACTCGGCCTGCTCGAACGCCGCCAAAGCGGGCAGACCGCGCTGCTCGTCTACACCGCCAATGCATTCACGGTGACGCCGCTGACGGACGATACCGACACCGTCGCTGCGCTCGTCAACAGCCTGAGCACGGACATCATGCCGAGCCGCGGCAGCTACCCAGAGGCCGGCATTCGCAAAGGCCAGACCCTGCTCGAACAAGCCGGTGTCGGCATCGGCGAGGTACTGCTGGTGACCGACGGCGGCGGGTCGCCTGCCGCGGAAAGGGCGGCGCGCGAGCTGCGCGGCGCCGGGTTCGCCTTGTCGATCCTGGGCGTCGGCACGCGCGAGGGCGCACCGATTCCGCGCCTGTCCGGCGGTTTCGTCACCGACAATCGCGGCAAGCTGGCCGTGGCAAGGCTGGAAGAGCGGGGGCTGCGAGATCTCGCGGCTGCCGGTGGTGGACGCTTCGCGGTTCTGTCCACCGACGACAGCGATCTCGACTACCTGTTGTCGGGGGAGGTGTCGGCGGCTGCGGCAACGGCGGCGGATGAAAACTCTCTCGCGACGGACCAGTGGCGAGAAGAGGGTCCGTGGCTTGCGTTGCTGCTTCTGCCACTCGCGGCCCTCGCGTTTCGCAAGGGCTGGGTGCTCGTGCTGGTCATCTTCATCGTCCCGCTGCCGCAGCCGGCCGAGGCATCGCTGTGGGACGACCTGTGGCTGAACAAGAACCAGCAGGCACAGCGGGCACTGGAAGCGGGGAGTCCGTCCGACGCGGCCGTCCTTTTCGATGACACCGAGTGGCGTGGTGTGGCCCGCTACCAGGCCGGCGACTACGCGGGCAGCGCAGCGGAGTTTGCAGAGAGCGGCGATACGCGAAATCTCTACAACCTGGGCAATGCCATGGCGCAGCACGGTGAGTTCGAAGCCGCGATCGACGCCTACGAGCAGGTTCTTGAAATGGAGCCCGGTCACGAAGATGCGCAATACAACCTGGAACTCGTCAGGAAACTCAAGGACCAGCAGGAACAGGAACAGGAAACCCAGGGCGACGACCAGCAATCAACGGAGAACCCTGGCGGCGACGGCGAGGAATCCGATGGCGAGGGCGAGCAGGACCAGGAAGGCCAGGAGGGCTCGTCCCAGTCGGAACAGCAGTCCGAGGAGGGCGATTCGTCGCAGCGTGGTGAAGAAGAGATGAGCGAGGAGGACCTGCAGGCTCTCCAGGAAGAACTGCAGCGCGCGGCCGAGGAAGCCGAGCAGGGAGAGCCGCCGCAGCAGTTGACGGAGGCCGAACTCGCCGAGCTCCGCCAGCAACAGGAACAGGATCAGGCAATGGAGCAGTGGCTGCGCCGCATTCCTGACGATCCGGGTGGCCTGCTGCGACGAAAATTCCGCTACCAGTATCAGCGGTACGGCAAAGACCAGGAAGGAAAGGACGTGTGGCCCGACGACGAGGTACAACCGTGGTAAGAATTCGCAAAGCGATCCAGCGATCCATCGTGCTCCTGGTGTGCCTGCTGTCCGCGGTGACCGCGGCCGCAACGGTAACTGCGCGAGTCGATCGCCCGACTGTCGATGTCAACGAATCGTTTACGCTCGAAATCACGCTCGATTCCAACACGGACCTGGAGCCCGACCTGTCGATCCTCGAAGAAGACTTTTTCGTGGGGCAGGTCAGCAGGCTGAGCAACACGTCGATCATCAATGGTGACATTCAGCGCAGCCTGACCTGGACGGTGGCGTTGATGCCGAAGAAGACGGGTGAGCAGTTCATCCCGGCCGTCGTGATCGGGACCGAGCAGAGCAGCCCGATACGCATCATCGTCAATGAGCCGACCAACGCGCCGCCGGGCGAGGCGGACGTCTTTGTTACCAGCGAGGTCGATCTCGAGGAGACCTACGTTCAGTCGCAGATCCTGTACCGGATTCGCATCTACCGCGCTGTCGCTACACGCCAGCCGGCCTTGCGCGAGCCGACGATAACGGGTGTCGAGACCCTTGCGGAGCTGGCGGGCGACGAACGCCAGTACGAGTCCGTGCTCAATGGCCGCGCCTACAACGTGATCGAGCGCGTCATCGCGCTGTACCCCCAGGAAAGCGGCGAGATCCGGATTTCACCGGCACGTTTCGAAGCGCGTGTCCTGCGCGACGGCCGTATCACGGGTCGCAAGGTGTTCGAGTCGCAGGAACACACGATCAATGTCCTGCCGATTCCTGCACCGCCTGCGAATTATCCGAATGCCGCCTGGCTGCCGGCCAGGGACGTGCAGCTCAGCGAAGAGTGGTCTCGGCCCCCCGAGGAGATGGAGGCGGGCGAGCCGGTCACGCGCAACGTGACTCTGAGTGCACTCGGGCAAATCGAAACACAGCTGCCGGCCATGGAGCTGCCTGATGTCGACGGCCTGAACGTCTATACCGACCAGCCGGAGCTCGGGCGTACGCTGGAGGCGGGCGGGATACGCGGTATTCGCAGCGAACAATACGCGATTATCGGCCTGGCCGGCGGCGACGTGGCGTTGCCGGCACTCGAAATTCCCTGGTGGGACATCGCCGCCTCGGAGTGGAAGGTGGCGCGTTTGCCGGCGCGTACGCTGACGATCAGGGGTGCACCGGTTGCCGCCGTTGTGGAGCCGGACGAAGTGGATTTATCAGCGACCGAATCGGCGGCCGAACCGGCGCAACAGAATGCCGATGAGGCTATTGCCGCGATCGGTACCTGGCAAAGGGCGACCGAAGTTCTCGCGATACTCTGGCTGCTGACGTTGGCGGCCTGGTGGTGGTCGTCACGGTCTGCGCGCAGGCAGCGCCGTGCGCCGCGGGAACCGGAACAGTCCCCGGCACACAAGCAGCAGGGCCAGCTCATGAAGACCGCACGCACAGCCGCCGCCGCGAGTGATGTTGCCGGCGTGCGCCATGCCCTGCTGGAATGGGCACGCCTGCAATGGCCCGATGATCCGCCGCGCAGTATCGGTGAGCTCGCGCGGCACGTGGCGCCGCCACTCTCGGACGAGTTGCAGAGCCTGTCGGCAGCCAGTTACGGCCGGAACGCAGGCGCCTGGGACGGTACCGCACTTGCCAATGCCTTGCGGCGTGTCACGGTTGTCGCGACGAGCGATGAGGTTAGCGCGAACGATCCATTGCCGCCGCTGTTGCCGCCCGCGCTCTGACTACCAGTGGCCGACGCTGGGCATCGACGCCCAGGGTTCCTTCGCGGGCATCGCGTCGCCTTGTTGCAGCAGCTCTATCGAAATATTGTCCGGCGAACGCACGAACGCCATCCGCCCGTCGCGCGGGGGGCGGTTGATGGTCACGCCGGCATCCATGAGTTTCTGGCACAAGGCGTAAATGTCGTCGACCTCGTAGGCGAGATGACCGAAATTACGGCCTTCGCCGTAGTTTTCCGGATCCCAGTTGTAGGTAAGCTCGACCTGGGCCGCTTCGTCGCCGGGAGCGGCAAGAAACACGAGCGTGAATCGGCCCTGCTCACTTTCCTTGCGCTTCTGTTCGACAAGCCCCAGCAAGTCGCAGTAGAAATTGAGTGAAGCGTCGATATCCGTGACCCGCACCATCGTATGGAGGTATTTCATTGCCTTGCTCCGTGTTCGGCTTGACCTCACAATGTTCGGCTATCGCAACCCGGCGGGCAACCTGATTCCGTGAACGGCATTCGCACCATTACCCTCGACCTCGATGACACCCTCTGGGCGATTCACCCCGTCATCCACCGGGCAGAGTCGCGCCTGTACGAGTGGCTCGGGGAAAACTACCCACGCATTACCGGGATGTTCGAGCGCGGGGATATCCGGGAGATACGGAAACGCGTCGCGAAAACCCATGCGAACATGTCACATGACCTTACGTTCCTGCGGCGTGTTGTCCTGACAGAAATCGCCACGGCCGCGGGCTATGCCGATTTCCTTGTGGACGAGGCCTTCGCCGTGTTCGACGAGGTGCGCAATGACATCGAGATGTTTCCCGAAGCGCGGCCGGCGCTGCAGGCGCTGCGCAAGCGCTACGTTCTTATCGCCGTGACCAACGGCAACGCGGATCTCGCCAGGATCGGGATCGACGATCTGTTCGACGGTCACGTGAATGCAGCGAAGGCCGGTGCGGCGAAACCGGATCGGCCGATTTTCGACGTAGCGGTCAAGGCGGGCGGCGCCAGTGCCGCGGAAACCCTGCACGTCGGCGATCACCCGCTGTACGACGTGCACGGTGCGCGTGAGGCCGGTCTGCGCACGGTCTGGGTGAATCGCAATGGGGACGAGTGGCCCGAGGATTACGCTCCGGCCGATGCCGAAGTGGCGCACGTCGGCGAGCTGGAGACCTTGCTCGGCCATGATTGAACCGACGTTGCCGCTGATCATCTACATCCCCGGGATGCTGCCCAAGCCCGAGCCCGTGCAGCATGAGGCGGCACTTCTGCGCTGCCTGCTGGCCGGTGTGCGGCGTCTGGACGCGGACGTGGCCGATCAGATCGAGGCACACACCGGCGTGTTCGAGCTGGTCTCCTGGACGTTTGATTTCTACCGTGAGCATCGCGACTTTTCGATCGATGCCGAGGCCGTAGACGCCGTTATCGAACAACGTACGGCGAGTGCCCGGGACGTTGCGGAAGCAACATCATGGAAGCGCCGACTGACACGCTGGATCTACACGCTGGGTGACCTGATGCCCTTCCTGATACCGCATGTCGCGAACGAGCGCATGGAAGTGCATCTTCGGGACCTGCGGCGCTACCTGAAGGACGACAACGATATCGCGGCGCATACACGTCGCATGTTGAAGGTCCCGCTGCAGGCGGCCGCGGCGGCCCACCGGCCTGTGCTGTTGCTGGCCCACAGCATGGGATCGGTAATCGCCTACGACAGCCTCTGGGAATTGAGTCACGACGCGCCGGACCGCGCGCGCGTCGACCTGCTGGTCACCATGGGCAGTCCTCTCGGGCAACGCTACCTGCGCAAGCGCGTGATGGGCGCGGGCAAATCCGGCTACGGCCGCTACCCGGCCAATATTCGACGGTGGAAAAACCTCGCGGCGATGGGAGACCTCACGTCGCTTGACCGCCAGCTCGGCAATGACTTTGCCGAGATGCTGGAGTTGGGCCTCGTCGAGAGCATCGAGGACGAGTTGGTCTTTACGCACTACCGCCTGAACGGCGAGCTCAACGTACATGCCGAGTACGGCTATCTCGTCAACGAAAAGACCGCGCACACCATCGTTTCATGGTGGCGCGGTCTCGATACTTCGCTGCAGTCGCCTAGTTTGCGTCCTGGTTCGGCTTGATCACGATATCGATACGCCGGTTGCGAGCGCGGCCGGCGGCTGTCTCGTTGCTGGCAACCGGGTGGGTCTCGCCATACCCCGTCGCGATCAGGCGATAGGTCGGGATACGCATTGCGTTGATCATGTACTGCTGAACCGACTCGGCGCGCTCCTGCGACAGCTTCTGGTTCAGGTCGTCGCCACCGTGCGAATCGGTATGGCCTTCAATAATGATCTCGCTGCGCGGAAAAATATCGATCGCTTTCTCAACTTTGGCGAGCAGGTCGAAGTTCGTCGGCCGGATCTGCGATGCGCCGCTGTCGAAGCTCAGCCCGACAAGGCGCAGAATGACCGTGTCGCCCTGGCGGAAGACACGCGCTTCTTCCGAGCTGAACAGTTTCTCGACCTGTTCGAACTGCTGCTTGACGCGAGCTTGTGCTTCCAGGCGCTGGACCAGCGCGGCACGTTCGGCGGTTGCCCCGCCAAGACGCTCATCGAGCGCTCGAAGCTCTTCTTCCATGTCGGCGATGCGAACTTCGTTCTCGGCCTTTTCCTGTTGCAGGGCTTGCAATTCATTGGCTTGATTTTCGAAGTAAGCCACCAGCTTTGCCGTCAGGGCATCCGGGCCTGCTTCCATGGCGGGTACGATGTCGGCAACGCCGGCAACCTGCCGTAGCGGATCCTCCCACTGCAGGACAAGTTGCTCGGCGGTCAGGTCCTTGTCGCGCACCCTGCGGACAACCTCGGAGAGGTAAATGGCGTGTTTCGCCTCGTAATTTGCCTGCTGCGCCAGGCTGCGGGGCAGGTCGGTGTCGTAACGGTTTTCGCTGAGTTCGCGCTCGGCGTCAGCGAGTAGCTGCTTCGCATTGCCGAGCGTGATTGGCGCATAACGGCCAACACGGGCACGATCGGCGTCAGCCAGCAGGCGCCGAGTCTCGGACAGGTACTGCGCCTTGATCGCAACCAGTTCCGCTTCCCGGTACAGGCTCGTCGCTTCGATGTCCCGGCGCTTGGCGTTCTTGAGGTCGCCGCGTTCCAGAAGACGGATCGCTTCGGCAAACTTGCGTTGCGCCTGAGTCCACAAATCCGTCGACAGGTCGGGTGCGCGCGCGTTGGCCGCGTCCTGGCGACTCTTCATAACCTGTGCGAGGGCCGTGCGAGCAAGGCCTGCCTTCTGGGCAGCCTCGTTCAGGTAGCGCGTGGCATCGGCCGCGTTCGCCCGCACCGTCTCGATATTGCGCCCACGCTCGAGCGCCAGCTCGGCGTCCGTGTAGTCCTTCATGCCGCGCTCGTAGGTGCGCGGGGCCAACAGCTCGGCGTCGGCGGCATCGGCGGCCGCCCTGGCGGCATCAGCCTCCTTGAAAAAGGTATTACGAAGTTCGTCCTGCGCGTAGCCCTGGCCGACAGCCAGCAGCGCCAGCCCGACAACGGCGAATTTCACGAAATGGGTTTTCGCAAGCATGTTCTGAATCCCTCAAGGTATTTCCGGTCCGAAACCCGCGCAAGCGACGGCGGATTGGCGTGATATTACATATGCGGCAGGACGAAATCTGTGCGCCGTGTCCGTTAAGTCCCTGATTTTACGCTTCACGGGCCACTTTTCGAAGCAAATTAGTGACAGAAGTTCAATTTTTGCGTGAAACCTCCCTGTTGCCGTCTTTTTGTGCTCTGGCTCACAGTCGGAACGGGAGTCCAGGGGTAATCTAATCCCATGTCTGCCAAGTACTACACGCAATTCATCCTTACCGACGCGGAATATCGCGGCGGCAATGAGTTCTGCGGAATTGTCGAGCTGAACAGCCCCATGGCCAACGACTCCGATACGCACGACATCGAAGCGATTCTGGCACGTAACTTCGATCTGCGACAGAGCGCAGTCAAGTTGGTGAGCTGGTCGCGATTGCATTGACGGCGCAGTACCGAACACTTCTGGCGCGTTTTACTATTTCCCCCTGACTCTCCCGGCTCCGGCCGGGATTTTTTTTGACGTTTGCGCTTTGATGAGCATGTGCGACAATTCGCACCCTCATGAGCAAGGCAAACGAAAAACTACGCGGCATACCGGTCGTGCAGAGCGGCAGCAAGTACCAGACCGACGCCGGGTTTTCGGCCATCAAGAACGGCCAGAAACAGGGTCGCGAGTCTGCGCCGCTGGTCCGTGGCGACAAGCCAAAGTGGCTGCGTGCGCAAATGCCGTCGGGCAAAGGTTACTCCGGTACCCGGCAGATCGTGCATGAGCATCGGCTGAGCACGGTGTGCGAGGAATCCATGTGCCCGAACATCGGCGAGTGCTGGAATGCGGGTACAGCTACGATCATGGTGCTGGGCTCGGTGTGCACGCGGGCATGCCGTTTCTGCGCCGTGGATACCGGCAATCCGAAAGGCTGGCTGGACGCGGAAGAACCGGTAAACACCGGCAAGGCCGTCAAGCTGATGGGGCTCGAGTACGTGGTGATCACATCGGTCGATCGTGACGACCTGGCGGACGGTGGCGCCGCGCACTATGCCGCGTGCGTGCGGGAGATCAAGAGGCTCAACCCGAAGACGGCCATCGAGGCGCTCACGCCCGATTTCAACGGGGTCATGGAGCACGTCGAACTCGTGGTCGATTCCGGGCTGGAAGTGTTTGCCCAGAACGTCGAGACCGTGCAGCGCTTGACGCACCCGGTGCGCGACCCGCGGGCAAGCTACGCGCAGACCATCGCCGTGCTGAAACATGCGAAGGCGCACCGCCCTGACGTGCTGACCAAGACGAGCCTGATGCTTGGCCTCGGTGAACGCGACAACGAGATCCTCAAGACGATGGATGACCTGCGGGACGCCAACGTCGATATCCTGACCCTGGGCCAGTACCTGCGCCCGACGCCGAATCACCTGCCGGTCGAGCGTTACGTCTCGCCCGCGGAATTCGAGGCTTACCGGCGCGAGGGCCTGGACAAGGGCTTCCTGGAGGTCGTTGCGGGACCAATGGTGCGCTCGAGTTATCGCGCAGAGCAGGTTCTGCAAAAGAACAACGTTGGCATCGCCGTCTAGCGACTGCCGCAATCAAACGAGGAAATCATGGCTGCATTTTTCGCCGAGTACGGGCTCTTCCTGCTGAAGGCAATTACGGTCGTTGCTGCTATCGTTGCCGTCATCGTTGTGGCGGCATCGGCCGGACGCAAGGCAACCCACGAAGGCCTGGAAGTCGAGAACCTGAACAAGAAATTCAAAACGCTCGGCAATACGCTGCGTGATGCGGTTTCAAGCAAGGGCGAGAAGAAACAGGCGGCGAAAGAACGCAAGAAGAAAGACAGGGCCGAGAGCAAGGAGCCGTCCGATCGGCCGCGAAGCTTTGTCATCGACTTCAAAGGTGACCTGAAAGCGAGCGCCGTCGCGTCGTTGCGCGAAGAGGTCAGCGCCATCCTCGATGTGGCCGGCGAGAACGACGAGGTCATCGTGCGTCTCGAGAACCACGGTGGCATGGTGCATGAGCACGGGCTGGCCGCCTCACAGCTATCGAGGATTCGGGATCGCGGTGTGCCGCTGATCGTCTGCGTCGACAAGGTCGCGGCAAGCGGTGGCTACCTGATGGCCTGCGTTGCGACGAAGATCTACGCGGCCCCGTTTGCCATCATCGGCTCGATCGGCGTGCTTGCGCAGCTACCGAACTTCAACAGGCTGCTCGACAGCCACGGCGTTGATTTCGAACAAATTTCGGCCGGCAAGTACAAGCGCACGCTTACGATGTTCGGCAAGAACACGGATGAGGACCGGGCGAAACTCAAGGAAGAGCTCGAGGACGTGCATGCGCTCTTCAAGGACGCGATTGCGAAATACCGCGCCGAACTCGATCTCGAGAAAGTCGCGACGGGCGAATACTGGTACGGGACGCGTGCGCTCGATCTCGGCCTCACGGACGAGATCAGCACGAGCGACGAATTGCTCGGCCAGAGGGCGAAGGACAGGGACCTCTACCGTGTAGAGTACAAGGTCAAGCAGACCCTGCCAAAGCGCCTGATGGGCAATGTCGACAGCGCGATAGAGACGGCCCACGAAGCGGGCTGGCGGCGCAAGCTGGAGTCGCGCCTGCCGCGTTGACGGCGGAACTGGACTGCGCACAGGTGGTCAAACTTTGGGCAGGCCTACAACCTGCCAAGGCGCTATAATCCTGCAAGGTTTCCGGGAGCTTCCATGATCAAGAATTCAATCAGATTGGCAGTACCGCTGGTTCTGGCGGCTGGTCTGTTGTCGTCCTGCGCATCTGCCCCAACCCAGGCATCGCGTGCGGAAATGGAGGCCGAAGCGCGACGCGCGTTCAACCAGATGCGCGCGAGTATGCCGCTCGTCACGGATCGCGAAACGATCGACTTCGTGGCCTGCGTGGCGCAGGCCGTCGTAGAAGTGCTCGAGCCGCCTTATAACGACATCGAGTGGGAGCTGGCCGTCTTCGAGGCCGAATCGGTCAATGCGTTCGCCATGCCGGGCGGCAAGATCGGCGTCCTGAGCGGCATCCTTAAAGTC
>Ga0224506_10003518_pt1 | contig 10331 bp, 7 predicted proteins | sample SF_Jan12_sed_USG_2_FD_169108 | JGI IMG/M metagenome (GOLD analysis project Ga0224506, IMG submission 169108) | Sediment microbial communities from San Francisco Bay, California, United States - SF_Jan12_sed_USGS_8_1 | ecosystem: Environmental > Aquatic > Marine > Sediment | place: USA...
AGATGAGCCATGCTTTTCCAGGTGTATCAACCACAGCCGCACTCGCCGGTTTAGAAGATGCCATCAATGGCAGAGAACCGCAGGTTAGCAGCGACGATATCAATGCTGCGTTTCAAATCATCCAAGATAGATTACAGGCCGAAGATGCCAGTAATGCAGAACAACATGCCGCAGAAGGCATCTCTTTTCTAGAGAAAAATGCAACGCGTGCAGACGTCATCGTCACCGAGTCCGGTCTGCAATATGAAGTGATTACCGAAGGCGATGGTGAAAAGCCGAGTGCCAGCAGCAAGGTACGCACTCATTATCGGGGTACATTGATAGATGGTAACGAATTCGATAGTTCATATAGTCGTAACGAACCTACCGAATTTCCGGTGAATGGCGTGATCGCGGGCTGGACCGAAGCGCTACAGCTGATGAATGTCGGCTCTAAATGGAAGCTGTATATTCCTTACCAGTTGGCTTATGGAGAGCACGGTGCCGGTGGTGCGATCGGTCCCTATCAAGCGCTTATTTTCGAAATTGAATTACTCGCGATTGTTTAAAAACGGATTCTAGTGCTATCTGAAACCATGGCAGACACTCTGCCATGGTGAATAAAAAACCTCTCTTTCGCTCAGGAAAGGGAGGTCAAATTTCGAGTATAAGTTTCTTTTAAGCTTTGATTCACTAATAACTAACCATCATCAGTGGCCTCAAAACAAATCCCTGATGAGGATTACCCTTTGAACGGGCAATTATCTCAATTTTAGACACATAGCCTTCATGTGGATTGCCCTGAAACCTCGTAATAAGCACCGGCTGTGATACATCAACCTGATGTGGATTACCCTGGAACCTGGCCACTTTCGGCGCTTCGGTATTATAACCTTCATGAGGATTTCCCTGTGCTGTTACCGTACCGATGACCATAGTTGCTAACAGTGCGATGTTTACCAATTGATTTGTAGTTTTCATTGTCTTCACCTCTTTGTCCGTTTATTAATAAGGAGTTACAGAAGATGGCGCTATCGAATGATTTTTCCCCAATCTATCTGCTAACTCTGAGGCTATTTGAACAAAGCAGTCCGAGTAAGAAATCGAGATAATCCAACGAATAGTCGTTGGTTTTACGTCGGAAATTATGACGATTGATAAATCGTCGAGAGTCAAAAGAGACGGGGATTTCAGCTACTGGAAAATCACGCTATAAAATCCACTTCCATAGGTTTATAATTATTTTTTTAAGGAAAGATGGATTTGACGTGGAGCTGAAAACGTCAGGTGTCGCCAAATCGCGCGGAGAGCCGTTCTTCGTAGCCGGGTGGCATATCGATCCGGCGTCGTTGCGCATAAGCAAAAATAAACACACCATCAAACTCGAACCCAAGGCTATGGCAGTGCTCGATTACCTGGCTTGCAGAGCTGGAAGCGTTGTTAGCCGACAGGAACTGGAAGCAACGGTCTGGGAAGGCACCATTGTCGGCTACGATGCGCTCAGTAATGCCATCATAAAGCTACGCAAGGCGCTCGGCGATAAAGCGCGTAAACCTCATATTATTGAAACGATCGCCAAGTCTGGATATCAGTTAATCGCCGAGATCAGCTTTGAAGAACCGGCTCAATCTTCGGTTAACATCAGCCTTACGGCACCCGTCCTGCCTGTGGTGTCTTCAATCCTGCTCCGACGATGGGTGACACCACTTATTGCAGCATCAATCCTCGGGGCTTTAGTCTCCTTATACGCACTTGTCTATCAGGACGATAAGCCCTCGATTCCGACCGGTCCCAAAATAGCAGTAATTCCGTTCAATGATTTAACTGGAAATCCGGATGACGCTTACTTTGGTGCCGGTCTGACCAAAGATATCAATGCTCAGCTTTCAAAATTCTCCAACTTTTTTGTATTCGCACCGGGTTCGGTCAGTAGCTTTCGTAATAATCCCGACTGCAAAACAGTCCGCAATGAACTCGCCGCTGACTATATTCTTGGCGGCACAGTGCAACGTTCGCTCAACAAACTTCGGGTTACTACCACTTTCACGGACGCGGAAACTTGTCGGCAACTGGATGCACCCGGTCCCTTTGACCGGGACCTCAGCGTCGATAACGTTCTCGATATCCAGTTGGAGATCGCTAAAAAAGTCGTTGCTCAGGTAGGATCAGCCGATGCGCCGCTGTTCAATGCCAATATTCAAAATGAAATTAGAGATAGGGCGCCCGATAACCTTGAAGCTTATCAATGTGTGCTGCTTTCCTACTGGTTTTACGAGACCTTCGAATCCGATCGCCATCGAAAAGCGCGAGCCTGCCTGGAGAATGCGGTAAAGCTGGACGCAGAGTATTCCCTGGGCTGGTCACGATTGGCGTTCAGTTACATTGAAACCAAGAAGTATGCGATCGATACCCCTGAAGATTGGGCTAAGCTGAGCCGTGATGCGGCTTACCGGGCGATAGATCTCGACCCAGACAACCCCGACGCCTACTATGCCCTGGCGATCCTGACCCAAATGACCAGCCAGGATCAAGTCGAGTTTCAAAATTTTGCTGAGCGGGTCATAGAACTCAATCCAAACGATGCTTTTGTTCTGGCTGACCTTGGAACCTGGATGGGCTATGCGGGACAGTGGGAACTCGCTAAAAGCTGGGTTTCCAGATCTATGCAGCTGAATCCAAAACACCAGAGCTGGCTGTGGCAAACCTGGCATCTCGATCACTTTCTCAAAGGCGAATATAAGGAGTCACGCGACTACGCACTGAAAATGAACTTGCCTAACAACTATATGGTACAGGCAAGCCTGACGGCGGCTTACGCTATGAATGGTGAACAGGAAAATTCAGAAAAAACACTTGCCCGCGTATTTGAATTACGCCCCAACTATGCCGATGATCCGCGCGCGCCGTTTCGTGCCCGTGGCATGTCGGTGGAATTGATCGAGAAACTGATGGATGGATTAAGAATTGCCGGGCTAGAGGTAATACCTGCGGAGTAATGTTTACAGCACGAAAGTTTTTCGTTTATTCGCGATAACTCTTACCCGCAATCATCCCTAATTCCGACCTGGCGGCAAAGGTGAAGACTATTATTCCTGGCAGGAAGGGCTGTTCCTAGAGTCTCCTTATGATATTGTTGATGGCAAAGCAACAATAGCCGACGCCCCGGGATAGTGTGTCGAAATCAGCCCGGAATGGCTCAACAGGGCAGATTACGAGATAAGTGAGGCTCAATGATTAACGAACTATTCACCGAAGACTTTAAAACCACGCCTTATTGGTGGGAAGTGACTCCCCGCCCCGAATTGCCAGACCAGACATTACCCACCAATGCCGATGTCGTCGTTATCGGCGCGGGATATACCGGGCTCTCAGCCGCATTACAAACCGCTCGTGCTGGCCGGCATACGGTAGTCCTCGATGCTGAAGACGCCGGCTGGGGCTGCAGCACAAGAAATGGCGGTCAAATCAGTACCAGTATTAAACCGAGCTTCGAGCAGCTATCGGCAAAATACGGCGCCAAACGGGCCTTCGACATTCTTAGGGAAGGCCATAACGCGTTGGCCTGGATAGAAGACTTTATCACCGAAGAAAAAATTGATTGCGACTTTGAAGTCGCGGGTAGATTTACCGGCGCGCATAGCCCCGGCCAATATGAAAAGCTGGGCAAGAAGTTAACTAGTGAAGTCAAAGGACTCGAATCCGGCGGGCATTTAATACCCCGTAGCGATCAATATTCCGAACTGGGTTCCGACTTTTATCATGGCGGCATCGTACACCCGAAATGCGCCTCACTCGATCCGGCTGGTTTCCATCAGGGTATGCTCGAACGAGTACTGGAAGCAAAGGCTAGCGTCATCAGCCATTGTCCGGCTACCGGCCTGGATCGAGAGGGCGACGGTTTTCGCGTGACCACAGCCAGGGGCTCGATATTGGCTCGAGATGTCATCGTTGCAACGAATGGTTATACCAGTTCACTAACGCCCTGGATGAAGCGACGTGTTATTCCTATCGGCAGTTATGTTATCGCCACCGAGCCACTGGCTCGTGGTCAAATGGACAGATTAATTCCCAACAACCGCATGATCTGCGATACCCGCAGAGTTGTTTTCTACTATCGATCATCACCCGATCGACAAAGAGTCGTATTTGGCGGACGCGTATCTCACGATGAAACCGACCCACTCGTTAGCGGGCCAAAGCTTCACGCCAACATGGTGCAGATTTTTCCAGAACTGGCGCAAACTCGAATCAGTCATTCCTGGGTAGGATTCGTCGGCTACACCTTCGACACCATGGCACACCTCGGTCAGCACGACGGCATCTACTACGCCATGGGTTACTGCGGTTCGGGTGTTTCGATGGCGGGCTATTTCGGTATGCGCGTCGGACAACAGTTACTTGGTCTGAAAGAAGGTAAAACAGGATTTGACGGATTGTCCTTCCAGACCCGGCCACTATATAACGGTACGCCCTGGTTTCTGTCGGCTTCGGTTATGTATTATCGCTGGCTCGACAGGTTTGGCCTTTGAAAACTACTGGTACTCAATTTAATTATGATCGTCTATTCTCGATCTGCTACGCCACGGTGGCAATACTCTGTAAAAGCTAAACGCAATCGTATGTAAAAGACAAACCTACAAGACATGTAGTATGATCCCCTCAAACAGGATGTTAATAAAAGGGATATGCAGGAAGGAATACTCACCAGTGAAGGTATCGAAGCGCTCTACTCCAGACCAGCATACATTACCGGAGTTCAGGCTTTTCTGGACGAATCTAATGACGCCAGGGCTCTACGCTACTGGTTATCGGAATTCACTCCAACGCAGAAGCTAAACCAGGCCGAAGATGTTATTTCTGCTTTGCAGCGTTCGATTGCGGATATCGATCATCTCATCAACGACCAGCTTAACCTGATTCTTCACCACCCTCGTTTCCAGGCCCTCGAAGCCTCATGGAGAGGTCTGTGGTCCCTGGTCGACGCAGCGGATGGCAACAGAAACATTAAGATCAAACTACTCGACGCCAGTTGGCAGGAGGTATCTCGAGATATCTCACGAGCCCTGGAATTCGATCAAAGCCAGTTATTTAAAAAAGTTTATAGCGAAGAGTACGGTACACCGGGCGGTGAACCATACTCTGTCCTGATCGGGGACTATACGATTAGCCACAAGCCTTCTGCCTCGCATAATTATAATGACCAGACAACACTGGAGGGGCTTGCACAAATTGCGGCCGCCGCCTTTACGCCCTTTATTGCATCCGCCGCGCCCGAACTATTCGGGCTTGATGATTTCGCTACACTTGGCCAACCGCTTAACTTGCACGATATATTCGCGCAAACAGAATATGCAAGCTGGCGTAGTTTCAGATCGAGACAGGATGCTCAATTTGTCGGCCTGACCATGCCGCATATTCTAATGCGTCTGCCCTACCGTAAAACACCGGGTAGCTTCAAAGGAGTATATTTTTATGAGCAATGCAGTAGCCGACAACGCGAAAATTATTGCTGGGGCAACGCAGCCTACGCCTTTGCTGTCATTTTAATACGCGAATTTGCCAGCGTCGGCTGGTTTGGTCATATTCGCGGTGTGCCACGCAATCAGGTAGGTGGCGGGCTGGTCTCAACATTACTCTGTGACAGCTTCGATACCGATGCCGATCTCGTCGCCATTAAGCCGGTTACCGATGTCATTATTACAGACAGCCGCGAACGCGAGCTTAGCGAGCTGGGATTAATCCCATTATGCCAGTGTTACGACACGGGTTTAGCGGCATTCTACAGTAATCAGTCATTACGAAAGCCGCAGCATACTGAAAATAATGACAGTATGGTTAATGCCCGTTTATCGGCCATGCTACAACATGTCTTATGCGGCTCCCGGATTGCGCATTACATTAAGGTAATGATCCGAGATAAAGTGGGTTCCTTTATCACCGCTGACGAGTGCGAAGATTATTTGCGTGAGTGGCTGTTTAAATATACCACTGGTCGAGAAGACCTGGAATGGGACGAACAGGCCAGATATCCGTTACGCGAAGCTGCAGTCGACGTTAAAGACCATCCCGACAAGCCCGGCGAGTATGTCTGTATTATCCATTTGCGTCCGCATTATCAGCTGGATCACATGGTTTCCGACCTTGAGCTCGTCACCGAACTGACACAATACGCCTGATAATCTGAAATAATATGGCTCGAATCGACAAAAAGAAAAAGCTTCGTCCATCGATACTCGATAGATTACTCGACGACGCCCCCGCTAACCGGGTAGAAGCTGAGTCGAGTAAGCATCAAAAGTTGAAACAGCTTCGGCAAAGTGTACGACGCGACCTGGAAAACCTGCTTAACACTCGTTTGCGTATCATCGAACCTGACGATGAGTACGCTCAATTAAAGCACTCCTTACTTAATTATGGCTTACCTGATCTGGCATCGGTCAATATTACCAACATCGATAAACGCAAGGCTTTCGTGCAGCAGCTGGAAAGCCTGTTGATAGATTTCGAGCCACGCTTCAAATCGGTTAGTGTTAACTATCAGGATAATAGCAATAGCGTTGATCGCACTCTAAGGTTCAGGATCGACGCAACCTTATACGCCGATCCGTATCCCGAGGTGGTAATTTTTGATTCGATACTCGAACCGGTATCGCGTACGGTGAGCCTTGAGGAAGCCGGTCGTGCCTGATGAATTGCTACCTTATTACGAAAAGGAACTGGCTTTTATCCGGCAGATGGGTGCCGAGTTCGCTAACGAACATCCAAAGATCGCTGGTCGACTCGGCATTAATGCCGAAACCATCGAAGATCCCCATGTCTCGCGGTTGATCGAAAGTTTTGCTTATTTAAATGCCCGTATCCAGCATAAGCTCGACGATGACTTCCCAGAACTCAGCGATGCATTGCTCAGCGTTTTATTTCCTCATTACCAGAGGCCAATCCCGGCGATGACGATCGTGCAGTTTGTCGCTGACAGCGAAAAAATGGAATCAGCCTGTCATCTGGAAAAAGACTCCTTACTCGACACCGAGCAATACAACGGTGAGAGCTGTCGCTTTAGAACGATTTACGATACGACGATCCACCCCTTCGAAGTAGCCGAAGCAAAAGTCCTGGGCAGGCCTTTCACGACACCTGGTTCGAAGCAGTTCAAAGGTGCCGCCGCGGTGCTTAAGCTCTCGTTACAGACCTTTGCTGAAGAAACGCTATTTACGAAAGAAAAACCCGATCGAATCCGCTTTTATTTAAAGGGACAGTCACAGCATATTAACCCGCTTTATGAACGGCTTCTGAATCAATGCCAGGCCATATTTTTAGCTAATTCGGAGGAACATAGCAATCCTGTCCGATTACCGATTTCGACCATACAGCCGGTTGGTTTTGCTCTCGATGAAGGTTTACTACCCTACCCCGAAACTTCATTCATGGGATACCGACTACTTACGGAGTATTTTGCCTTTCCTGAGAAATTTATGTTTTTTGAACTGCGTGGTTTTGCAGACAAAATTCCCGAAAATGCCCAAAATAGGCTAGATTTCTATATTTATCTGGCCGAATCAGATATCGAGCTGGAACACAATATCTCGGCGCAAAGCTTTCAGCTTGGCTGCGTGCCGGCAGTGAATTTGTTTCATCACCGAGCCGACCCGATTAAACTCGACCATACCAGTACCGAATACGAAATCATTGCCGATGCCCGTCGCCCCGAAGGCTACGAAATTTACTCGATAGAAGCAGTCAGTGCGTCGACTTCATCGGGAGATACCGAAAGCTATTTGCCGCTTTATGGCGTTAACCACGAAAATCAAAACCAGGAAAACCATGCCTACTGGTTTAGTAGTCGGCGTCATGCAAAGCTTGGTAACAACCTCAGAGACGAGGCGACCGATGTATTCCTCAGTCTGGTCGATCTTCATTTTAACCCGAACAATCCAGACGATCGTACGCTAGCCCTGGAAACAATATGTAGCAACCGCAATCAACCAGCCAATTTACCATTTTCTAACCAACAGCCGCTCCTGCAATGCGTCGACAGCGCGCCACCCTGCTCGGCGATCAGGTGCCTGACCCAGCCCGGCACCAGCATACAACCATCACTCAGAAATAATGCACGATGGCGTTTGATATCGCATCTTAGCCTCAACCATCTGTCGATTACCGGTGGAGATCAGGCGACCAATGCACTGAAAGAAATTCTCAGGTTGTACGATTTTAAGGACGCGTCGGTGAACCGCGCACAAATTGATTCAATCAACCGGATCACGTGCCGGTCTATCAACGCACCTTTATCTATCGATGGACATACCAGTTTATGTCGCGGTATAGAAGTCGAAATAGAACTGGACGATCTCCACATGAGTGGCAGTAGCAGCTTCCTGTTTGCTACCGTACTAGAACACTTTTTTGCTTTATATTGTTCGATCAACTCTTTTACCCGGGTATTAGTTAAACTAAAAAACAAGGAAGGTTATTTAAAGAAATGTCCCCCCAGGGCTGGCGAAAAAATACTTCTATAACGCGTAAGCTGGTTGATTCGGTTTATGATTATTCTTTCGTACAGGCGGTACGACTGCTGGAGCGCTCGGCGATAAATGAGTCGCAGGAAAAACAATCCAGCATAGCAACTAATCCGGTTGCCCGGTTCATTCCTCCGGGTAGCGAGATCCTTCGCTTTTCAAGCTTTCAATCTCTGGCCTTTCCTTCCAGTGAAATCGAAAAACTGGATCGAATAGAGCGCAAAGATGCTGCCAGTCAGTGGCATATGATACTCAACCTGATTGGCCTTAGCGGCTCGATGGGCGTTCTACCCTTCCATTACACCGAGTTAATTTTAAGCCGGCAAAAGCAAAAAGACGAAAATATCGAGCAGTTTTTTAATCTTTTTAATCATCGTACTACTTCTCTATTTTTTCAGGCTTCGGTTAAATATCGTCTGCCTTTGCAATACGAGCGTGATCGACTGTACCGGAGTAACCACAGCTACCAGTCATCTCCGACCAAAGCATTGCTGGCATTAATCGGCATGGGCAACGAGGGTTTACATAACCGCCTGTATACACGAGATGAATCCCTGATTTATTTTGGCGGAATCTTTAACCAGAAGGTTCGTACCGCCGGCAACCTGAAACAGATACTGAAATCGCATTTCGATATCCCGGTCGAAATTAATCAGTTCGTCGGCCAATGGCGGGAACTAATTGATGACGTCCGCTCACGATTGCCAGACATCGATCACCCGACAGGTTGTAATGTCTGCCTTGGACGCAACGCAATGCTGGGTAAAAACGGATGGTTTACTCAGGGTAAAATCCAGATAGTGCTGGGGCCATTAAACAAACATCAACTGGATAAATTCGCACCCGGTACCGACAGTCTGGTAGCGCTGAACGAACTGGTAAGACTCTACCTCGGCATGGAGAATGACTTTGAATTCATCATTCGGCTATTTAAAAAAGATATACCGGAAAAAACCGTCCTGAGTAAATCCGGGCCACCGGTAATGGGCTGGAACACCTGGTTAAGAAGTAAACCACGGCTCCAGACTTCGGCTAATAGAACACTGGACATATCGGTATCGGCCAACCGATTAAGTTAATAAAACAATAACCCAAAACTAAAAGGATGTACCTATGATCGCTATAGACCTTAAATCCCTCGTTGGTAAATTGAATGATAGCTGTCGGACCGGGCTCGAAGCAGCCGCAGGATTATGCCTGAACCGGACACATTACAACGTAGAAATTGAACACTGGCTTCTTAAACTGCTGGAGATACCAGATAGCGATATCGTCGCACTGGTCGAGAAATGCCAGCTGGATCAGGGTAGGCTAATCGCCGATTTAAATCGTGAACTCGACCGGGTTAAATCGGGCAATACCCGGGCACCGGCACTATCACCCAATGTGGTAGATCTGGTCAAAAATGCCTGGATGCTGGCTTCCGTCCAGTTTGGGCACCCGCAGGCAACTTCTGCTCATTTACTCGCAGCGTTACTACTCGACGACAATCTTCGGCGTTCCTCCGAAATCACGGGCGGTGAATTGAAAAAAATCGCAGCCGAATCCTTGTTTGAGATACTGCCCGGCATTATCGGTAGCACTTCTGAATCGATTAGCGCAAGAATCGGTGACACGACCAGCACTCAGTCCGGCCCGGGCGATGCCCCCGGCAATACGCCATCGCTCGACAAATTTACCGTGAATCTTACCGAGGATGCTAAAAATGGAAAGATAGATCCAGTACCTGGCCGCGATGAAGAAGTCCGTCAAATTATCGATGTCCTCATTCGCCGTCGCCAGAATAACCCCATACTCACGGGTGAAGCCGGTGTCGGCAAAACTGCGGTTGTCGAA
>Ga0224506_10003519_pt1 | contig 10331 bp, 7 predicted proteins | sample SF_Jan12_sed_USG_2_FD_169108 | JGI IMG/M metagenome (GOLD analysis project Ga0224506, IMG submission 169108) | Sediment microbial communities from San Francisco Bay, California, United States - SF_Jan12_sed_USGS_8_1 | ecosystem: Environmental > Aquatic > Marine > Sediment | place: USA...
AAGTAAAATATCATTGGTGGTGAGACTTATGTTTTAAAAGGAATGGCGCCCTTCGACAGGTTCAGGGGGCGTTATAATTCACTCGCAACTCGCAACTCGCAACTCGCAACTCGCAACTCGCAACTCGCAACTCGCAACTCGCAACTCGCAACTCGCAACTCACAACTCGCAACTCGCAACTCGCAACTCGCAACTCGCAACTCGCAACTCGCAACTCGCAACTCGCAACTCGCAACTCAGACATACTTCTTATATCGATTAACCCACCAACTGAATGCAGCGCCAGTGACAAACATTAACAAACCATACAATGCACCAGGGATCATCATGGTTTCGTTTTGTAGTAATGTACCTGCCACAACTAATGCCAATGTGCCATTTTGAATGCCAACTTCAAAACCGATGGTAACGGTTTGTGAATGCTTTAGTTGAGAGATTCGAGCAAGCGCATAACCTAAAACAAGTGCAGCGACATTAAGTATGAGAGTTGCAACGCCTACAGTTGACATATTATTAACAATCATTTCGTAATTGGTATGAACAATTAAGCCGATAATAAAAAACATTAAAGCAACTGAAAACCATTTCATAAACTTCTCGGTTTTAGCTGCAGCATTTTGGAAGAAGTAATTAATTATCATGCCGATAGCTACGGGTACAAGAGTTATGACTAGTAACTGGATGATCGTTTTTAAAATAGGAAACTGAATGTTGGCATCAGCTCCCATAAAGTAATCAATGCTGAAAGCTGTAAAAAGAGGAATAGTAAAAGGTGTAACCAGACTTACAATGGCCGTTAAACTGATCGATAAAGCCACATCACCATGTGACAGATAGGTAAACATATTGGATGTTACGCCGCCTGGAACCAAGGAAATAATAATCAGCCCAACCGAAATTTCAGGTGCTAATTTGAATAAAACGGCTACTGCAAAAGCTAATAGAGGCAATAAAATCATTTGACCAAAAACACCAATACCAACTGCTTTGGGTTCTTTCGCTATTCCTTTAAAATCAGCCAGTTTTAGCGATAATCCCATGCCTAACATAATCAGGAACAGGGATGCAGGTAAGATTATCTTTGTAAGTAGATCAATTTGCATAAGTAACAACTCTTTATGTTTTATAATTTAATTATCAATGGTTTAAGGCGAGCTAGTATTACATGTTAAAAAAAGTCTGTCCATATATTAGACAATTGAGATATATAGAGACTGTCTTTATATGAATAATTGATAGACAGCCTCTATGAGATCAGTTTCTGGTTGTTGATTAGTTTTTATAAATACCTGTATAAATTTTGCCATTGGTATCAATATAACCACGGTACATTCCGGCAGAGTTAAATGAAAAGACAGGTTCACCCTTTGGAGACAATCCTACGATACCACCTTCACCTTTCATTTCAACAAGCTTTTCCTGAATTACTTCATCAGATGCTTTTTGTAGAGAGATGCCTTTGTATAAAACTCTGGCGCAAATATCATGAGCTACAGCGGCTCGAATAAAGTACTCACCATGACCCGTTGCAGAGATGGCACAAGCATTGTTATCAGCATAGGTACCAGCGCCAATAATTGGAGCATCACCCACACGACCATATTGCTTGTTAGTCATACCGCCAGTAGAAGTAGCAGCGGCCAGATTGCCTTCTTTATCAAGTGCAACCGCACCAACAGTACCGAATTTTTTGTCATCAGGCCAGACTTGCTCATTTTCAACCTGAGCTGTCTTCTTACCTTTTGACTCGTTTAAAACTTTTTCAATTTGTTTGTAGCGTCTTTCTGTATGAAAATAGTCAGGAGAGACAAATTCCATGCCAACCTGTTTGGCAAATGTTTCTGCACCTTCACCAGTCATCATGACATGAACGGATTGATCCATTACTGCCGCTGCCAACTTAATCGGATTTTTAACAGTTTTAACGCCCGCAATAGCACCAGCATTTAATGTTTTACCTTCCATAATAGAAGCATCCAGCTCATTGGTTTTTTGATGGGTAAAAACCGCACCTTTACCCGCATTAAACAGCGGAGAGTCTTCCATAATGATAATGGCTGCCTGAACCGCTTCAACGCTGGAACCGCCATCTTGTAGAACCTTGTATCCTGCTTTCAAGGCTTCCTGCATTTTTTCGTGATATTGCTTTTCCAGTTCTGGGGTCATATTTGACTTGAGAATTGTTCCTGCTCCACCGTGAATAGCGATGGCAATCTGGTTTTCTTTAGCGTGAAGAGAAAAGGAAAAACAGATCAAAAAGAGAAAAATAGCTTTAATTTTCATAACAGCATTAACCTATAGATCGAAAAGGGAGTGTAAAAATAACCAGAAATAGGGTAAATTGCAATCTGAGAATTTTAATAGCTTTGTTTCAGGCTTAAATGGTTGGACTTGTTTTAAACTATCAAATTGTGGTTTTATGCAGGTTTGCAGTATGATATTCACTCGGATCAAACATTCTTGCTTATAAGCAAATTGTATAATTATTAATATTAAGGGTAGAAAATGGCGATTGAACGTGGAAATTTTAGTACTCGAATAGGGTTTATTCTGGCTGCTGCCGGTTCTGCGGTTGGATTAGGAAATATCTGGAAATTCCCATTCGAAGTTGGTGAAGGCGGTGGGGCTGCTTTCGTTGTTATGTACTTGGCCTTTTGCTTTATTTTGTGCTTCCCGGTGCTGGTGGCTGAAATTGCCATTGGTCGAAAGACACAAAAAAATGCGGTTGGAGCATTTGCTGCATTGGGCTTTAAAAACTGGTCTGTAATAGGTTACCTGGGATTGGTTAGTGGTGTATTGATACTGTCATTTTATAATGTGGTAGCAGCCTGGGCTTTTGGTTACTTTGTTGAGATGGTCACTGGAAATTTTGGCATTGGTAACGAGTTTGGAGAGTTTACCAGCGACTGGATAACAGTTGGTCTATACAGCATTATCTTTATGAGTGCGACTGCCTTTATCGTTGCAAAAGGCGTGTCTGGTGGTATTGAAAGAGCAGCTAAGATTCTAATGCCAACACTGTTTGTAATGATCCTCTGTTTGATTGTTTACGCATTGACCTTACCAAATGCTTTTGACGGTGTGAAGTTTTACCTTGTTCCTGATTTCAGCAAAATTACTGGTGATGTAGTTTACTCTGCTTTGGGACAGGCTTTCTTCTCTCTTTCTTTAGGAATGGGTGCATTAATTACTTACGGTAGTTATGTTTCGAAAAATGACAACATTGTTAAGTCTGCCGCGCAAATCACACTGGTTGATGTCGGTGTTGCTGTATTGGCTGGCTTTATGATTTTCCCATTGGTATTTTCACAGGGCATTCAAACCGATGGTGGACCAGGGCTTATTTTCGTAACCTTGCCAGGTGTTTTTGAATCTCTGGGTTCAATGTTGGGCGTTGTTGTCGGCAGTTTATTCTTCCTATTGTTATCTTTCGCAGCACTAACTTCTACTATTTCACTGCTGGAAGTGCCAACCGCTTATATGGTTGATGAACATAAGATAAAACGTTCAAAAGCCACCTGGATTGTGGCCTTGATTATATTTGCTGCTGGTGTTCCTTCAATGCTGTCATACGGCGCAGTTGAATCTCTGGGGCAGTTTGTTAAGCTACCAGGAATTGAAAATCCTTTACCATTTCTTGATTTTGTTGGGTTAATAGCCAACGACACTTTCTTGCCTTTAGGTGGTTTCCTGATTTCAGTATTTACAGCCTACATCTGGAAAAAAGAAAACTTTAATGCAGAATTGGCAAGTGGTGACTCATCAATCAAGGGCAGCTGGTTGCAAACTTACGTGGATATTGCCATCAGTTATATTTGTCCTGTGATTTTGGGAATTATCTTCCTGGTAACAGTATTGGATAATTTTCTGGGCATTAAAATATTGAGCCTGATTTTAGGTTAGTTATGATTCGGGTCGATTTTCGGCCCATTTTTTTAAATAGGAGTCTAATGTGAATATGAAGAAACTCATTGTTTTTTCACTGGCAGCAAGCCTATGGGCATGCGGTGAAGAGCCGGCTCAGAAAATTGAAGTCGAAAAACCAAAACCGGTTTATGTATCAACTTATAAACCTTTGCCTTCAGAGGAATTTGTACTGAAAGGTGCAACTGTCCTAATCGGTGATGGTAAGCAGATGGACAATGCTTCTGTTTGGGTCAAGGATGGAAAAATTCATGCGGTTGGTTTGGATATCCAGCCACCTCAAGGTGTTAAAGTAATTGGTGCTCAAGGTCTTTGGGTTACACCAGGTATTATTGATGTACATTCACATTTAGGTGTTTATCCTTCACCTCGCCATGAAAATAATGCTGATGGTAATGAGATGACAGCACCTGTAACTTCAGAAGTATGGGCTGAACATGCGGTCTGGACGCAGGATCATGGTTTTAATCTGGCAAGAGAAGGTGGTATCACAAGTCTTATGATATTGCCTGGTTCGGGTAACCTGATTGGTGGTCGTGGTGTTACATTGAAAAATGTGCCATCTATTACTGTTCAGGGCATGAAATTTCCAGATGCGCCCCATTCCTTAAAAATGGCATGTGGTGAAAATCCAAAACGTGTATATGGAAGCAAAGGCCGTAGTCCAATGACACGAATGGGTAATGTGGCCGGATACCGTGCCGCCTGGATAGATGCCAAAGATTACATGAAAAAATGGGATGACTATTACGAAAAAGCTGAAAAAGGCGAAGACGTTGATCCACCCAAGCAAGATTTGAAGCTTGAAACTCTGGCAGAAGTTTTGCGAGGTAATATTTTGATTCATAATCATTGCTATAGAGCCGAAGAAATGGCCATTATGATTGATATTGCCAAAGAATTTGGATATCAAATATCAACTTTCCATCATGCGGTTGAATCATACAAAATTGCCGATTTACTGGCGGAAAATAACATCTGTTCGGCCATGTGGGCTGACTGGTGGGGCTTTAAGCATGAAGCTTATGATGGTGTGAGAGAAAATGTTGCTATGGTTGAAAAAGCCAAAGCTTGTGCCATTGTACATTCAGATTCCGCTATCGGTATTCAGCATTTAAATCAGGAAGCAGCCAAGGCGCTGGGCGCAGGTAACAAGCGTGGCATGTCATTGGAAGCAAAAGATGCTATCAAGTGGATTACTTTAAATCCTGCTCAATCTATGGGTGTTGCTGATCGAGTCGGTACTTTGGAAGCGGGTAAAATGGCGGATGTGGTTGTCTGGAATCAAAACCCGTTCAGTGTTTATGCCAAAACATTGCAGGTGTATATCGATGGCGCTTTGGTTTATGACCGAAACGATCCTTCCAAAAATGCGGTAAGTGATTTTGATTTAGGCTTGACTGATCCGGAAGGAGAAAGATTATGAGATTTTTTAAAGCACTATTAATTTCATTGGTTGTACTATCAACTTCTTTGTCAGCAGCGGCAGAAAGTTATTTAATAAAAAATGCAACCGTTTACACTTCAACGGCCAAAGGTAAAGTGACCAATACTGATGTGTTGGTAGAAAATGGCAAGATTGTTCGTGTTGAGCAAAACATAAATGCTACAGGTGATGTCGTTGAGCTTGATGCTACGGGCAAGTTTATTACCCCTGGATTAAGTAATCCTTCTACCAATATGGGATTAGTTGAAATAGGTGCGGTTTCAAGCACGGTTGATGCTGCCACTATTGAGCACAATATGGGAGCCGGCTTTAATGTATCGACTGCGATTAATTTCCGATCAACCATACTTCCACAAAATCGTATTAACGGTTTGACTCGCGCTGTTGTGTTACCTCGTTCCGGCGATTCTATATTTGCCGGCCAAGGCTCTGTTATTGCTTTACATTCCTCTGCAAAAGGTTTGTTAAATGATAACGTAGCGCAATTTGCATTGTATGGTAGTGATGGTGCCAGAAAGGCGGGCGGTTCAAGAGCTGCTGCAATGCAATTGCTGGAACAGGCCATTAATGAAGCAAAATATGTCAGAGCCAATCCTTCCCGTTTTTATGAGGGTGGCAATTGGCAATTCAGTCAATCTTTGAATGATTTGAAAGCGCTTTATCCGGTATTGGACAGAAAGGTTCCATTAATTATTGCGGCTGATCGAATGGATGATATTTTGCGTATAGTCAATTTGGGCAAAAAACATAATATTCGCATTGTAATCGCTGGTGGTGGTGAAGCCTGGCTGGTTGCCAAAGAACTGGCTGCAGCTAAAGTGCCTGTCATTATTGATCCAATTAACAATATTCCCGAGTTTGATTCATTGTCTGTCAAATTTGAAGGTGCTGGCATTCTTTATGATGCCGGGGTAAAAGTATTGTTAACCGGTGGCGGTACACACAATGCCTATCTGGTGAGACAGTCCGCTGGTGTAGCGGTTGCTTTCGGTATGCCAAAAACTGCAGCAATTGAAGCCATGACTATTAATAATGCTGACGTATTCGGTATTAAAAACTATGGTCAAATCAAGGCCGGAATGGATGCTGATATAGTGGTTTGGGACGGCGATCCACTGGAATTGACTTCCAATCCTGATCTGGTTTTAATTCAAGGTGAAAAGCAGCCATTAGTTTCCAGAGCGACAAGATTGCGTGATCGTTACTGGGATTTAATTGGTAATCAAAAGCAAGGATTCGTTAAATAACGGATCATAATGATTTAAAACGAGCCAGTACTGGCTCGTTTTTTGTTAACATCAAGTTTGTAGGTAACTCAATAAATATAAGGTAACTCAATGACCACTGACACAAAACAACCCAGTTTGCTGGATGCGCTTATTCCGGTTCTTTCTCTTGTTATTATGCTTGCATTTTCAGTTGTGCTTTATGGCGAAGATTCATCCTATGGCGCCAATCAGATAGCACTTCTTATGGCTGCAGCTATTGCCATGATAGTGGGCTATAAAAATGGTTATTCCTGGAAGGAGTTGGAAGCTGGTATTGTTAAAGGTATTTCCATGTCATTGGGCGCTATTTTAATCTTGCTGATGGTGGGATCACTGATCGGTACCTGGATATTGTCAGGAACTGTTCCCACCATGATTTATTACGGGTTACAAATACTCGATCCTTCTTATTTTTACGCTGCCGCTTGTATTATTTGTGCGCTGGTATCAATCAGTATCGGTAGTTCATGGACAACGGCTGGCACCATTGGGGTTGCCTTGATTGGTATAGCAGTCGGGCTTGATTTATCTTTACCAATGACAGCGGGAGCCATTATTTCCGGTGCCTATTTTGGCGATAAAATGTCGCCACTTTCTGATACGACAAATCTTGCACCTGCGGTAACAGGAACCGAATTATTTACCCATATTCGCCATATGGCATGGACAACAGGTCCCAGCATTGTATTTGCGATTGTGGTTTTTCTGGTGATTGGTTTAACGGAAGATGTTTCAGATTCAGCATCAGGACTGACTCAAACGTTGGCGGTTTTTGACAAGAATTTTTCAATTTCATTGCTTTCTTTAGTGCCATTATTTGTTGTTTTATTTTTGGCCTACAAAAAAATGCCTGCCTTCCCAACATTGTTTATCGGTGCCCTGTTAGGCGGTCTTTTTGCTGTGTTTCTTCAGGTGGATTCCACCGAGCGCATGGTCAGTTCCAAACTTTATTCCTGTGAGGCCAGTTCAGAACAAAGCAAAATAACCAGTTGTGCCATTTCTTCGGTGAGTACTGAAAATTCAAATACGACTGCCGAGTTCGAATTGCTGGTCAATGAAGAGTCAGTAAGCGCTAACCTTGTTTTGACAGAGGGTGATACTTCACAAACTGTTGTATTTGATAACAAGGGAGAGATAATTAATATCGAAGCCAACAAAAGAAGTTATTTTGTTACCGCGATAGATGCTATCTGGAGAGCTATGGCCAGCGGTTATGTGTCAACGACTGGTGATGCAACAGTCGATAAGTTGCTTTCACGTGGTGGTATGGAAAGTATGTTAAATCCGACAGTCTGGCTTATTTTATGTGCCATGACTTTTGGCGCCATTCTTGAAACCATTGGTTTATTGCAGCGATTGGTGACAGGTGCTTTGAGCATGGTCAGAAGTACAGGATCCTTGATCACAACGGTTATTGCTACCTGCATAGGAACCAATATTATTGCTGGCGATCAGTATATTGCCATTGTGCTACCTGGTCGAATGTACCGGGCAGAATTTAAACGAAGACAGTTACACCCCAAAAATCTTTCTCGGGTTTTGGAAGATTCGGCCACTATTACTTCGCCGTTGATCCCATGGAATACTTGTGGTGCTTACATGGCCGCAACTTTGGGTGTATCAACATTTGCCTACTTGCCATTTTGCTTTTTTAATCTGGCGAATCCGATTGTCTCTATCATTTATGGCATTATGAATTTCAAGATTGAGAAAATTCAGGAAAATGAAGAGAGCGTGTAAAGAATGGAAAAGAAACTTTATTCTATACTCGGCAATTCACAAAAACTTGATGGTGGCGCAATGTTTGGCAATGCGCCAAAAGCTATGTGGCATAACTGGGTTGAGGTGGATGATCAAAATCGTATTGATCTGGCTTGCCGTGCCTTATTAATAAAAGAAGATAATAGAAATATTTTACTTGAAGCTGGTATTGGTGCTTTTTTTGAACCCAAAATGAAAGAGCGTTTTGGCATTGTCGAATCTCATCATGTGCTTCTGGAGTCATTGGCAGAGCATGGTTTGACGCACGAAGATATTGATGTGTTGGTCTTGTCGCATTTGCATTTTGATCACATTGGTGGAATTTTAAGTGAATGGCAAGAAGGCGTAGAGCCCAAATTATTATTTCCTAATGCCAAAATTCTTGTGGGTAAAGAAGCATGGGAAAGAGCTTATCAACCGCATTACCGTGATCGTGCTTCTTTTGTACCTGCATTGTTACAGCCATTAAAAGACAGAGATGAAGTCTATCTGGTGGACAGCGAAACACATCCGGTGTTAGGCGAAGACTATCGTTTTCATATCAGCAATGGCCATACGCCAGGCATGATGTTGACCGAAGTTTCCATGCCATCCGGGCCAGTTGTTTTTTGTGCGGATTTAATTCCTGGTGCGCCCTGGGTTCATCTACCCATCACCATGGGATATGATCGTTTTGCTGAACAGCTTATCGATGAGAAAGAATTGTTGTTGAGCGATTTACTTGAAAGAAAAGGACGATTGTTTTTTACCCATGATGCAAAAGTTGCTATGGGACGTTTGGATAAAAATGAAAATGGCAAATATTGCTTGAGTGAAACCCTTGAGCAAGTTAAAAATATTGAAGTTTGATAGATATTAGTAGTGAGGTTAATATGAAATCAGTAATAAATGTTCTGGCAAAATTATTATTTGTCAGTTTAGTCGCCTTAAGTTCTTCAGTGGTTTCCGCCAAGGCAAAACCTTTCGATGACAAATTCAGACAGCTGGATGAATTGTTGCCCACACCTAATACTTATCGTACGGGGTCAGGCGCACCAGGTCATCAATATTGGCAACAGCGAGCTGACTATAAGATTAAAGTCGCGTTAAATGATGAAAAGCAGAGCATTACCGCTTCTGAAACGGTAACCTACTATAATCAATCGCCCGATCAATTAACCTACCTTTGGTTGCAACTGGATCAAAACAGATTTAAGGCTGATTCAGATTACAAAAAAACCAATAGCGCTTCTTTTCAATCCAGCGAAAAAGGTGGCAGCAAAACCAATTTCAATGCCTATCGCATGATGGTGGAAAGTGACAAGTTTGATGGCGGCTATACCATTACCAAAGTAACCGATGCCAATAATAAAAAGCTGCCTTATGTAATCAACAAAACCATGATGCGAATCGATTTACCAAAAGCTTTAAAACCAGGCGAGCAATTTGTATTTAATATTGACTGGAACTATCAAATTCGTGAGCAAAAAGTATTGGGTGGACGTGCCGGTTATGAATATTTTAAAGAAGATGATAATTATCTTTATGAAATTGCCCAGTGGTTTCCAAGAATGGCCGCTTATTATGATGTTTACGGTTGGCAAAACAAGCAGTTTTTAGGTCGTGGAGAATTCACGCTGGAGTTCGGTGATTATGATGTGGAAATTACCGTGCCATCCGATCACATTGTTGCTGCTACTGGTGAATTGCAAAATCCCGAGAAGGTATTAAGCAAGGTTCAGCAACAAAGATTGAGAACGGCTAAAACAGCCAGCAAGCCAGTTATCATCGTGACTCAAAAAGAAGCAGAAGCTAAAGAGAAAAAACGCTCCAAACAAACTTCAACCTGGCACTTTAAAGCGGAAAATGTAAGAGATTTTGCATTTGCTTCCAGTCGTAAATTTATCTGGGATGCACAGGGTTTCAAATCAGGCAAAACTGATACCATGGCG
>Ga0224506_10003521_pt1 | contig 10329 bp, 6 predicted proteins | sample SF_Jan12_sed_USG_2_FD_169108 | JGI IMG/M metagenome (GOLD analysis project Ga0224506, IMG submission 169108) | Sediment microbial communities from San Francisco Bay, California, United States - SF_Jan12_sed_USGS_8_1 | ecosystem: Environmental > Aquatic > Marine > Sediment | place: USA...
CCTTTACGGCGTTTTCAGAGGCTGAACTCCCCGAAATGACTTGCGACTTGTATTGTTTGCTTTTTAATAAGGTGTTGATCTTATCAATTTCCAACTTGGTTCCGGGCAATGGGGAAACACTGCCATCTCCACCATAATCAGGGAATCCAATTAATGTGGCATTCTTTTTTAAAGAAACAGATTTGTTATTACCTATATCAACCACATCCCCCGGGTTATTGATTAGAACTAAATTGTATTTATTGAGTACATAGTTTGTAGGGTCAATACGCAATGTATTTACATTGATTTGATTAAAAACACCGTCTGGTGAAATGAAAACCCGCTTGGCACCTTTTAAATTATCATCAATTTTCTTCCAATACTGATCATAGGAATACTCATCATCCATTTTATTGTGTATCACATTGCTGTAATATTTATAATATCGGGTGTCGAGCTGATCACCATTTTCTAAGCTTATCAATTTAGGTGCTGCTGAATTGTTTTTAATAATCACTGCCAGATACCGCATAGAGGAAGTCAGGGAGTTTTTAAATATTCTAGATTGGATAATTTCAACCAAAGCATCCCCCGGTACGAGTGCTTTTTTTAGGTCCGCATATTGAAATTTATTGGCCTTGACACCATTTTTAAAAACATCACTGTTTTCCGAGAGATAGCGTTCGGTTTGATTGGTGGCTTTTTCCAACGAATCAATGTTTATTTTTTCGTCGGCAAGTTCTTCCTTGCTGTAGGTATAATAATTGGATAACAACTCTTTTTGGTCAATCCAGGTATTGTAGGTGTCCTTTAATTCCTGACTTCCACTATTGGCAATTTGATTCCTTATCTTGTTTGTTGAAGTCATTAGCAAGGCCTTGGTATTTATTTGCAAATTGATGAGATCAATCAATAATTCGGGGTGGGCTTCTTGATTTTCATATACGAACGAGTAAAAACGGTTTATTCTGGGTCTTAATTTTGCCCAGAACTTCGATTTCTCATTTTCGCTCATGGGCAAGAAATATTGATCTATTGTATAGTAGGTGTTTTCCAACACTTCTTTATACAGTTTCTTGGCTTTGGAAATATCCTGAGTTCTCCAATAGACTATGGCCAGATCTTCTTTGGATTGTATTGTGTTAGGATGTGAGGCCCCCAGGGTTTGCATCCTAACATCAAAAGCATCGGTAAGCAGGGGTAAAGCCTTGTCGTTTTCACCTCTGAATACATAATAATTACCCAGATCGCTTTTGGATGTAGCCGTTACCGGCGAGTCATTCCCCTGGTTATTTTCGTAAATAGCTATGCTTTTTTTGAGAAGGCTTTCCACATCATCGTATTTTTCCATCAAAACATACAAAGAAGCCAGGTTATTTAGCAAATGCGCATAATCGGGATGATTCTCCCCAAACCTTTTCTTTTTAATGGAAATGGCTTCCAGATAGATCTCTTCTGCTTCTCCATACCTACCCATATCCTGATAAAGTAAGGCCATGTTCGTTTGAAGCCGTTGAAAATTCCCCGATTTCTCACGGAGGTGATCGTCGGCAATCTGGATGGCTTGTTTGAACAAAGGTTCCGCTTCCTGATATCTTCCTAACATTTGGTAAAGGGAAGCCAGGTTGTTGAGACAAATGGCATACCCCATGCTTGTTGACCCTAAAATTCGTTTGTTTTTATCCAGTGCCTCATTCAACAATTTTTCTGATTCGTTATAAAACCCAAGGTCTTTTTTAATCAGGGCCATGTTGTTTAAACTCGCAGCATAACCACGGCTTTCAGTGCCTAAAATATCTTTTCTCAATTCCAGAGCCAATAACCCAAACTCCTCGGCCCTATGTAATCTTCCTAATGAATGTGAAACCAGAGAAAGGTTGGCAATGGATCGGGCATAATCAATACTCCGTGTGTCACCCTCGGTTTCGTACGTGGTTTTAGCTGCAAGGAGTAACCCAAAAGCCATTTTGTACTTTCCGTTGGCGTAGAGCATTTCCGATCTGTCCACCCAACTTCTTGCCCGGTCAGACTCCGATACATATCCATCTTTTCTATCTATATACTCCAATAAAAATTTTTGTTGTCTTTCAAATCGTTCTTTATTTTCGAAAAGACCCGCATTATCACTAAGTGCAATGGCATAGTTAAAACTGGTAGTATCGTATTCATCCCTGGCCTTTTCCAGTTCATCCGAAAATTTATCTTTTGCAAATCTTCTTACGGTTGGGTCATTAATGGCCGATTTGGCCTTATCTTTTAATATTTTGCCGATTTGAGCCTGAGTGGGTAAAATGTTCAGAACGCATAGAAAAATAAAACCCGAAATAATTTTCATAGTTATTTAGAATAATAGTCTTGTGAACCTATCTTTAAAGTTACTAAGTATTTTAGAATTATCGCATCAAAATGGAGGACATATTATGTGTCCTGAGTACTTAATTAATAGCCAAAGTATGAAATACCTGAAAAAGACGTTGTTGTTTATCTATGCCATCTACGGGCTTTTATTATTCACCCTGATTATGGTGGTTTTGTTTCCTTTCATTTTAATAATATCTTTTTTAGGAAGGGGCGGGTATGTTTTATCTTTTTATATGGTGAAACTTTGGGCACTGTTGTATGCGATATTTTCATTGGTTGTAGTGAGAATAAAAAGATCCAAAAAAATAAAAAAAGGACAATCATATATCTTCGTTTGTAATCACACCTCATTTCTTGATGCCATCGTTACCCCTTTGGCTATTCCCGGCGCTGTACGTCCTTTGGGGAAAAAAGAGCTGAAAAAATTTCCCCTTTTGGGAATTGTAATAGGCCGTTTTGGAGTATTCGTAGACCGTAAAGACCAGGCTTCCCGAAAAGAAAGCCTCGGAAATATGTCCAAAGTTGCAGAAAGTGGTGATAACGTATTGATTTTCCCGGAAGGGACTACAAACAGAACAGGCAAACCATTACAGGATTTTTATGACGGAGCATTTAAAATTGCCAAAGAAACCAACCTGGATATAGTGCCTATGGTGGTGTTAAATGCAGCCAATTTATTGCCTCCTTCCAAAATATCACTTCGGCCCGGAGTAGTGTATGTAGAAGTAGGCGACCCAATTTCATGTAAAAATCATACCGTTAAGGAACTAAAAGAAATCAGCAGGAATTGGATCTTAAGCAGGGTAGTAGGGGAGGTTAAATTCAATTCAAAGGAAAGTTGACACACAAACCGGAAATTGACAGGGGAAAAAGGAATATTGACAATCAAGGTGGAATATTAATAGAATTTAATCCCAAAGAATTTGAGCGAAGTGGGCGAGTGTGATTGGGTATTTAAAAGGAAAATCCAAAGGGGGATGAATAACCAAAGTAGGACCTTCGTTCAAAGTTCGAACCCTGAAATAGTTTTCTGTTTAGAAAATGGATATTTCATATTTTGCTTATTATAAAAATAGTTTATTCAATAAACTAGTTGTATTATTGCTAAAATTATATACAAAATACAAATTACACATAAAAAATGAAGAGAAATATTTATTTAGTGATCTTGGGCTTTATTTTCATAACTATTCTCCACTCCTGTAAAGAGGAAGCGCTTCCACCTTCATCTTTTGAATATATAACCCCTGTATTTGGGACAATTATATATTCTGAAAGTGCTACAACCCCACCTACTATTAACTGGGGTGGTGAAACAGGAACTTTTGCGTTGGTAGGACTACCTCTGGGCATTGGAATTGATGCTAAAACAGGAAGTGTAAACTGGGTAAAAAGTTTACCACTTGGCGTAAACAAGGTTGATGTTCTGGCTAAAAATTCGGCAGGAGAAACAACAGCCAGTGTAACAATCAATAATATACTTTCTGGTAACTTTTTAGGTGGATATAATACAGATCCCGCTACCACTACTTTAACTGAAACGGGCTTTTCAATGAAGTTTTCATCAGACGGTTCTTTTACCTCAAGAGATATTAATAATTTCTTGTCTTCCGACGGAATGTGGACCCTAGGGGCAGGCAATACAGTAACGGGTACATTTACTTTTCCAGGAACCCAAGCTTTATACTCATTTGAAGGTATTGTTACATACACTTCAACTCAAACACCCTACATTGCCGGATACATGAAACCAGCAGCAGACGCATCATGGACCAACTATTTCAAAATTGACTTGCAGTAATTAAAATCCTGTTTAATAAAAAAGTTTAGGTCACAAATGTTTATGTATGTAGAGTTAATACTCTCATATAGGTGCATTTGTGACCTTATTTAAAAGCTCATCTGTCAGCTTCACTTCTCTATCTTTCTTTCAAATAAATTTATTGAAATAGTTTCTGTAAAAATCACATACAGCTCCCAATTTCAATGTTCCCTTAAATAATTCATAAATCATCCGGGAAAAGGGATTTTAAAATTCAAACTTTTTATATTTGCATTTAGAATTATCTACTAATTATGGGAAGAGCATTTGAATTCCGAAAGGAAAGGAAATTTAAAAGATGGGGCCAAATGGCCAAAACTTTCACCCGTTTGGGTAAAGATATTGTAATTGCTGTAAAAGCAGGAGGGCCCGACCCGGAAACCAACTCCAAGCTACGTGCTGTTATGCAAAATGCAAAAGCAGCAAATATGCCCAAGGATAACGTGGAAAGAGCAATAAAAAGGGCAAGTTCAAAAGATCAATCTGATTATAAAGAATTGCTTTTCGAAGGATATGCGCCTCATGGGATTGCTATTTTAGTAGAAGCCGCAACAGATAACAACAACAGAACAGTTGCTGACATCAGAAGTTATTTCTCTAAATACAATGGAAGTTTAGGAACATCGGGGTCAGTTGAGTTTATGTTTGACCACCTTTGTAATTTCAAAATTGAAAATACAGGCCAGGATATAGAAGAACTGGAATTGGAGTTAATTGATTACGGCGTTGAAGAAGTTTTTGAAGAAGAAGACGGTATCATGATTGTTGGGGCTTTTAATAGTTACGGATCTCTTCAAAAAGCACTGGAAGAAAAGAAATTTGAGATTATATCCTCTGGTTTTGACCGGATACCCAATATTACCAAGGAACTTTCAGAAGAAGAAATCCTGGATGTTGAAAAACTCCTAGAAAAATTGGAGGAAAACGATGACGTGCAAAATGTGTTTCATAATATGGCGTAACACACGTAGAGACGTAGCCTGCATGTGCCCATACATAAACATTTCCAGGTAAACGTTCCCGGTTGTTCATTTTTCAATGAATATACACGTATAATACCTGGATGGTGTAAATGTGGGCATATCAAGGGAGGACACGTACCAAATGCCTGATTGTGGGTTTTTATGACATGTTTTTCAATAATATTTTCACTCCAAAATGACCTATAGTGAAGTCTTAAATTATTTGTACGACAGCCTGCCTATGTTTCAAAGGCAGGGGGCGGCTGCGTTTAATAAAAATCTGGATAGAACCATTCTGCTGTTGGAACATCTGGGCAACCCACAGGAAAAATTTAAATCCATCCACGTTGCAGGCACAAATGGAAAAGGCACTACCTCCCACATGTTGTCGTCAGTTTTGCAGTCATCAGGGTATAAAACCGGATTATATACTTCCCCTCACCTGAAAAATTTCACAGAAAGAATACGAATTGATGGTATAGAAGCTTCGGAAGCATTTGTAGTGGATTTTGTGGTTTCAAATAAAGATTTTATAGAAAAGGTGAAGCCTTCCTTTTTTGAGCTTACTGTAGCCATGGCTTTCGAATATTTCGCGCGGGAAAAGGTGGATATTGCCGTTATTGAAGTGGGTATGGGAGGGCGTTTGGATAGTACCAATGTTATAACTCCGTTGGTTTCCGTTATTACAAACATCAGTCTTGACCATCAGCAATATTTGGGGGAAACATTGGTAGAAATTGCCGGAGAAAAGGCCGGTATTATTAAAAAAGGGATTCCCGTGGTAATAGGAGAGTATCAGGCTTCTGTTTACCCGGTTTTTCAAAGAAAAGCGAAACAAATGGAAGCCACTCTGTTTAAGGCTTTTGAGTTAAAACTCGTGGGGACTCATGAAAAATTTGACATAAAACAGGGAGAGAATACACTTTTTAAGGGCCTTTCTACTGATTTAAAAGGTGATTATGTCCTAAAAAACATCCTTGGAGTGATATTGTGCCTGAATATATTAAAGGAAAAATACAATTTCAATATTTCACAGCATACTGTCCATAATGGATTAGCAAAAGTAACAGAGCAAACTGGTCTTAAGGGGCGTTGGCAAAAATTGGGCGATAAGCCATTGGTTATTTGTGATACGGGCCACAATATAGAAGGAGTGCGGCTTACCATGGCCCAACTTAAAAAGTTAAAATACGATCAATTGATAATTATTTGGGGTTCTGTGGCAGATAAGGATGTTTCAGGCGTTTTAGCCCTTTTACCTACCACGGCCGATTATATATTCAGTGAACCATCTATTCCCAGAAAATTGGAAGCTTCCAAATTGGCTGTGTTGGCCGAAAAACTTGGGCTGAAAGGAAAGGTGGTGCCGAATGTAAATGAAGCTCTCCAATTGGCAAGAAAGTCAGCAAATAAAAATGATTGTATATACATAGGCGGTTCTACATTTTTAGTGGCCGATATAAACGAAATTTAGCATGTCAAGGGGAAAAACGAAGAGGTTTTTAGATAACCTTACCAGAGATAATATTTTTGAACCGGGAAAAGAGGGGTATGAAGAAATTAAGGGAAACTGGAATGATCGTTTCTTTAAAAATGACAACCCCATTACACTGGAACTCGCCTGCGGTCGGGGTGAATATACCATTGGAATGTCCGCATTATTCAGTGAGGAGAATTTTATAGGAGTAGATATAAAAGGTGACAGACTTTGGAAGGGAAGTGGTATTGCAATAGAAGAGAATCTTCATAATGCAGCTTTTTTAAGAACCCAAATTCAGTTGTTGGATAAGTTCTTCACACCCGGTGAAGTACAGGGTGTTTGGATAATGTTTCCCGACCCCCGACCAAAAAAGAGGGATGAAAAAAGGAGGCTTACACATGATAAATTCCTCGATATGTATAAATCCATAATCAAACCCGGCGGCTTGGTAAGGCTAAAAACAGACAATGCCGACTTTTTTGATTATACACTTAATGTATTGCAGGAAAGAAAAGATATTGTGGATCTGAATTTCACACATGATCTTTATAACTCAGAATTTGCACATGAATGTTTCGATATTGTAACGAGATATGAAAAAATATTCACAACCAAAGGAAGCGTTATCAAATATTTAAGGTTTGCCTTTAAGTAAACGCAAGTTCATCATTTAATCAGTATCTTCGCAGTCTTTTACAGGAAATACCATGAATAAATATATTTGTATACACGGCCATTTTTATCAACCCCCCAGGGAAAATGCATGGTTGGAAGAAATTGAATTACAGGAATCAGCATATCCGTTTCACGATTGGAACGAGAGAATTACTTCTGAATGTTATGGACCCAATACCGCATCCCGAATCCTTAATGGTGACGGTGATATCAGGGAAATATCAAATAACTATAGCCGTATAAGTTTTAATTTTGGGGCCACCTTGTTGTCCTGGATGGAGGTAAAAGACCCCGAAGCCTACAACGAAATTTTGGTTGCAGACAGAATAAGTATTGAACGATTTGGACACGGTTCTGCTATTGCACAGGTGTACAATCACATTATTATGCCTCTCGCAAATAAGCGGGATAAGGAAACTCAGGTTATATGGGGAATAAAGGATTTCGAGCACCGGTTTAACCGCAAACCCGAGGGTATGTGGCTCGCCGAAACGGCTGTAGATCTCGAAACTCTCGATGTCCTGGCACATCATGGTATAAAATTTACCATCCTGGCTCCGCATCAGGCGAAAGCCTTTAAACTTCCCGGTTCCGATACCTGGCAACAAACGAATGACAGTCCCGTCGATACCCGTGTGCCTTATGTTTGTAAATTGCCCTCAGGAAGGTCAATTACTTTGTTTTTTTACGATGGAGGAAGATCACAGGCAGTAGCATTTAATAATTTGCTGAGTAATGGTAAATCGTTTGCCGAAAGTTTGCTTAATGGCTTCGATAATGATAGCCAATCCCCCCAATTAGTGCATATTGCCACAGATGGAGAAAGCTATGGCCACCACCACAAACACGGTGATATGGCTTTGGCCTACGCTCTGGATTATATAGACAGGTCCGAGGATGTGGAAATTGTAAATTATGCTTCCTATTTGAGTAAGTGTGACCAAATAGGAGAGTGCGAGATCATTGAAAACTCATCCTGGTCTTGTGTGCATGGTATCGAAAGGTGGAGGAATAATTGCGGTTGTAACAGCGGAGGAAGACCCACCTGGAACCAGGAATGGAGAAAACCGCTCCGGGATTCCCTGAATTGGCTACGCGATGAACTCAATATAGATTTCGCAAAATACAGTGTGGAGGTTTTGAACAATCCCTGGCATGCACGTAATAAATACATCGATGTAATTTTAGACAGGGAAAGTAAAACCATTCACCAGCATTTAAATGACAATCCTGATCAGTCCGACCAAATAACCCGTGGTATCAGATGGCTGGAAATGGAAAGAAATGCTTTATTGATGTTTACCAGTTGTGGTTGGTTTTTTGATGAAGTTTCGGGATTGGAAACCACTCAAATATTGCAATATGCCTGTAGGGCAATGCAGTTGAACCACCAACTTACCGGAAAAAACCTGGAAGATCAGTTTGTTTCCTTATTGGAAGGCGCCCCCAGTAATTTACCTGAATTTGATACTGCTGCAGATGTGTACAGGGCTTACGTTGTTCCTACAAGGCTTACGCTGGAAAGAGTGGGAATGCACTTTGCCGTGAGTACGTTGTTTGAAAAAGACATCGAGTCTATAAATGTGTTCAATTATACCGCCATTGGGGAAGACTTTGAAAGGTTGGAAGGGGGAATGCAAAAATTTGTTTGTGGTATGATCAGGATTCGGTCTGATGTTACTTTTTCTGAAAAACAATTTGCCTTTGCCGTTCTTTATTTAGGTCAGCATAATATCATTGGAAATATATCCGTAAATATGAAAAAGGATACTTTCGATGAAATGAAGGGCATCATGAAGACCGCATTTGAAGAAAGTAGGTTGGGGGAAATGATAGGCTATATGCAGTCGTATTTTGGACCCGAAAAATATACTTTATGGCATTTGTTTAAAGACCAAAAAAGGAAGGTAATCAACCAAATATTGAAAGAAAATCTTCGACAGGTAGAAAATAGCTTCAAAAAAATATACAATCGCGATTATCCGTTAATCAACATGATGAAAGCTTCAGGAATTCCTATTCCCAAAGCCTACAAAACCACGTTGGAATATGTGCTCAATGCAGATTTGAAAAATTGCCTGTCCAGTGAAAGAATAGATCTTGAAGAATTAAAAAGGCTCTCTATTGAATTTAATAAATGGGAAGTGAAAATTGACGATACCCTGGCCGTGAGTAAGTATGCCAGTGAACGTATTTTCAGAACGATTAAGAAAATTCAAAAATACCAGGAGGATGTAGACAGGGTAAATAGACTCAATCGCTTTTTCGAATACATTAAAATTTTTGAACTGAAACCCGATTTAAGTAGAAGTCAAAATATTTATTTTTATCTGATGAAAAGCATTAAACAGTCAATTAATGGCCAAAGGAAAAATCAAAATGACGAATTCACTAAATTAGGGGATAATTTGGGTGTAATAGTGAACTAACCATGTGCTACGATATTGCCTATCTAACCAAAAAAAAGACGGATTATGCCAAAAGGTATGGCAGTGAGGAAGATGTGGCAGATTTAATGAAAAGGCTTCCGGCTACCTTTCACTCCAATGCCTTTCAACACGATGAGGTGCCGGTGGTGGTAGGGGAGTCCCGAAAACTCACCACTTTTGAGTGGGGCCTGATACCCTATTGGGCCAAATCAAAAAAAGATGCGCTTGAAATCAGGAACAAAACTTTGAATGCAAGGGGGGAAACTCTTTTTGAAAAGCCTTCATTCAAAAAAGCAATAGCCACAAATCGTTGTTTGGTTGTAGTGGATGGTTTTTTCGAAAGCCACCATGTAAATGGAAAAAACTACCCTTTCTTCATTTCCAGAAAAGATGAAATGCCTTTCACGTTGGGGGGTGTTTTCGACCATTGGGAAGACCAGGAAGAAGGGATTGTTCGAACAACTTTTTCCATTATTACTACCGAGGCCAATGCAAGGTTGGCAGTAATTCACAATAACCCCGAAGTGTTAAAACGAGGTGGCCCCAGGATGCCCCTTATTTTACCCTATGATCTTGAAAATAAATGGTTAGATTCCCATTTACATAAAGAGGACATTG
>Ga0224506_10003523_pt1 | contig 10328 bp, 9 predicted proteins | sample SF_Jan12_sed_USG_2_FD_169108 | JGI IMG/M metagenome (GOLD analysis project Ga0224506, IMG submission 169108) | Sediment microbial communities from San Francisco Bay, California, United States - SF_Jan12_sed_USGS_8_1 | ecosystem: Environmental > Aquatic > Marine > Sediment | place: USA...
GGCCAGGCGGCCGGCAACGCGCATTTTTTCCTGCTGCTCGGGTGTCTTGATCGTTACCGTCATAAGCAATGGGTAGCAGTTCGCTGGTATCGGGTCGAAACGGCGCTGTTCAGACTCGATGCAAGCGTATGGGTACCTGAAATCTGTCCTTGTAAAAAAGGGTTACTGTCGGCGGCCGGCTATGGTATAAAGCGCGCGCGCCGGGGGCAACTTAAGTTTTCCGGCGACACTAAATCACACGTATATCGACACATTCTGCTGGGTGCCCCACCTGAAAAAGGGGTTGTGGAATGGGGTATACGGAGGCCTAACCCGGAGAAATCGAAATGGCAGACGTAACCATGCGCCAGATGCTAGAGGCTGGCGTACACTTTGGTCATCAGACCCGTTACTGGAACCCCAAGATGGCACCGTTCATCTTTGGCGAACGTAACAAGATCCATATTATCAACCTCGAACAAAGCCTGCCCCTGGCGCGCGAAGCCAGTGCGTTCGTGAAGGCGACCGTTGCCGATGGCGGCACCGTCCTGTTTGTCGGGACCAAGCGCGCAGCGCGCGAAGCCATGCGCACGCACGCGGCCCGCTGTGGCATGCCCTTTGTCAGCCAGCGCTGGCTCGGCGGTATGCTGACCAACTACAAGACCATCCGCCAGTCGGTCAAGCGCCTGAAGACGCTTGAGGCCATGGCCGCGGACGGCGGTTTCGAGGGACTCACCAAGAAAGAGATCCTGGGACTGACGCGCGAGCAGGAAAAGCTCGAGCGCAGCCTGGGTGGTATCAAGGACATGCGATCGCTGCCGGACGTGATGTTCGTCGTCGGCGTGGACCATGAAGATATCGCGATCCGGGAAGCGCAGAAACTGGGCATTCCTGTTGTCGCCGTCGTCGATACCAATTGCTCACCCGACGGGGTCGACTACGTCATCCCCGGCAACGACGATGCGATGCGCGCCATTGAGTTGTACTCGACGATAGTCGCGGACGCCGTGCTTGAAGGCAAGGCATCGCTGCCAGAAGTGGCGCTGGGCGAAGATGACTTCGTCGAGCTCGACGCAGACGGCAAGCCGAAAAAAGCTCGCGCCAAGAAGAAGGCCGCGAAGAAGCCGGCCGCCAAGAAGAAGGCTGCGAAGAAGACGGCGACCAGGAAGGCGCCGGCCAAGAAGGCAAAGGCTGATGAGGGCGTGACCGAGGAAGAAGCAGAGGCCAAGGCCGAAGAAAAGCCGAAAGCCAAGGAAAAAGCAGAGGCCAAGGCCGAAGAAAAACCCAAAGCCAGGAAAAAAGTAGAAGCCAAGGCTGACGAGAAAGTCGAGGCCAAGGCTGACGAACAGGCGGAGGAGAAGTAATGTCGATCACTGCATCCATGGTGAAAGAGCTTCGCGAGCGCACCGGCGCTGGCATGATGGAGTGCAAGAAGGCACTCGTCGAGGCCGATGGCGATCTTGACGCGGCGGCCGAAGCGCTGCGCATGTCGGGCCAGGCAAAGGCGGACAAGAAGGCCAGTCGTGTTGCCGCGGATGGTCGCGTTGTCATCAACATGGACGGCGGCAAAGCCGTCATTGTTGAAGTGAACTCGGAAACGGACTTTGTCGCTAAAGACGAAAATTTCATCGGCTTCGCCGATACCGTTGCCGCGGTTGTGCTGGCTTCCGGTGAGACCGACGTTGCCGCGCTGGCATCTCTGGATAGCGGCGACGGTCGCACCGTTGAACAGGCGCGTACTGACCTAGTGCAGAAGGTGGGTGAGAACATCTCGGTTCGCCGTGCGCAAATCGTAGAGGTCGACGGCCCGACTGGTACGTACACGCACGGTGCGCGGATTGGCGCGATTGTTGCGCTCAAAGGTGGTGATGAAGAGCTTGCTCGCGATATCGCCATGCACGTTGCGGCGATCAACCCGACCTGTATCGACGAGTCCGGCGTGCCGGCCGAGATGCTGGCGCGTGAGAAGCGCATCTTCTCCGAGCAGGCTGCGGAGTCCGGAAAGCCGCCCGAGATCGTCGAGAAGATGGTGACAGGCCGGATCGCCAAGTTCCTCAAGGAAATCACGCTTGTCGGGCAGCCGTTCGTCAAGGACCCCGACCTGTCGGTTGGCAGGCTGCTGAAGGGCGCTGATGCCGCTGTCGTGTCTTTTGTTCGTTTCGAAGTCGGTGAAGGCATCGAAAAGAAGGCGGACAACTTCGTGGAAGAGGTCATGGCCCAGGTTAAGGGCGCCAGCTAGGTAGCCTGCTTAAGCCGTTGATTTTAATGAAGACCCGTGGTGTACATCTGCGGGGTTTGCGCTAGAATCAACGGCCATTTGCCTGCGGGCATGTGTCAATGATGAGACCAGTGTATGAATGACAGTCCGGTTCAATACCGTCGCGTATTGTTAAAGCTCAGCGGTGAAGCGCTGATGGGAGAACTGGATTACGGCATTGAGCCACGCGTCATTCAACGCATCGCGGCGGAGATCGCAACCGCGCGCAAGTCGGGTGTCGAAATCGCTATTGTTATCGGTGGCGGTAATATCTTCCGCGGTGCCGGCCTGGCGCGTTCCGGTATGGACCGGGTCACCGGCGACTACATGGGTATGCTGGCTACGGTGATGAACGCCCTGGCCATCCAGGACGCACTCGAATCCCTCGACGTCTATGCTCGCGTGATGTCCGCGCTCGAGATCAACGCTGTTTGCGAAGACTACATACGCCGTCGTGCCATCCGGCACCTTGAAAAAGGACGCGTCGTCATCATGGCGGCCGGCACCGGTAACCCGTTTTTCACAACGGATACAGCGGCCAGTCTGCGCGCCATCGAAATCGGCGCCGACATCTTGCTAAAGGCGACCAAGGTCGACGGCGTTTACAACGCCGATCCGGCAAAGAATCCCGATGCGAAGCGATACGAAGTCGTATCGTACGATCAGGTGATCGCCGATAAGCTGAACGTGATGGATGCGACGGCCATCGTCATGTGCCGTGACAACCACCTGCCACTCCGCGTCTTCGACCTGACGCGGGCAGGCGCGCTGGTCCAGGCGATCGCAGGCGACGAACTGGGAACATTGGTAGCAGCCTGAGAATCTGGTCAGGGGCAATGATTAACAGAAGAGGGCAACATCGTGTTGGATGAAATCATGAAAGACGCTGGCGTACGCATGTCCAAGAGCGTCGCCGCACTGCAATCCGAACTCACCAAGATTCGTACGGGTCGCGCCCACACGAGTCTGCTCGACCATATAACGGTTGAGTACTACGGCAGCCAGGTGCCACTTAGCCAGGTTGCGAATGTGGGCGTAGAGGATTCCCGTACGTTGACGGTTACGCCATGGGAAAAAGACATGGTGCAGGTCATCGAGAAGGCCATTATGGGCTCTGACCTGGGGCTGAATCCGGCGTCGGCGGGAACCGTTATTCGCGTGCCGTTACCGGCGCTGACCGAAGAGCGTCGCAAGGACATGATTCGTGTCGTACGCCATGAGGCCGAAGGCGGGCGCATCGCCGTGCGCAATATCCGTCGCGATGCCATGCATGACATCAAGGAACTCCTCAAGGAAAAGTTGATCGGCAAAGATGAGGAACATCGGGCCGAGGGTGAGATACAGACGGTCACGGATAAATACATCGCCGAGATCGACGAAGTGCTGGCCGTAAAAGAAGCGGAGCTCATGGAGATCTGACGGACTTTCCGTCGCTTCTGCTTGTGTCTTCCGAGCCCACCAACGTTCCCACCCATGTTGCCGTCATTATGGACGGCAACGGGCGCTGGGCGCGGGCACGGGGCAAAGCCCGTCACGCGGGTCATCGTGCCGGGGTCAAGTCGGTCAGGGCCACCGTCGAGGCGGCCGCGGAGCGCGGCGTCAGTTACCTGACATTGTTCGCCTTCAGCAGTGAAAACTGGAAGCGGCCCGAAGAAGAGGTCAGCAGCCTGATGGGCCTGTTTGTCGAGGCGCTGCGACGAGAAGTGGCTGAGCTGCATCGTAATAACGTAAGGCTTCGGTTTGTCGGCGCTCTCGAGCAGCTTGGCGGCGGACTGCAGCAGAAGATGGCCGAGGCGCAGCAGAAGACCGCAGGCAACACCGGGCTGTTTCTCAACGTAGCCGTTGCCTTTGGCGGTCGCTGGGATATCGTGGAAGCAGCTCAGTCGCTGGCGCGGCGGGCGGTTGCCGGCGAGATCAGCGCCGCTGACATCGATGAAGAGGTGTTTGCGGGCGCATTGCGGCTGGCTGACATCCCCGATCCGGACCTTTTAATCCGGACCGGTGGCGAGCGGCGCATCAGCAATTTCCTGCTGTGGAATCTCGCGTACGCGGAGCTCTGGTTTTCGGAAGTCCTGTGGCCGGACTTCGACAAGTCCGACTTCGACATGGCGCTTGCTTACTACGCAGGCAAGCAACGGCGGTTCGGCCATACGGGCGACCAGGTAGAGGCGGTGAAATGCTGAAAACGAGAATAATCACAGCCGTCATTTCGCTGATTCTGATCGCCGTGGTGCTGTTCGCATTGCCGTTGCAATACGCGGAATGGCTCATAGGGCTGTTGCTGGTGGCCGGTGCCTGGGAATGGACCGGATTCCTGGATACGTCCTCGCTCATGGTAAAGGCGACTTACACCGCCGTTGTGGCGGCTGGGCTCGCGCTGGTGCACTTCGCCGGGCCGGAACAGACGACACTGATCCTGCAGATCGCCTGTGCGTGGTGGTTCGTCGCATTTCTCTGGAATCTCCGCTTCCCGACAGCGATTCCCGCGCCGGTACGCTGGATCTGTGGGCTCCTGGTCTTGGTGCCGTTGTATACGGCGTTGATTTTCCTGATTCGGCTTGGCGTTGAGTACCTCATTTTCACGATGTTGATCGTCTGGGCAGCCGACGCGGGAGCGTATTTTGCGGGCAAGAAGTTCGGGCGGGTCAAGCTGGCCCCGGCCATCAGCCCGGGCAAGACCTGGGAGGGAGTCATTGGCGGTCTGTTGCTGGTAGGCGGGCTGGCCCTGGCAACGGCAATGGCTCGCGATCTCGCGGTCGCTGTGTTCCTGCCGTTCTGCCTGGCCGTCGCCGCCATTTCGGTGGTCGGTGACCTGACCGTCAGCATGTTCAAACGCACGGCCGGTGTGAAAGACAGCGGTACGCTGTTCCCGGGACATGGAGGCGTGCTCGACCGGATCGATTCTGTTGCCGCGGCGGCGCCGGTGTTCGCGCTGGGTGTCGGCTGGCTGGGACTGGCGTAATGCGACGTTCAGGTAAAATTCATCGGCATTGGTTTAGCGTGGTATGCAATGCTGCGGGAACTGTGGCTCCGGGCATCAGTCAACAAGGGATGAATGCAGTCAATGGGTAGTGCGCTGACAGATCTCCTCTTTTTTATCGTTGCGATCAGCATCCTGGTCGCGGTGCACGAGTACGGGCACTACATTGTCGGGCGCTGGGCCGGCATGAAGGTGCTGCGTTTCTCCGTTGGCTTCGGCAAACCGATCTGGTCCCGGCGTGCCGGGGCGGACAATACCGAGTACTGCATCGCCGCCATCCCGCTTGGCGGTTACGTGCGGTTCCTTGACAGCCGGGAAGGCGATATCGACCCGGCCGAAGAGGGACGCGCGTTTGACCAGCGTCCGATTCCGGCGCGAATCGCCGTGTTGCTGGCCGGGCCGGCGTTTAATTTCCTGCTTGCCATCGCCGTGTACTGGTACCTGCTTTCTCCGGGCGTCATGGTGCTGCAGCCCGCTGTCGGTAACGTCGTTCCCGATTCGTTCGCAGACAAGGCGGGCCTTCAGTATGGCGACAAGATTCTCGCCATCGGCGACAGGCAGCCCAAGGACTGGGAATCGGCGCTGGTTGCTCTCCTGGATTCGATGGTGACGACCGGCGAGATCCGGCTGACGCTGGAAGGCGAACGGGGTGGCACTCGGCAAGCGACGATGGATGTCGGCAGCGAAGCAAGTCGCCTCACCGAACCCGGCGTGTTGTTCGATGGACTGGGCTTTGAAATCTGGCAGCCGCCCGCATTGGTGGGAGGGCTTTCAGCAGGCGGTCCTGCGCAAGGTGCGGGTCTGAGGCCGGGCGATCTTATTTCGAGCGTAGACGGTCAGGATATAGCGTCCTGGAATGACCTGTTGGATGCCGTCAGGACGAGGCCGGGCGAGACGGTCGACGTAACGTATCTGCGCGATGGCAAATCGGCAAGCCTGCGCTTGACGCTGGGTGAGAGCGGCACCGGCAAAGACAGGCGCGGCATCATGGGTGTCGAGCGGTCTGAGGCGTTTCTTGATTACTATACGCGGCGTACCTATTCACCCCTGGAGTCGCTCGGTGCCGGTGTGGCCAAGACCTGGGAATCGACGTTGTTCACAATACGCATGCTCGGTCGCATGGTGACCGGCGATGTTTCCATCAAGAATATAAGCGGGCCGATCAATATTGCCCAATATGCGGGTGAGTCGGCGGAGCGGGGAATGAGCAGTTTCCTCGGCTTCATAGCGATCATCAGTATCAGCCTCGGGGTCCTTAACCTGCTGCCGATACCGGTTCTGGACGGGGGGCAGATCGTCTACCAGGCAGCCGAGTGGATAAAGGGCAGTCCGCTGACCGATCGGGCGCAGATTATCGGGCAGCAAGTTGGCATACTTGCGCTGCTCCTCCTGATGAGCTTCGCGTTTTACAACGATATCGCAAGAATCCTGAACTGACCGGGACGGACGGAAATACTTTGCAGATGAGACATACATTATTCGCTTTGCTGGCCATGTTGCCATTGTCGTCGATGGCGGCCGGCGACTTCGTCGTCAAGGACATGCGCGTCGAAGGACTGCAGCGTATTTCGGAAGGGACGGTATTCAACTACCTGCCGATCAATATCGGCGACACGGTTGATGGCGTGCGCATCGGCGAGGCGATTCGGGCTTTGTACGGTCAGGACCTCTTCGACGATATCGAGATGCGTCGCGATGGCGACACGCTGCTGATCGTCGTGCGCGAGCGTCCCTCTATCGAAAGCTTCGAAATCGACGGCAACAAGGACATCAAGACAGAAGACCTGATGGAGTCCCTTCGAGGTGTCGGTCTTGCGCGCGGCCGCACGTTTGATCGTTCCGTTCTCGACAACGTGGAGATGTTCCTCCGCGAGCAGTATTACGATCGCGGCAAGTATGGCGTTGCCATCGATACGACCATCCAGGACCGCCCGAACAACACGGTACGCATCAAGATCGACGTGAAAGAGGGCGATCGCGCGAAGATTCGCCAGGTCAACATCGTCGGCAACAAGACGTTCACGGACAAGGAGATTCGCAGCGATTTCACCCTCGATACGGCGAACTGGCTCTCCTGGATTCGCCAGGATGATCGCTACGCGAAGGAGGCCCTGGAAGGCGACCTCGAAATCCTGCGTTCGTTCTACATGGACCGCGGCTACGCGGACTTCAAGATCGAATCGACACAGGTCGCGATCTCGCCGAACAAGAAGGACATTTTCGTCACGGTCAATATCGACGAAGGTGAGCTTTATACGATTTCCGAAGTCAAGCTCGTCGGTGAGATGGTCATCGACGAGGTGTTCCTGCGCAGCATGGTGCTTGCCCAGCCCGGTTCGGTCTTTAACCAGAACCTGCTGACCCAGTCGGCGGAACTCATGTCATTCCGACTTGGCGAAGAAGGCTACGCCAACGCCGAAATCGAACCTGTACCGGAACTCGACCACGAGAAGAAGGAAGCCGAAATTACCTTCTACGTCAATCCGCAAAATCGGGTCTACGTTCGCAACATCAATTTCCGCGGTGTCGACCAGGTCGACGACGAAGTATTGCGCCGCGAAATGCGTCAGATGGAAAGTTCCTACCTGTCGAACAGGCTTGTGGATCGTTCGAAGATTCGCCTGCAGCGTTTGCCGTTCGTCGAGAAAGTCGAAGTCAACAACTCGCCGGTACCCGGAAGCCCGGACCTGGTCGACGTGGACTTCGATATCGAATACCGCATGCCCGGCCAGTTTTCCGGTGGCGTGGGCTATTCCGAGTCGCAGAAGGTCATGCTCAACGGGAGTATCGTCCACACGAACTTCCTGGGTACGGGCAATCGCGTTGCCGTCGAGTTGAACTCCGGCCGCTTCCAGAAGCTCTACAGCATTTCGCATTCGGATCCGTATCGCACGATGGACGGCATCCGCCGTACTCTCAGCCTGAACTATAGTGATTTCACTCGACCGACGTCCGCATCGACCGAATTCTCGACAACCAGGGCGGGTGTGACAGTAGACTATGGCTATCCGATTTCGGAATTCCAGACTCTGTCGTTCGGTGCGACGTTCCAGCATTCGGAGTTACTGGCGACCAACAGCTCGGAGCAGGCGCGGGACTGGATCGTCAACAACGGCGACACATACATTCAGGACCTCGGCCCTTTTGGGACAAGCCCCGGCACCCAGTTCGACACCTTCGAGCTGATCGCCGGGTGGAGCTACGACAGCCGCAACCGCGCCCTGTTCGCCAACCGCGGTACGCGACAGCAGTTGTTCCTGTCGATGGCCGTGCCGGGAAGCGATGTCGAGTTCTACCAGGCGCGCTACAGTTTAACGAAGTACTTCCCGCTCTGGAGCAACAAGTGGACCTTGCGCCTGAATACGGAGCTGGGCATCGGTGAGGCACTTGGCGATACCACGGCGCTGCCCCCCTACAAGCAGTTCTACGGCGGTGGGCCGCAATCGGTACGCGGGTTCAAAGAGTCCTACCTCGGACCGCGCGACAGCGCTTTCAGGCCCTACGGCGGCAACGTGTTGGTTGCGAGTCAACTAGAGCTTATACTGCCGCTTCCGGACAAGTGGGCCAGCCAGGCAAGGGCGAGCCTGTTCTACGATGTCGGCAATGTTTTCAACACGGGCGAAGTGGAGTTCTTCGATAAACTGGGTTCCCCGATTGAGTACAAACCGGACTTCGATGAACTCCGCTCGTCGGTTGGAATTGGCGTACAGTGGCTCGCGCCGCTGGGGCTGTTCCGCTTTAGTTATGCCTATCCGCTGAATGCGTATGACGGCAATGACAGGTACTTCGGTGACGAACTGGAACGCTTCCAGTTCTCCATTGGACAAGCATTTTAATGAGTAATGGATTTATTTATGAACTTTGCAAAGCAAACACTGGTTAAGGCTGTAATGGGCGCTGCCCTGATTTGTGCGTTCGCACTCCCGGCAGCTGCACAGGATATGAAAATTGGCGTAGTCAGCCTGCCGGCATTGATCGAAAGGGCGCCGCAAACCAAAGCCGCCATGGATGCTTTGCAGGAAGAGTTTGCGCCTCGCCAGCGTGAATTCCAGGCGAAGCAGAAAGAGTACGAAGAGCAGGCAGAAAAGGCTCAGAAAGACCTTTCGGTGATGGGCGAGACGGAACGCCGCAACATGGAAAAGGAACTGCGTGATTTGCAGCGCGAGCTGACACGTCTGCAGAACGAATTCCAGGAGGATTTGAACCTTCGCCAGAACGAGGAATACGGCCTGCTGCAGCGCGCGATGCTCAAGGAAGTTCAGGACTACGCACAGGCGCAGGGTTATGACCTGATCGTCGGCGACGGCGTACTGTATGTGAATGCCGCCGTGAATATTACGGATGACGTATTGCGTGCTGTCGAAGCGAATTACCAGGCAGCCGGCGCTCGCTAAGATCCTTTCCAATGCCGATCAGCCTCGGAGAACTTGCCACACGGTTTGGCTGCGAGCTGATCGGCGATCCTGACTCTGTCGTCAGCAGCGTCGCGTCGCTGCCGGATGCCACCCGCGAGTCACTGACATTCCTTGCCAGCAACGCCTACAAGGAGCAGTTGTTTTCAACGAAGGCGGCTGCTGTCATCTTGCGTCCGGCCGATGCGGCCGACTCGCCCGTCCCCGTACTTCTGCACGATGACCCGTACGCGTGCTATGCGCGGATGGCGGCCGTCGTTTGTCCACCGGCGGCGTTCACGCCCGGTATCCATGCGTCGGCCGTGGTGGATGCTTCGGCGACAGTAGCAGCTTCCGCGCATCTTGCGCCCAATGTCGTTGTGGGTGAACGTTCGACGATCGGCGAGAACGTCTTTGTCGGACCGGGTACGGTGATCGGTCCGGACTGCCATGTCGGCGACGACTGCCGTTTCATCGCGAACGTGACGCTGGCACGCGCAGTATCGATCGGCAGGCGCGGCATTTTTCACCCGGGCGTTGTGCTTGGCGCGGATGGTTTCGGCAATGCCATGACGCCTGAAGGCTGGGTCAAGGTTCCCCAGCTCGGTGGCGTCCGCATTGGCAACGATGTCGAGATCGGAGCGAATACGACGGTGGATTGCGGCGCAATCGATGACACGATCATCGAAGACGGCGTGCGCATCGATAACCTCTGCATGAT
>Ga0224506_10003524_pt1 | contig 10328 bp, 9 predicted proteins | sample SF_Jan12_sed_USG_2_FD_169108 | JGI IMG/M metagenome (GOLD analysis project Ga0224506, IMG submission 169108) | Sediment microbial communities from San Francisco Bay, California, United States - SF_Jan12_sed_USGS_8_1 | ecosystem: Environmental > Aquatic > Marine > Sediment | place: USA...
GCTGCATTTCTGCAGGAGAAGATCGGCTTTACGGATATTAATCGTACGATTGAAAAAGTCCTGCTGACTGCACAGTCTCATCCTGCCGCCTCACTGGACGTGATTCTGCAGGATGACATGCAGGCTCGTCGGCTGGCTGACGAGTACATCAACTCAATTACACCCATATCACTGAGGCAGATTAAGTAATGTTTGATTTTTTTTATAACCTGCTGGCCTTTATCGTCGCAATCAGTGTGCTGGTGGCGGTACATGAATTTGGCCATTTCTGGGTTGCCAAACGTATGGGTGTCAAGGTACTGCGATTTTCCATCGGCTTTGGCCGGCCACTCTGGCAAGGACGTTATGGACCCGATCAGACAGAGTATGTGATTGCCTCCCTGCCTTTGGGTGGATATGTGAAAATGCTCGATGAACGCGAAGGTGAAGTCGCCGAGAGTGAAAAGGCACGGGCCTTCAATCGCCAGGGGGTTGGCAAACGGATTGCCATTGTGGCGGCCGGCCCTGTATTTAATTTTATTTTTGCGGGACTGGCCTACTGGTTGATGTTATCGATCGGAGTTACCGGCTTAAAACCGGTCATTGGTGAAATTAACCAGGATTCGGTTATGGCGCAGGCCGGGTTTGAGGCCAATGACGAGATTCTTGCCATTAATGGTCAGGCGACACCTATTTGGGATGTGGCAATACAGGAACTGGTTATCGCCGCACTAAATCGTGAATCTGCGGAAGTTGTGGTCAGGAAAAATCAAAATTTATCTGTCACACAAACCATCGATTTCAGTAAATTACAAAACTATGATGAGCCTGACAAGGCATTGCAAGCCATTGGTTTAACACCCTGGCGACCGGATATCAAAGCCGTCGTTGGCCAGGTTGTGGCAGCTTCACCAGCGGCAATAGCGGGTTTACAAGTGCAGGACAGAATCGTTGCTATAAATGATGTTACGATTAATGACTGGTTTGATCTGGTCAAGTATGTCAGTGTCAGACCAGAACAGAAGCTGCAGTTACATATTATTCGAAATGAGCAGCCGCAATCGCTCTTTATCACACCCAAATTAATCGAACGTAACGGAAAACAGATCGGCCAAATCGGTATTGGCCCGGCTGATGCTCCCTCAATACCGGATGATATGAAGCAGGAATACCAGTATCCGGTCTTGAGCGGTTTTATTCAGGCGAGTGAAAAGGTCTGGCGAAATTCTGTTTTGACCCTGAAAATGATTGGCAAGCTTGTAACCGGCCAGGTATCACTGAAAAATCTCAGTGGGCCAATTAATATTGCCGTCTATGCAGGGTATTCTGCCAGTGGTGGTATAGCACGGTTCCTGGACTTTCTAGCCATTGTCAGTATCAGCCTGGGCGTGATAAACCTGTTACCCATTCCGGTATTGGATGGGGGGCATTTGTTGTATTACGGGATTGAAATAATCAAGAGAAGTCCGGTCTCCGAAAATTTTGAAATGTTGGGTCAGCGTATCGGTATAATCATAATCATAATGATGATGACGTTGGCAATTGGTAATGATTTATCCAGGCTGTTTGGTGGTTAGATATACACAATGAATCGATTTATTTTGTTGTTGGTGTGGTTGGTTGCATTTCCGGTTTACGCTAAAAATAATTTTGTTGTCAGGGATATACGCCTTGAGGGTTTGCAGCGCATATCTGCAGGTACAGTATTTAATTATTTGCCGGTCAAGGTCGGTGATCAGTTTGATTACGATCTGTCAGCCGAGGCAATTCGATCCTTATATGGCACTGGTTTTTTCAAAGATGTCCGGCTGGAACGAGAAGGTAATGTTCTTGTTATATTTGTTGCAGAGAAACCCGCAATTGCCAGTTTGCAAATAGAAGGCAATAACGACATTCCAACTGATAAACTACAGGAATCACTCAAGTCGATAGGCTTGGCGGAAGGTCGGGTATTTGATCGATCCGTGCTGGAAATGATCGAACTGGAGTTGCAAAGGCAATACTACAGTTTGGGCAAGTATGCGGTAAAACTGTCAGCAGAGATTGTTCCGCTTGAGCGTAACAGGGTGGATATCCTGATAAAAATAACGGAAGGCGACAAGGCAGAGGTCTATGCGCTAAATATTATTGGTAACACGAAATTTCCCACGCGGGAGTTATTGTTTCAAACAACTTTGGGCGAGCCTGCATTGTTTGGTGGCAGGGAAAATTATTCCAAACAGATTCTGTCGGCAGACATCGAAGCTATCCGATCTTATTATATGGATCGCGGATATATCAATTTCACCGTTAATTCAACCCAGGTCGCAATCACCCCGGATAAGCAGGATGTCTATGCAACCATAAATATTTCTGAAGGTGATCAGTTTTCTGTTGATGATGTCAAACTCTCGGGTGAGTTAATCCTTGATAAAGCAGAAATAAATGAATTAGTCGAGATCAAGGCCGGCGAAGTATTTTCTCGAACTAAAATGAGTAATACTCGTAAAAAAATCAGTGAACGGCTTGCTGAATACGGCTATGCCTTTGCCAATGTCAATATGATTCCTGAAGTTAACCGGACTGACAAGTTGGTCAGTTTAACCATATTCGTTGACCCAGGCAGAAGGGTATATGTCCGGCGCGTTAATATTGCCGGAAATATTAAAACCAAAGATGAAGTGGTGCGACGAGAAATTCGCCAAATGGAAGGCGGTAAAATGTCCACGGGTCTGATCGCTCAGTCACGCAAACGTCTTAACCGGACAGGCTATTTTGAAGATGTCACCATCGAAACTCCGGCAGTCCCTGGTGAAACCGACCTGGTTGATGTCAATTACAACCTGAAGGAACGCTCTACCGGTACCCTGCAGGCAGGGATTGGTTATTCGGATCAAAGTGGTGCCCTGGTTAACTTTTCTGTCAGCCAGGAGAATTTTCTCGGCACCGGCAACCGTATGAGCGTAAACCTGAGTAATAGTGAGGTAGTTGATGAGTATAGTGTGAACTATACCAATCCATACTATACACCAAACGGGGTCAGTCGCGGCTTCAGGATTTATTCGCGGACTGTTGACGCAGGTGAAGTAGGAGATATTTCGAATTTCCAAACCAATACCTACGGGGCGAGCGTCAATTACGGTATCCCCATCAGTGAGACTAAATTTACCAATATTGGTTTGGGTTATGAGCATACTGAGCTGTTACTCGCCCCTCTAGTCAATTGTATTGTTGATCCGGATGTTGCAGGTGCTTTTGATACCCAAGAGAAACTGAATGATTATCTGGCAGCGGATGGAATCTGTGAACAACAAGAATATGATACCGGCCACGCGGATGATTATCCCAAGCACAAATTGGTGAATACCTATGGCAATACCTACGGTTTGTACAAAGCCACACTGGGCTGGCGGCATGATTCGCGGAATCGTGCTATTTTTGCCAGTGATGGAACCTTATTTAAGGTGGGGACTGAGTATACCGTCCCAGGGAGTGACCTGGAATTTTACAAATGGTATGTCGATTATCTACAGTATTTTTCCTTTACCAGCAAGACCAGCTTTTTGTTGAATCTGGAGTTTGGTCACGGTGACGGGCTTGGCGATACTACAGAATTACCCTTCTTCGAAAACTTCTACGCCGGCGGTAGTCGTTCGGTGCGTGGTTATAGAGGTGGTACACTGGGGCCAAAAGATCGCAATGACAACTCATTAGGGGGAACAAGTAGATTTGTCGGGAATTTGGAATTAATATTACCCAATCCATTTTCGGAACGCAGTTCCTCAACACGCGTCAGCCTGTTCTGGGACATGGGCTATGCTTATGGTAAAGATGAACCAATTACAACAAATTTATTGCGTCATTCCTATGGGGTGTCGCTAATATGGTTAACTCCGGTGGGCGCGATGAGATTCAGCTATTCTAATCCTTATGATGCCAGACCAACTGATGACACCCAGCATTTCCAGTTTACCCTGGGTTCACCTTTCTAGTTTAATATTTGAGTGAGTAATGCCTGTTAATCGGATAATAAATACTATAGTAAGCCTGGTGGTATTGAGCCTTCTTGCGTCACCGGTGTTTGCCCTGGAGCCTGAAGTCAAACTGGGATTTGTGAATACAACACGTATCCTGAAAGAGACACCACAGGCCGAGACGGCGCGAAAGAAACTCGAGTTTGAGTTTGCCCCGCGTGATAAAAAAATCGTTGCTATGCAGAAAAACCTTAAAATGCTCGAAGATAAACTGGCAAAAGATGCGGCGGTGATGAGTGATGGCGCCAGAAAAAAACTGGAACGACAGATTATTTCTGATAGAAGAGATATAAAGCGCAGTCGTGAAGAATTTACCGAGGATCTCAATATCCGTCGAAATGAAGAACTAAATAAATTGCAAAAGCTGGTGTATGACACTATCGTTGCATTTGCCAAAGAGCAACAATATGATCTGATTCTGGGTGACAGTATCCTTTTTGCAAGCAAGCGAATTGATGTAACTGATCAGGTTTTAGTCAGACTCAAAGATAAATAACAACACATAATACAAAAGTATATGGTCACTCATTGGTGAAAATACCTTTACGAAAGCTTGCTGAACATGTTGGAGGGTATGTGGTAGGTGATGGTGATTGCCTTATTGAACATGTTGCTACGTTAAAGAATGCCACTGCCGGCGATATCAGCTTTCTCACCAACCTCAAATACCGTCACGAGCTCCAGGCAACCCAGGCTTCCGCTGTAATCCTTAGCGAAAAGCATGCAGGCGAATGCGCTGTCAATGCGCTGGTGGTTGCCAACCCTCACCCTGCTTACGCCAAAATCGCTACGCTGCTGTATGCAGATACCAGTGCAAAAAAAGGCATACACCCCACGGCTGTCATTGAGCAAGGATGTCAGATTGATGATTCGGTCTGGATCGGTGCCCATTGTACTGTAGAAACAGGTGTGATTATTCAGGCGGGATCAAAAATCGGACCTGGTTGCTTTATAGGTAAGCACGCCAGTATTGGCCAGGACTGCGAATTAGTCGCCAACGTTACACTTATGCACAATTGCCGGTTGGCGGATCGTGTACTGCTTCATCCGGGTTCAGTTATTGGTGGGGATGGCTTTGGTCAGGCCCTTGATGTAGATAAATGGATAAAGGTTCCCCAGGTAGGCGCAGTGCAGATTGGTAATGATGTGGAGATTGGTGTCAATACGGCGATCGATCGTGGCACGATTGAAGACACTATCATCGGGGATGGTGTGAAACTGGATAATATGATCCAGATCGCCCATAACGTCAGGATTGGAAGGAATACGGTTATCGCAGCCAGTTCGGCGGTCGCCGGGAGTACAACAATCGGTGAAAATTGCCTGATTGGAGGACTGGTGGGTATTGTTGGTCATATAAGCATTGCAGATAATGTGACTATTACCGGCCGTTCAAGTGTTTTACAATCCATCAAAGCGCCAGGAGTTTATTCCTCCTCAACGCCGTTAGAGCCCAATAAGCAATGGCACAAAAATCATATCCGTTACAAGCAACTGGATGAGATGGCACGGCGTATTAAGGCATTAGAGAAAGAACTTGGAAAATTACGAGGATAAAGTCTTGGAAACACTCGATATACATGAAATTTTGAAACACCTGCCTCACCGCTATCCATTTCTGTTGATTGATCGTGTGACTGAGTGTGAACCTGGCAACTACCTGATCGGCTACAAGAACGTCACGTACAATGAACCCTATTTTACCGGCCATTTTCCCCAGCGCCCGGTAATGCCCGGGGTATTGATCCTCGAAGCCCTGGCCCAGGCCACAGGGATTCTGGCATTTCGTACAGTGGGTAAAATACCCGATGAGAACTCACTGTATTATTTTGTTGGTGTCGATAATGCGCGCTTCAAGCAACCCGTTAACCCGGGTGACCAGCTGCAATTGAAAGTTACCTATATTAAGCAAAAACGTGGTATCTGGAAATTTGATGGTGAGGCTTCGGTTGACGGTAATGTGGTTTGTAGTGCCGAACTAATGTGTGCAGAACGTGAGATGATATGAGTATACACCCCACGGCAGTTATTGATACCACTGCCAAGCTTGGTGAAAATATAGAGATTGGCCCCTATAGTGTGATTGGGCCGGGTGTGGAAATCGGTGCAGGGTCAATTATTGGTCCTCATGTGGTGATTAACGGGCCAAGTAAAATTGGTTCCGACAATCACATATTTCAGTTTGCCTCGATTGGTGAGATCCCCCAGGACAAAAAATATCATGGTGAGGATTCGGTTCTTGAGATCGGCGATCGCAACCACATTCGTGAATTCGTCACCATCAATCGCGGTACCGCAGATGGCGGCGGGGTTACCCGGATCGGTAGTGATAACTGGCTTATGGCCTATATCCATATTGCACATGACTGTATTATTGGGAATAACATCATTTTTTCCAACGGTGCTTCCCTGGCCGGACATGTCACGGTTGATGACTATGCCATTCTTGGTGGGTTTACACTGGTACACCAGTTTTGCCATATTGGCAGTCATGCCTTCTGTGGCATGGGCAGTGCGGTGAGCAAGGATGTTCCACCATATATGATTGTCAACGGTAATCCATCACACCCGCATGGATTAAACATGGAAGGTTTAAAGCGGCGTGAATTTAGCAAAGAATCTCTTAAGAGTTTGCGTGATGCCTATAAACTGGTTTATCGCCAGGGCTTGACTCTGGAAGAAGCCATGCCAAAGCTGGAGCAGTTGGCCGAGTCCTGTCAGGAAGTTATCTATTTCATGGATTTTATCAAAAATTCAAGCCGCGGTATTATTCGCTAGTCATACGTGTTATGGCAGCATTTTTATCAGTAAATCTGCAATTCGATTAATACCGCCACCACTGCCAAGTTTGCTGCGGATGGTCAGTAATTCAGTTTTTGTTTTGGCATAGTGTGCCGGCTCATCCAGGTAACGTTCGACCTCATGAATGATCTTTACCGGCATAGCATCATGCTGGATCAATTCCGGGACCACCTGTTTACCCGCGACAATATTACACAGGGCGATAAAGGGAATCTTTAACATGGGTTTGACCAGGTGATAGGTCAACCAGTTGACCTTATTGATCACCACCTGGGGGACTCCAAACAGGGCAATTTCAAGTGTAACAGTACCCGATACGGTAATGATGGTATCGCAAACTTGTATGACCTCATGGCTTTGGCCTTTTACGGTCAGAATCTCCAGACCGAAAGGGGCGATTTTTTGTTTAATATCCTCCTCATCCAGAGTTGAAGCCACCGGTAGAATGAACTGGATATCATTGCGTCGTTGTGCGAGTTGACGGGCACTCTCCATTATTATTGGTAACAATCGCTTTATTTCACTACGACGGCTGCCGGGAAACAGGCCGATCACTTTTTTATGTGGTTGCAGGTCAAAATCACGTTTGAGTTTGTTTACATCATCGACCGGCACAAGTTCATCCGTCAGTGGGTGGCCAACAAATTCAACAGGCACATTGTGCTGTCGGTAAAAATTTTCTTCGAAAGGAAAAACCACGGCCATCATATCGACCCGTTGGCGGATGATCTCGACCCGCTTTTGACGCCAGGCCCAGACCTGTGGCCCGATATAATACAGCACCTTGACGTTATGTTCTTTTGCCGTTCTGGCCAGCCGTAAATTGAATTCAGGATAATCAATCAGCACCAGCAGATCGGGGGGATCACTGGCCAGTATCGCTTCCATCTGATGCAGGGCACCAAATATGACTTTACGATGGGCCAGTACCTCGATCAAACCAACGACGGCCAGTTCGGCAGAATCCACCAGGGTGTCGACACCGGCGGCACGCATATCATTGCCACCAATACCGAAAAAACTAATAGCGGGATCCTTTGACAGGACGTCGCGAACAAATTTGCCCGCATGCAAATCAGCAGAGGCTTCGCCAGCAATGATCATGACTCTTTTCATGCAGTACTATCTCAGATCGCAGACTTTATGACGGACACGATTTGATCAATTTGTTGGTTGGTTAATTCCGGGTGAATGGGCAGGGCCATACACTGCTCAGCAACCCGTTCGCTCACGGGCAGTGAGATGGCCTGGTATTGCTCGGCAAACACCGGTTGCTTGTGCAGGGGAATGGGGTAATAGATGGCACAGGCAATATCATGTTCGGTCAACTTTTGCATGATTTTATCGCGCTGTTCGGCAAGTGTGACGTACTGGTGATAGACATGGGTACCGACACCGTCTTCGTGTGGTGGTGTCACCAGCCCGGCAAGTTGCTCGCTATAGTAATGAGATGCTCGGCGTCGTTCCCGATTAAATTCCTCTATATGTTTTAGCTTAATACGAAGAATTACCGCCTGTAACTCATCGAGCCGGCTGTTATAGCCAATGATGTTATGGTGGTAGCGTTCGAAACTACCGTGATTGCGCAAAACACGCAGTCTTTCGGCTATATCATCATCATCGGTGGTGATCATTCCCCCATCGCCATAACAACCCAGATTTTTGCTGGGAAAGAAACTGTGACAACCGGCAATACCGAAGGTGCTGGTCATTTTTCCATTGATATCCGCACCGTAGGATTGGGCACAGTCCTCGACAACAAGTAAATTGTGTTTATCGGCAATCTGCTGAACACGCGGCATATCAACCGGCTGGCCAAAAATATGTACGGGAATAATGGCCCGGGTCCTGTCTGTAATAACCGACTCGATGGCTGCAAGATCCATGTTGAACGTGTGCTCATCGATATCGACAAATACCGGTGTGGCGCCGACGTAACAAATGGCTTCCGCCGTGGCGATAAAGGTAAAAGTGGAGGTGATAACCTCGTCACCGGGGCCAATTCCGGCAGCCAGCAAGGCGAGGTGCAGGGCATCTGTTCCTGAGGCACAACTAACCGCATGCTTGGCGCCCAGATTGGTGGCAGCCTCTTCTTCAAATGAGCGGACATTGGGGCCCAGGATAAACTGGGTGTTTTCAAGGGCGGTTAACATACCCTGATCAATTTCATTTTTCAGTTTGTGATACTGGCGTTTTAAATCCACCATCGGGATCATGTGGGCGTCCTCATGTTGATTCTAGTTTCTGTTTTGGTTTAACAAGCGGGTGATTTCCATGGCGGTTTCCAGCGCTCGCTTGCCATCTGCACCACTGACTACCGGTGGGGTACGGCTTGTAATCGAGTGTAAAAATGCCTCGATTTCCGCCAGCAAGGCATCGCCTTGATCAAATGATTGTTCATTGCTGTCTATATTGGCCACGCCAGGGAACATTTCACCACTACCCTTGCGATGCACTCCCAGTTTTTTGTTCTGGAAATCGATGGTGATATAGGCATCGGACTGTACAAGCCGCATCTTACGTTCACTTTTCATGCCGGCCCGACTGGCGGTGACATTGGCGACACAGCCATTTTCAAATTCAAGGCGTACATTGGCTATATCGATGTCATTGGAAAGTACCGCGACCCCCTTGGCTTCGATGTGTTTTACCGGTTTACCAACAATATCAAGAATAATATCGATATCGTGAATCATCAGATCCAGAATCACGCTGACATCAGCTCCGCGTGGATTAAACGGGGCGATTCGATGTGATTCGATAAACAGCGGCTCGGTCAGGACCGTTTCCAGCGCGAGGATTGCCGGGTTAAATCGCTCCAGATGGCCTACCTGCAGGATGAGGTTGTTTTTCGTGGCAAGCTCAACCAGGTGCTGTGCCTCCTCAACTGTGACGGTGATGGGCTTCTCCAGCAGGACATGCACCCCTTTGTCAAGAAATGCCCGGGCAACTTCATAGTGCTTTTGCGTGGGTACCACAATACTGACTGCATCGACCTTGTCGAGCAGGGTGGAATAATCACTTACCGCTGTGACCGACAATTCATCGGCAACTTTTTGAGCGTTTGCTGCATTATTGTCACACACAGCAATCAACTCCGAGTCTGGCAGGGCTGCATATTTTTGTGCGTGGAACCTGCCCAGATAACCTACACCGATAACGGCGGTTTTTAATTTACTCATGACAGGCACTCGGTTATGGTATGGGGGGAAAGGGGAAACAATGTAAGCTCATATCTTGCTATTAATGTTCGTTCGAGACGTCAGCTATATCTTCGCATCGTTTCGGGTTTTATTCAATGATATGGCGGGTTTTCCCGTGCTTATCATCAGTGGGTTAATCGATATGACTATGACAGAATCTGAACAGTTTAGTATGGCCACAATGTCCCGCTTTGATGGCCTTGTTGCCGGTGTCGATGAGGTTGGGCGCGGCCCTTTGGCGGGGCCGGTTATTGCTGCCGCAGTCATCCTCGATCCCCGGCGCCCCATCGAGGGACTGGCAGATTCCAAGCAATTATCCGAGAAAAGACGT
>Ga0224506_10003525_pt1 | contig 10325 bp, 9 predicted proteins | sample SF_Jan12_sed_USG_2_FD_169108 | JGI IMG/M metagenome (GOLD analysis project Ga0224506, IMG submission 169108) | Sediment microbial communities from San Francisco Bay, California, United States - SF_Jan12_sed_USGS_8_1 | ecosystem: Environmental > Aquatic > Marine > Sediment | place: USA...
TCAATTACCCATAACCAAAAGGAATGGATAATTGATAAATGGCATGAACGCAGGTTATATAAAGAAAATAAAACAACAATTAAACAAAATAAACCAATGATAAAGTCCTATAAAACCAGTCATTCCTACACAAAAACACCAGTCATTCCTGCACCAAAACACCGTGTCATACCTGAATCCCAAAACACCTGTCATTCCTGCACCAAAACACCGTGTCATTCCCGAGTTGTTTTATCGGGAATCTTACAAGCCTTCCCCATTAAGATCTCCAATCAAGTTGGAGATGACAAAGAGGAAAGAGTTATATCCAAGTCCAAAAAACCCAAGCATACCCGAGTACTATAAAACCAGTCATACCCGAGTACTATAAAAACAGACTTACCTGAATCCCAAAACACCAGTCATACCTAAATCCCAAAACACCGTGTCATTCCTACACCAAAACACCGTGTCATTCCCGAGTTGTTTTATCGGGAATCTTACTAACCTCTGCCCACCAAAACATCTATTCAATATAGAGATAACAAAGAAATGCCCCTCAGCCTTACACCTCTCGCCTTTTAACCTTCCAGCTATTTAACCAGCCAGGAACCAACCATAACAGCAAACAACCGGCTGCTACCGCTATCTGATAAACATATAACCCCATCCATCGCGGGAAATCACCCTTACTAATATTTCTTAGCCATTCATCTTGAGCAAAGGTATAGAGACTATAAATAACCAGAGCAGGAATAATCTTTATAAACCTGCCCTGCCTTGGGTTTATTCTTGACATAGGGATTGCAATTAACAAAGCTACAATTAAATTAAAAGGAGAAAATATACGCCACTGCAACTCAGAATATGCCCAGTTCTCATTAGAATTCCACAGCACATCCAGTGTCTGCATACTTTTTGTACTCCTTGGTTTCACAGACTTTGAAGATATTCTCACACCATAGGAATCAAAGGTAGATATACTGTAATCTGGCTCGCCAGGCTGTCCATTTTGCAAGGTACCATTTTCTAATATTAGATACCGATAACCCGTCTCCAAATTAAAGCGTAGAAAACCGGATTCTGACTTGTATACCTCATTTAATGAAGTTGACAGAAAAATATCATTTAACCGTTCTGTATCAGCATCTAAAGACCTCACATAGATCACTTCACCTTTTTGACCAATAGAAGTAAATTGACCTGGCTTTAACAGTTCTAACGGAGACATACTTTCTTGTTCTGCCCATGCAACAGCAGCTTGTCTTAAGCACCATGGAGAGATAATGAAATTATTTACCCAAAGTAAAAACATTAATAAAACAGCGGGTTTTAAAGTTGATACGACAAGATTTTTATACTTATAACCACAAGCAAAAAGCGCAGTCATTTCCAGCTCGGTATACAGCTTTCCATATCCGATTAATATGCCCATTAAAAAACCTGCAGGAAGGGCCTCCTGAATAAACTTGGGAATATAATAAAAAATGATAAATAAAATATCGCCAGAGCCTCCTTCGCCGGCCAAAATATCAGCCAGCCAGTTTCTCATCCAGTTTGACATGCTTACAAAAATGATAATTCCAGTTATCGCAAGAGTAGGAAAAATTATTTGTCTGGCGAGGTAACGCGAAATAATCAAACTAACGGACTCCAATTTTCAATGATTAAAAAACAAACAAGCATTTAACACTGGTTATAAAATGATAGCGTTTAGTATAAAATATCGAACCAAACTCGTTAATCCAAACTGAATAAAGAATCTAATGAAATCATTTGCCCTAAACCGTCAGCTATTATCAATTAACCAATTTTATTTATCTATTTTTTTATCCATTTATATTGGCGGCTTATTGAATGCTGTAAATTTTAATCGTGCTTTAAACATTGGTGGTATACATGATGGCTATCAAATCGGATTATCCCTCACCGTCATGGTGCTGTTTTGTTACTTTCTATTAGAACTAAGTGCTGTCGCCAGTTCTATTAGTTATAAAATATTAGCTTCGGTGTTAGTACTGTTCTCAGCGGCAGCCAGTTATTACATGATCTTTTTTAATGTCGTTATTGGGTACGGTGTTATCGCCTCAGTATTCAAGGTGACTGACCTGGAATTAGCCAGCGAATCGGTTGGATACAAATTCATTTTATGGGTTTTAGTCTTTGGCCTATTACCTGTGATTGCCATAAATTATGTAAAACTAAAAAATACATTTTGGCAGCAAGTCTTTGGCAAGTCTCGCGGATTAATAACAATTACCTCATTAATCCTTGTTGTGTTTCTGATTAAGACGTCAGTCAATACCATTGACGAAATTGGCATGTCAAAATCAAAAGCGCAAAACAAATATACGGCAATCCCTTCCGGAATTATGACATCAAGCTATCTCCCAACAAACTGGATAGCAGGTATGTCTATATATGCCTATCAGGAATTTGGTTCCGACAACAAAAATCTAGTTGATCCTACTGAAATCTATGAGTACGTTGAACAATCCAGTCTAGAAGACACCTATGTTGTTTTTGTTCTAGGCGAAACAACAAGATCAGATCACATGCAACTATTGGGTTACCCCAGAGAAACAAATCCCAACCTAATGAATGAGAAAAATCTTGTAGCAATGAATGGAATCTCATGCGATACAGCTACTCTGTTATCTATGCGCTGTATGTTCGTAAGAGAAGGTGCCGCTGCTGACAATGATCAACGCGAAGTATCTGAACACAATATTTTTTATGTATTGAGTAAGCTAGGCTTTTCCAGCGAACTTTATGCCATGCAAAGTGAAGTTTGGTTTTACAATACAATAAATGCCGACTATTACGAGATGCGAGAAGCATTAGCAGCAAACTTAGACCCAAACATCAAACACTTCGATGACATGGTTTTAATCGACTACATGAAAAAATCCATCGAACGACATACTGAAGGCAAGCATTTGGTTGTACTTCATACTAAAGGTTCTCACTATTCATACAGCCAAAGATACCCTCGTGACCAGGCATTTTTTAAACCTGATTGCGGTAGCATCGACACTAAATGTACACTTAGTGCACAAATCAACTCATTTGATAATAGTGTCAGGTATGTTGATCTGTTTATGAGTCGAATTTTTGACCAACTGAGAGATAAAAAAGCGATTGTTTTCTATTCTGCAGATCACGGTGAGTCAATTAACGAGAATAGTCACTTCCATGCAACACCAAAGGAAATTGCACCAGAAGAACAGTTTAAAGTTCCCATGCTTGTGTGGGCTTCTGAGCTTTATTTGGATGACCCTATTAGAAATCAGGCATTTAGTAATTTAAGAGCCAAGCAAAAATTAAATGAAACTGCATATCATGAAGAAATATTTTCAAGTGTGCTTGGTTGCCTGGGTTATCAATCTGAAAATGGTGGCATAAATCCAGACAATAACTGGTGCGCAGAGCCCTAAGTAAGGCTTTAGAGCTTTACGCCATGGGGTGTAAAGCTCTAGCCTGAAAATAAGTCAACTTGTTTCAGACTCCATCTCCAGGTGTTTAATCCAGGCTACCAGCATGGGTATGCCCACAAAAATAAGTATCTGACTTAAAACATACGAATAGTTAGTAGTCGTCAGACCAAATACTAGATATCCAATTACATAAGAAAAGCATGACAGCTTAGCACTAACAGACAATACCCTTGCCCTATGAATATTATAAAGAGCAACTAAATAAACCGATAAATATAAAAATAAACCAACTAATCCAAACCTGGCTAATGCATTAAAATAATCTGAATGAAGGTGCCTTTCTCCGGTAATAGACTTATGATAATTTCTATCTTTTGATATTTGACTAATCACATCCACAGCTTTGACATCGCCGACACCAAAAACTGGATTTAGTTTAAATGCCGAAAATCCAGCCATCCACATTTCAAACCGAATTGTAGATGAAGATTTAATGTCACTATTACCACTTAAATAGGCTTGACTCGTCAAAATGGCTGTTGAAAATCGCTTTACAATAATTGATTCTTTAAATACAAAAGTGGAGGCAATAATTAAAAAGAAGATCAAAGAAAATGAAACGAGATACCGCTTAATTCTCCAAGCACCAATGTAGAAAAAAATAAATATCAAAAATAAAACTAAAAACAAGTAAGCGGAACGTGAATTTGAGACTAACAATATTGATACCGCAAAAACCAAAGAGGTAATGGTTAATATCAACTGATTTCGATTAAGTTGATGATATTGAGTTACTATTCGAATCATTAAAATCGACACCAGCAAACTGCCAATAAGTCCAAATACCATTGCAGAAAATATGGTTCCAACCCTTTTATTGTAGAGAACGAAATACTCATAAAGTCCAGCCAATCCTCCAACAATACTGACCGCATATAAAGAATAAACAACTAACTTTTCAGAAATACCATATATGACAATATTATAATAAATAGGTACTGCAAATAAGAGCCCTAATGCTAGGCCTAATCGATTAATATCGTAGCCATCACGAACGACCATATTTAAAAATAAGAAACCAGAAATCAGAATAAGAACTAATGGCATTATGTGAGTTTTAAAATCTGCAGAAAGAACCTTTTGCTTGATAACCTTTTTACTTTTGATCAAAACACCGATGGAGTAAAGCGACAAAACCCAAACAAGCCCCACTGTCCAGAACACAAATACTGTCGAAAACAATAAAAAAACAAATATCCCATTAATATTTTTGGTGTCGAAATTCATATATTACTCACATAGCTGAAAGGAAGAGAAAGCGTCTATTTATAAAGTTTAGCAAAGTGGGAAACTCCCATAAAGTAAAGTCAGATTGAAGATTCAATTATTTTTAATTCGATATTTACTTTTTTTAATAACGGTAGCCATTTTTTATCAATGTTTATTGCCCCTCCGCTAATAGAATAAACTGTTGTTTCAGGATTCAACCATTTTACCGTAAAAAGTGCGCTAGAAATGTCTCCTATTAAAGTCAAATTAGCAGGTAAGAATCCAAGCAACATTTCCAGTGATAATGTATTAGGCAGTCTAACCAAGTGATCAATACCCTGCTCTAGTTCAGAAATTCCATCTGAATCTGCAGGATGGTATTTAAGACCAACACAATTGCTGGAATTCGCATAAGATTGAAGGATATTTTTTAATTGCGGTATTCCTCCATAAAATCTATTAATTAATTTCTTCCTGGGCAAAACAAATACCGTAGTTATGCGAGTTAGCTCACCTAATTCAGCCGTTGAAAGCCCCCCAATTTCTGATAACAACTTCAATAATGACGTGTTCAGCAACCACTTTCGTTCAAATTCCAGAATGTTTTTATTTTTTAAATATTTATGAGCCAGGCTAGGAAAAATAAGATATGCAAAATCAATATACTTACTAGCTCCTATCGCCGGCGGCATAGAAAACCAGAACCCGAATAGGAGCTTCTTTATAAAACCTTCAAGCTTATCGACGATACTTCGCGATGTTTTTGAATAAGGCACCATACTAGCGGTGCCTTCATCCAGATAGTAACGGACGCAGTCTGAATTTAATTTAGTACTGAAATTCATAAACCATTGCGCATAATCTTTTCGATCATTACCTACAAAGCACTTAGAGGGCATTAAAGGTACTAGATAATCGGACATTTGTTGTTGAATATGGCGAAAATCCTTAAGTTTCTTCTTTGTTTCGCCTATATACATTTCAATTCTTATCATGCTTATAAATGGACTTAATTCGGAAGCTCTCAACTTATGCAGAACCTCTTCAGATATATTTGAACCTGTAATTATTAGGTGTGCATTTTCGTCAGAATTTTCAAAGGCTAATGCCATAGAGAAGTGAAGGTGTCGAAGTGTCGACACTAGATAAACAGCATTATTATTCATGTTATTTCAATATTTTCAAATTAATACAAAATCTATTTTTTATCAAAAATGGTCTTAAACAAACCTATAATTTTTAATTGGTCGGCTCTTAATTTAGAAACCGTTTCACTATTGTCGATTTCAAAATGTGCGTTTACAGATTCATTCAATTTGTTGAAATAAGATAACTCGAAGCCAATACCATTAACGTCCACTAGCATATCGTCATGGCCTATATCTGTAAATATATGCTTTATTTTTGGATAAGTAACCAGAGGAACTGTTTTAATTCCCATACCAAAAGCACAAACGTTTGTATGGAACCTCATACCGGTAACAACTTCACACTCTGCATAGCTAGAAAATATTTCCTGCTCCCTTCCTTGCCCTGTTAAATACGGCATAATTTCAACGCTGTATTTGATAAGGTGATCATCAAATAAATCTAAAAGATCACTAATAATTTTATAATCAGATAATATGTGAGGAAAGAATCGAAGCACTATACCCTGTTCTTTTACTAGCTTGATATACACAGATGCTAATATATTTAAAAACTCATCATAGGTGTGTTGTAACAACCTAAGGTTGATCATATCAGACGCAAGGTTTATACCTATAGTCTTTTTCTGGGCTTCTATTGCGTGCGATCTATTCGATTCTACAAAAAATCCACCATCAGGAATTTTATAAATATTTGAATCTAATTTGCCATAAACTGACTCATAATTTTCCACACTACCATCATTTCTAAATGTAACTAGAAAATCATTTCTTTCACAAATTTCTTTCATAAATGAGTGAAACTTGGCTAAATTTTCCTTATTTGCTCCCTTATGAATATCGAAACCTAAAGCATTAAAAAATACAGGTATTTTAATCGCCTCAATTGTCTGTTTATTCAAATTTATAGTGCAACCTGTTTCGGAATAATCATGGCAGACTTCAAAAAAGTTACCCCCACCAATAACTAGGGCATCATACTGATTAACTTCGTCACAAAATTTTTGATCAAAAGCTTCTAACCCCCAACTATTATAGAACCTACGTATTTCTTTCTGAAACCAGTCTACTTTACCAAAAACAGCTTCGAATCCTGATCGAAATCCCTGATGATGTGCATTATCACCAATATTTCCATTAAAACTTGCAAGATGAAGCACTTTCATAATTGAGATTCTCTAAATTTATATTCATTTTTTATCTATAAATACTTTCTGTTTTGCTGTTTCCCAAGTTTGACTGGTGTTAAGCACGTTTAAAAACTGAGTGGCACTTTGGCCCGAACCAAAATCTTTTGTTACTTGCGTTTTCATACCTCTAATCTGCAAAATGGCAGATAAGATGTCAGTTGTTGTCTCATTTACATTAATTATGGATGCCGCGTCAGATCTATTATTTTGCCTGGACCCAATATTTATTGTCGGTAGCCCATAGTAAGGCGCTTCTCTAATACCGGCACTAGAATTTCCAATAATATAGCTAGCATTTTTTAACAATGTTAAAAAATACTCAAACCTTATACTTGGAAAGATTTTAAAATTCTTATTTTCTGATGTACCTTGTATCGCAGAAATTATCACATCGGAACCGTGGTCATTATTAGGATAAACAATGATGAAGTTGTCGCCAGACTCTTCCAATGCTGAAACTACCTGGTTTATTCGCTCTTCAAGCTGATCGGTTTCTGTTGTTACAGGGTGATATATAAAAATAGAAAAAGTTTCAAATTCAATATTATACCTTTCTTTCGCCAGCTCAATACTTGGTAAACTATCCGATGACATAATATCAAGATCAGGTGATCCTATAATACGAATACAGGACTTATCTTCACCCAGTTGAAGCAATCGATTTTCTGCCTCTTTATTTGCTACAAAATGGAGATGGGCTAGTTTAGAAACTGAGTGTCTGATTAGTTCATCAATGGTTCCAGATACCTCACCTCCTTCGATATGGCTTACTAATATATTATTTAAACTTCCAACAATAGCACCCGCCATAGCTTCAACACGATCACCATGAACAACGATCATGTCGGGGTCAACTTGCTTGGTATAATCTGACAAACCTATAATAGTCTTCGCCAGGATAACATCCATGGTGTCAGCATTATTTTGATTAATATAAAAATAGAGATTATTAAAGCCTTCTTTTTCAACTTCACTTGCTGTGAATCCATATTTCTTAAGCAAATGCATTCCAGTTACGAAAATGTAGATTTTATAATCAGGATGATTATCAACCGAATGGATCAAACTTTTAAGTTTTCCAAAATCTGCTCTTGTACCAGTTAAAAAAAGTATCTTCTTCACACGGAATCCTTCACAAATTCTTTTTTAAGTTGAGTATCTGCTTCAATGTTTGACGTGGAAACCTTTCCAATTAAATCTTCATAGTCTTCAGCTAGGAAATCTCCTGTTCCAGGCCGTTTAACCCAAAGATTCTCTTTAGAGAATGTATCTCCAGCTTTTATTTTCTGAATAGTAACCACACTGGCATAAGCAAAATCAATTGTTGGCTGCTCTTCTAAAACCGCTCCTTTACTACCTCCACGCATCTTTTTCATACGAATTGACTGGCCTATTAATTCCTTTAGTTCTTGAGGTGTCATAGAGCAATTTATATCAGGTCCTGGTCGATCTTTAGAGTCTGTAAAATGACGTTCTAGTACTGACGCACCAACCGCAACACCGCCAATACATGCAAGATTATCAACACTATGATCAGAAAGCCCCAGGACAGCATTTGGAAACTCTTGCCCTAGTTCTTCAATCCCACCCAAACGAATAAGGTGATCAGGCGTTGGATAAACATTAGTGCAATGCAATAAACAGTATGGGACCTTATATTTTTCAAATATTTCTACTGACTTTTTGATTGATGGAATATCATTCATACCCGTACTTAAAATAATTGGCTTCCCATAGCTTGCTACCAAGTCTAATAAGGGATAATTATTACACTCTCCTGAACCAATTTTATAGGCATTAACTCCCATACGCTCTAGTCTTTCGGCTGCGGCTCTAGAAAATGGAGTACTAATAAATATGGCTCCTTTGTCTTCTATATAACGCATTAACTTAGTTTCGTCTTCTTCATTTAATGCGCACCTGGCCATAATTTCATATATAGATACATCGGCATTTCCAGGAATAACATTTTTTGCATCATTACTCATTTCGTCTTCCACAACATGAGTCTGATGTTTAATAATTTCTGCACCTGCTTCGATGGCCGCGTCAACCATTTCAAATGCAACTTTCAACGAACCCTCGTGGTTGATTCCTATTTCAGCAATTACGACAGGATCAAAATCAATACCTATTTTTCTTCCTGAAATTGAAAATGAAGGATTACTCATAATATCTGTTCCTCTAAAAGTTTTTGTGCTTGGTCAAAATCATCTTGATTATCTATATCAATAGAAGCTTTCTGACTCATCACATAAGGATGTACATTATCCCTGGGAATTTGTTTGTATTTATTAAATCGACGGCTTGAAAAAACATAGATTGCGCCATTTGGTAAGAATACTTTTGGTAAATCTTGCCGACGAGTATAGGGTGCATTTCTGTTTAAGATACCAACAATTTGCCCATCTGACTCTTGCACATACGCTTTCACTATAGACTGATCTGGTTCATACACAGAAATTACACAATTAGCTTGTTTTTCACGATACAGATTGATTGCTTCGTCAATGTGTTTACCTGTACGTAGAGGTGAAGTTGGTTGCAACAATAGAATATCGCCAAGATCTTTGCCTTGAGATTCTAGCTCTGAAATAGCATGAGCTAATACCGATTCTGAATCAGAGGTATCTTGAGACAGTTCCTTGGGCCTTTCTATAATTTCAGCTCCGAATGATTTACTTATTTTAGCTATTTCATCGTCTTCTGTTGAAACATAAATTGCTGTTACATGTTTTGATGACTTAGCTGCTTTAATAGTCCAGGCAATTAGCGGTTCACCGCATATTAACTTGATATTTTTACGAGGAATACCTTTTGATCCTCCTCTCGCAGTAATAATTGCGGTTGTATTCATATGACCTTTATTCCCACAAATTCAATGAACTACCATGAAAAGCACCCATAGATAAAAAATTTACACATTTATACAAGGCAACATACCTATTCAAACGAAGATCAATTAAACGCTTACCATTGATTGCTTCATCAAAACTAATCATTATTTAATCCTAAATTGATTGGAAAAACTCTGCAAAAAGTATCATACATTTATAAAACATACCCTTTTCCCCTCGCTGGAATTATTACGATAGAACTCATAAATGTAATTAACCTTTATATTAAATTTCGTTCAATACTCAACAATTCTACTTCTACTTCTACTCTACGAATACAATACAATACAATACAATAAAGTATGCCCTATTGGTTGAACCAGGTTTGAATATTCATAAACCCTGACAGTACAAAATCATGAGCTGCTGTAATTGACTCACCGTCTAAATTATAGGTTTCAACAT
>Ga0224506_10003526_pt1 | contig 10325 bp, 13 predicted proteins | sample SF_Jan12_sed_USG_2_FD_169108 | JGI IMG/M metagenome (GOLD analysis project Ga0224506, IMG submission 169108) | Sediment microbial communities from San Francisco Bay, California, United States - SF_Jan12_sed_USGS_8_1 | ecosystem: Environmental > Aquatic > Marine > Sediment | place: USA...
GCTCGCGGGTTTTGCGGTCACTGGTCTTCTGGCCTTAAGCCCGGTACCGGTAACCTTGTAATTTTTTTCCAAGTCCTTGAGAAACGTCGTTTTCAAACTCTGCGGCATTCTTCTGTAAGCGGAGATGGCTTTTTTCTCGGCTTCGTCCAGAGCCAACATTCCCTCTTTGGATAACTTCTTAAAAGAAATATGCCCTGTTTGAAAATTAACCGCTTTAATTTCGGGAGGGGTCAGGTTTAAAGTATCGGTATCCATCGGCAGTATGGCAAGCGAATCGATTTTTTGAGTCAGCAGATGCTCCAGAGAAATATTTCCCAGTCTCGCCATTTTAACTAAAACAGCGACTGGAGCATCTCTCTCTCCCGCCTCGTAGCGAACGTAGGTCCTGAAACCGACTTTTAAAATATCTGACATGGCGGATTGCGTGCACTTCAACTCACGCCGGATGATCTTCATATTCTGAGCCAAAATTGACATTTACCTTACTCCTCTATTAGAAGGTTTTTCTTTTATTATATCCACGGAGAGACGGACTAAACAATAGATAAAAACCCCCTGAAAAAAACATCTTGTAAATGGGGGTGTTAAAATTTACGCGTTGAGAATTTTAGCGGCTTCCTGCGCCGAATAAGTCAAAATCATTTTGGCTCCGGCCCGCTTGATACTGAGCAGGATCTCCATCATCACACGGGAGCCATCCACCCAGTCTCTTTCGGCAGCGGCCTTCATCATGGAATATTCTCCGCTGACATTGTAGGCGGCAACAGGAACGGTGCATTCTTCGCGCACCCGCCAGATAATATCCAAATAGGCCAGCGCAGGTTTGACCATGACAATATCGGCACCTTCATCGATATCCTCCCACACTTCCTTCAGAGCTTCGTCGCTATTGGCCGGGTCCATCTGATATGATTTCCGGTCGCCAAACTGCGGGGTGGAATCAGCCGCTTCCCGGAAAGGCCCGTAAAAAGCCGAAGCATACTTGGCGGCATAGGACATGATGATTGTATCGAGGTGGTTGGTTTCATCCAAAGTTTCACGAATGGCTTTCACCCTCCCGTCCATCATATCGGACGGTGCCACAATATCCGCCCCTGCCTCGGCATGCGTCAGAGCCATTTTAGCCAACAATTCCAGAGTGGCGTCGTTCAGAATTTCATCGCCTTCCACCAGACCACAATGCCCATGATCGGTATACTCATCAATGCAGACATCCGTGATGACCACCAGTTCAGGAACTGCTGATTTGATTTCCCGGATGGCCCGTTGCACCACACCATCGGGATTGTAGGCTTCTGTACCCTGAGAATCTTTTTTGTCGGGAATGCCAAAGAGAATGATGGCTGGAATATCGAGCCGGTGAGTTTCCAGAGCATCGGCCACCGCCTTGTCAATAGATTGACGAAATACCCCCGGCATGGAGGAAATCGGCTCTCTCCTCCCCTTACCTTCACACACAAAGATGGGATGAATCAAGTCATCAGGAGAGAGGGATGTCTCTCTCACCATTCTCGAAATTGCCTGGTTTTTGCGTAGTCGCCTCGGCCGGTGAATAGGAAACGGCATGGGAATCTCCTCTACCCCTTAGTTATATTTAATTACCCAAAATCAGGCAAAAAAATGATTAAACCCCTTATATCAAAAGGATTACTTTGAATTTAGAATATTTAGACCAATTAACATGGAATACCCCACCTCAAACCCACAATCACCCTAATTAGAGTACACAAAAAGATGAGGAATAGTTGAATTATTGACGGCAGACCGCTTTAATTCAATTTTTTTTCAATCTATATTATACAACTAAGATTTTAAGAAACAACAAGTTAAGCTGTTTTTTTAAAAGTCATATTTACATGGCACGCATATTGCTGTGTATCTATTTCAGAATTTGGCGTTATAATATAATCATTATAAAGGTGGCAACGGAGGTATTTAAATGGATTCTGACGAATCTTATCAGGACGAAATTTACGAGAAACTCAGCGCAGCCATTATGAACTCAATCACGTCGTCCAAGGATGTGAAAGAGCTCCTTAAGGAACTGGGGTCCAACGGGTTGATCACGGAGTCAGCGGTCTTCAACCTTCTTCTGAGCTTGGAAGAGTTGGACGACTATGTGAATCCAAAACCTTTTTCAGAAAAAATCTACAAAATAGAGCCTAACGGCGAACCTCCCAAGCCCAAAACCGTGTTGGAGTTCGGGTTTGCCAACAAGGAGGAGACTCAACCCATAGACGGCGAAGTGCTTTCCAACAAAGAACAGTTATTTGAAGATTACTGCAACTCGGATTTTGATGAAAAAGACTGGTTGAAAAAAGCCCGCATCAAACTCTAAAGCACATCCAAATTAGGTTTACGAAGAGCGCCCTTGTGGCGCTCTTTTTTTTGTCTTCCTGCCTAAGAACCGCCGCCCTGCTTGAAAATTTTGGAATCGCACGCGATATACTTGATCTGTCGCACCGGCACAATCAATACTTCCTTGGCAGTGGTGACTTCCAACACTTCCAGATCATCGCTGATAAAATGCTTTTCCGTGTCATCCAGTTTCAACTCACTATTATCTACAAAAACAACTTTCAGCCAATATTGCATGTCCCTGCCTCATACGAGAATTGATTGATTCCTGACCGTTTCCAGCCTTGTCTTAAGTTTCCCTCGGACTCTTTCCTGAGAGAGATTGAGGTATTTTAATTGGGAAGCGGTGCCTCCGCAATTCTCTTTGCCAGTGGATTACCCAAATAATCCTCTACTATATTTTTCAGATATCCCTTTTCATAAAGCTTGCTGTTGGACATCTTGGAGTTAACTTTATGCAGAATCTTGAACCGGGTCCGAGGAAACCGCTCCTTGAATTCATCAAAGGTAACTCCGGTAATATCCCGCTCCGTTTTGGAGGGATGCTCCATGATGACTTTGGGCAGATACACCTGCGCCTCGCCACTCAACCGCTCGGCCACATCATTGAACGTCAGTAAAGTAGAGCAGTCCGAATCGCCTCCCAGCATTTGATTGGGAACATAAAGATATCGGGCTCGATTTTTCCGTAGCGTTGAAAGCAGGCGGTAAACACTGGCTGACACCACCACCGTGTCTTTCTTTTCCAGCTCGCAGGCATCAAAGGTTTTGAGTATTTTCTGCCGCGCCAGAAAGGTGGAGATATACGATTCTGTATGAATCATCTGCGTATTGGGCAGATTGGCGTCATAGATCTTGCGGGCTTCATCAAGCAGATAACGCCTCCCGTAACGCATCAACTTGCTCGTTTCTTCATCGATGTACCTCAAGGGCGTCAAACACCCCATCCATAAAACGCAATTGGGGTTAATTTTCGAAATCGTAAAAGCATCCCTGGACATGCTATCCGGCCCAAAGGAATAAAAATTAGAGGAAGTCACAGCCGATCCCCCGATCAATTCCAGCACCTGGTTGACCGTGGGAGCGTGCGGCATCAGTTTCTTCCGGTTTTCTCCGAGGGTGATCACCGAAAGCTCAAAATTGATGCGACCGGGATATTTTTCAACCAGTCTATGAATGCGATCCGGCTTGGCATACCCGACGGTAAAAAATATAACCTGCTTGTCCGTGGTATCCAGAAACTCCTCCAGCCATTCCATGGCTTTGGGATGCAGAAAAATATCTGTCCACTCCATGTATTCGTTACCGCCCAGAAGCCAGGCCTCCCCCTCCTTGGTCGGGTATTTTTGAATTTCTCCAAGAATGAATTTCCATTGTTCCTGGGTGGTCAGGGGAGGATCAATGGTGGGGCGATAGCTATGATCTTTCTCATAACAAAAGGTGCATTTAACCGGGCAGGTTTTACCCAAGCTGATCGGAATCTTTCGCTCCCGAATCTCTTGCCTGAATACATCGTACAAAACCTGTTCGTCCATGGAGTCCCTCAGTCCCAATCCTTGAAAGCGTCGAGTAGTGAATCATCTATCGGAACCAGTTCTTTTTCGCTCTCATTGAGTTCATCAATCAGACCTTTCAAATGGACGGCGGCACACCCCATGTAAGCGATGCTCTCTTGAACCAGCTTGACCGACATAGCCTTCAGTTTCTTACTCAATTCATCCAAATGATTTTCTTGAAAAGGATTGATCACTGCCGCATTTCTAAAGGATTCTATAGCTTCCTTGAATTTTTTCTCTCCGTGGAAATCAACTCCAGCTTTAAAATAACCCTGAGCCTGCCTCACTTGTTCCACTGTCGCCCGTTGCCTGACCATAACTTCTTCTTCTCCTCAAAACATAAGCCTTCCAATTCCCCGATGCCTTTTGCCGGGAATCTGGAATTACCCAAAGTTAACGGAATTAGTCCGCATTCTATCATCGCCCTTGGCTCCATTGTCAAAAATTAACCAAAAAAGACCGTAAAATTGGAGAAACCCGCATGGCTGACTGCGGAAAGGTTGGTTGGGCAGGTTTAGATTGAAATGGAATTTTTCAAAAATCGGGGTCTGTTGGGAAAGGAAGCAAGGGAAAGAGCCCTCATGCTCCGACAAAAAACAAAATACCCCGTCTCAAACACCGTTGAGAGGGGGTATTTCTGAAAACTGGAAGGAATAGAAAAAACTATTCCCCAGAACCTGTTCCGGGAGGACCTGAGGACTTGGAATGCTCCTCATTACAAACGCCGTGAGGGCAAGGACCGGTGCCATAACAGCCAACGCCTACAACCGAAAAGGTCAACAGCATAAGAACAATCAACAATTTTTTCATTAAAAAGCTCCTCATTATTTGACTCACTTAGGCCTCAATCCCTAATAGAGTTATGGTTTGTATCAATATTTTTCAAACATTTCAATCAATTTTTTCATAAAGCGGTGCATTTTTTTGTTTGAGCCGCTTAAGTCGCTCGACCTGCTTTTTGGCCCGTATGATTTGCATGTGCGCCTTGGTATCGATCCCCAAGACCACAAAATATCCAATGACGGCTAAAACCACGCCGACAATCAGCCCTCCAACCCATAAAGAAATAAAAACGCCCCGAAATCCTTCCCACAGAGGAGCAAAAGCCGATAATCCCGATGTCCACACATCTCCCCATTCAAACCCATCCATAAGGCCATCCAACTTGGCCTGATCAAAAGGACGACCCATAATGACAGCCCCGAGATAATAGGTCCCCAGAAAAATAAATGGAGCCGTTAGAGCATTGCTTAACTGGGCGGCTACCACAGCGGCAATCTTACTGCATCTCAAAATAGCGGCAAAAAACAGGGCAATGAAGGTTTGAACCCCAAAGGTGGGGGTGGTGCTGATAAACAATCCAAGAGCAACGCCTCGAGCCAGGCTCTCCGGAGTAGCTTGCAATCGAATAAACCTATAATAAAAATATCTGCAGACGCGCTTGATGGATTCCATGAATTTGTTCTATAGTGTTGCGGAAACATTACCGATGAAGCAAAGATCCTTTTATAATTATAACCCAAACCTTCTCATAAAATTATGTCTTATTCTCAACAAGATCAACAATGGATTCAGAGCCAACTTCAGGCTGTACATATTGGCAAAGAAATTATAATCCATGATTCCGTAGACTCCACCAACGACATCGCAAAACGAATGATTGGCAATCCAGACAAGGAAGGTACGGTCATTTTGGCCAATAACCAGACCCAGGGTAAAGGACGCCAGGGTAGACACTGGCATTCTGAGGAAAATGTCGGTATCTATCTTTCTACCTTCCTGAGAACTTCCCTGGCACCGCAAAAGGTTGCTCAAATCGCCTTGGTCGCGGGCGTGGCTCTGGTTCATGCCATTAACGAATTCAGCCGAGCCAGGGCTTATTTAAAATGGCCGAACGATATTCTCATCAATGGAAAAAAAGTTGCGGGCATCCTTACCGAATATTCCAAAAACAAAGCACACTCGGAAGTCATTCTCGGTATCGGAATCAACGTCAATCACTCTCACTTCCCAGTCCCACTGCAACATATTGCCACTTCAATGGCCATGGAGAATGGTGAAATTTTTGAGAGATTGCCTCTGATCACCTTTCTACTCAATCGACTGGATCAGGAATACCTGCATTTTCTGGAGGAAGGGATCTCACCCACAATCGCCCAATGGAATCTGAACAGCGACATGTTTGGAAAACATGTATCGCTGACCAAGGGAACCCAAACGTTTTTAGGAACCGCAATGAAATTGAATGAGGAGGGGCACTTGGTGATTCTGACTGAAGATGACGAAGAGATCGCTTTTCACTCCGGAGAAATCGCCTTGATCGAATAAATACGCCTTAAAACCTTGATCCTCATTCCGCCCTTCCCCATCCTTCTGGACTCCGAAAAGCGCCCCGCCGATATTGCCGAATATATTGAAAAATAGCCTTTTAGATGATCACTCATTACTTCCAGAAGACTCTGTTGGCTGTGTCTGATAGAATCAGACTTCTCCAAAGCAACAATAACCAGGCAAGCAAGGCTTTTAGAAGTTTAGACATGTTCGAAATCGGTCTCACTACTCTCATTCTTTTATTTTTCATTTTCCCCATTCCCGGCTTGGCGATATCTCTGGGAGTCTGGACCTGCTACCTCGTCTACGGCAAACTTCTTCTGCTCAATCGACAACCCTCTCGATGGAAAAAAATTGTCTGGATATATTTTTTAACAAGAGCCGCCGATATAATATTAAGTTTTCTGATGGGGGCCATGCTGGCCTTCACCGTTTATTTTTTAATTTTCGACGGCTTGCGTCTTTTTGTCTTCAATCTCATTTTTTGCTTTCTGATTTCTTTTCGGTGGTTTGATTTCACCCATGTTATCTATCGCCGCCTGGTATTTAAATTACAGCCTATCTCCTTACCCGCTCCAAAAAATTCCGCATTTTGCATGTTGGTTGGACAGCGTTCCGGTACCGGCATCGGAATCGGCATGAAATCCGTTTCGCTCGACTCAGGCTATGCTTATTGGAGCGGACGTGAATTGATATTCGATGGGGTCATGGCCCGTAAAGTATTTTCACGCAACTCGGTTTTAACCGTTGAGAAAATCAGTTCTGAAAAAATCAAAATCACCCCGACCCGGCAAAAATCAAACGAGAAATCAGAAGTGTGGACCCTGATTATCCGACAGCAATTCTACCCCTTTAGGACACGGGAATTGCGAGATCAATGGTTCCAGCAACTATCAGGTCTCCAGGATTTCAAAACCCAGGGGTTTCAACTCGATGGCGATCTGGAATCCGCCCAAATTCCCTCCGCTTGAATACCCGTCCATCAGGTTATAGAATGAAGCCCTCAATAGATTAAGGGCCAAGCCCCCCACAGGAAAATAATGAAGATTTCAGCAGAAAAAGATTACTACAAAATCCTCGGGGTCAAGAAAAGCGACAAGATCAGGGATATCAAGAAACAATATCGCGAACTCGCCCGCAAATACCATCCCGACACCAATCAGGGCAGTAAAAAAGCCGAAGAAACGTTCAAGCGTATCTCTGAGGCCTACGAGGTTCTGGGTAACGCCAAAAATCGGAAAGAATACGACTCGTTAAGGGCCAATGGACGTAGACATCAATCGGGACGTCCCCCTGGAGGTCGAAACGAAGGGTACACGGACCCCTTTGATTTTGGGCGGCAATACACACGACAAGGCCCCAGAGAAAGCCAGCAGGACCCGTTCAGCCAGCCTCCCTTTGCCGATGAAACGGTCATGGACCCGAACATGCCCTCCCGTGGATTTGACCTCCAATTCATGGTCAAGGTCCCCTTTGTGGTCGCCGCTCTTGGGGGGCAAATTCCCTACACTTATGACAAGCATGTGACCTGTCCAGAGTGTCGAGGTTCGGGAGCAAATGATTTCGAGGACCCGTGCATAATGTGCCAGGGCAAGCAACGAGTCGTCGAGTCCGCAACTCTGGATATAGATATCCCTTCCGGCGTGGCCGATCAATACACCTTGAAATTTCCCAGACAGGGCGGTGCCGGGCGTAATGGAGGCCCACTCGGAGACTTGCTGGCCAAGGTCTGCATCGAAAAACATCCGCATTTCAAAAAAGTCAAAACGGATATCCACTCGGTCGTCCCCATTTCACCGGAACTGGCCGAAAAGGGAGGACCGCTGAAAATTCAAATGCTGGATTCCACCACAACCATTCATGTTGAGGAAGGGACCTTGACCGGCGAGGAATTTCGTATTCCCGATGCCGGGTCCACTCAACCCTGGGGCAAAAAGCGCGGGGACTTTGTAGTCAAATTCCAAATTGACGAAAACCTAGAGAAATAAAGAGAGAACGGGTTAGGCTTACTCGGAGGATTCTATTCAAGAATGGAACAGCGGAATTATGCCGCAGGGGTGGGTTCTTCGGATTTTGCTACTTCCGGCTTGGCTTCTTCTTCTTTTTTGGGTGCTACTTCCCGTACCAGCCGGATCGAGGCCCAGATTTCTGCAGGGGGATACTTGAAATCACTGCCGATTTTGAAATCAAACCGGATCACTTCCTCTTCAGTACATTCGCTGATCCAAGTGTTGCTGACACAGCCTTCTGTAAAAATGGGATCGAATGGGAACGGAGTCCCGTTTTTATCAATTACCGTTTCCTTACGTCCCTTTTCCACCAGAGTCATGGACTCCGCTTTAGTGGGAATACGCCAGTCGGTATGCCCCGCAAACTTTTCCTTGTTGAATTTTTCGACATACGACGGCTGGTCCTTCCAGGTATAAAACTTGTGCATATCCAGCCAAGCGTCGGTTTGCTTCCACATCAACCCGGAATTGGGATCGGTGATGGTGCCATCCTGATTATCGACCAACGGCTTTTTCTCAACCTTTGGTTTGGCCGCAGGCTTGGGAGCCGCTGCCGCAGGTGCGGCGGGCTTGGCCTCTGCGGCAGGTTTAGCGCTCTCAGTAGGCTTGGCTTCTGCCGCTGGCGGTGTGCCTTCAGTCGATGGGGCTGTTTCTTTATCGGGAGGTGTTTCAGACATTGTTAATTTTTCAAAGTTCGTTTCAAAATTATTTTTCAATAAACGCCGGGGCGTCGTCCAGAATATCCCTCAAGTCCTTGTCCGTTTCGTTGAGGCATTTCAGAAGTTCACTCAACTCTCCGGTGGAATAACCTTCCAACTGCTGCTTGTAATGATTACGATAGCCACAAGCGTTATTCTTCACCCACTCCAAAACGGATTGCTCACAATCTTCAGAACGCTCCGCCGTCCACCCTTTCTTATTAAGAAACCGGGTCTGGGATTTGCGGATAATTTCGCAAATCAGATCACTTTTTATCTGAGTCATGGACCATCTCATCAAGAACACACCCTGGACCAGAACTCCGATCCTTAAGAAGTCGGTACTTTAAATCGACTGTTTCGCATTGTCAACCCGAAACCAAGGGTGTTCATCTTTCAAATTTTAAAATCAAATCTGCACACGGCTCACTCACGTTTAGCATGTGCGCACTTATAGTTTACCGCCATCTCACTCTCAGAAAAAACATAAAAATGATTCCGGCTTATATCCTTCAACTTATTAAAATTATTAGTGTTATTAATGCGTTTTTCGCGGGTCCAGCCAGTCCCTCAGGCCTTCACCCAGAAAATTGAACGATAAAATGGTCAGGAAAATAGCCAACGAGGGGAACACGATCAGGTGAGGATAAAACTTGATCGCCGTCCAGCCGTCATTTGCCAGCGTGCCCCAACTGCTGACCGGCGGCGCGATCCCCAGGCCGATAAAACTGAGAGTCGATTCCGCCAGAATCGCCACGGGAATCCGAAAGGTGAGTGTCACAATCAAGACGCCTAAAATATTGGGCATGATTTCATGGAACACGATGCGAGTGTGACTGGCACCGATGGCCCGTGCCGCTTCGATATACGCAAACTCTTTGATCCGGAGCACTTCGCCCCGCACCAGCCGCGCCACCGTTACCCAGCTCACCAGAGTGAGCGCCAGAAAAATCCCCCAGAGTCCCCGTCCCAGCACCACCATGATCAAGATGATCATCAATAAATCCGGCAGGGCAAATACGACATCCACGAGGCGCATCATGATGCTATCCGTCCTCCCGCCGACGTATCCGGAAATGGCGCCGTAGATCGTCCCGATCACCAACGCCACCAGCGTAGTGAACACTCCGATGAACAGTGATATCTGCGCCCCGTAAATCATCCGGGAAAACACATCGCGCCCCAACCGGTCCGTGCCCATCCAATGCGTGCTATCGGGTGTGGCGAGAGTTTTCAGTGTGTCCTGCGTTTCATAGGAATACGGGGCCACCCACGGTGCGAACAGGGCGCACAGGATCAATCCCAGTAAAAATATCGCGCTCAATTTGGAGGGCAACTGCATCTTAGCAAACATCGGTCACGTCCTTTGCCTG
>Ga0224506_10003527_pt1 | contig 10321 bp, 12 predicted proteins | sample SF_Jan12_sed_USG_2_FD_169108 | JGI IMG/M metagenome (GOLD analysis project Ga0224506, IMG submission 169108) | Sediment microbial communities from San Francisco Bay, California, United States - SF_Jan12_sed_USGS_8_1 | ecosystem: Environmental > Aquatic > Marine > Sediment | place: USA...
GTTATATTGAACGCGCTGAGCATTACACTAATACTGCCGGCACTACTCGCAAAGGTGTTTACTCTTGTGGTTCTGCCTATGGTCCAGAGACTATTGATGACTCTATCTCGCAAGGCAGTGCTGCTGCAGTGCGAGCGTTAGCGGATATGGCTGGTTAGTATTTAGATGCTTTGGTTCAAGAAACAGACAGCTGAAGACATTGCTTTCGATTTCGATGAAATTGAGCCGGCAAGCCTCAAGATTGCACTTGACGAAGAAATTTGCAGTCAAAAGTTGCAGCAGTTATTAAACGCGACCGAGGAGAAAGGTGGCGTTGATACTTATATTGAGGCGCTGAAAAGCAAGCAGAAGATGTTTTCAAGTGTTTTAAGCTACGACAATATCGATGTGCTTTCATCAGAAGGCGTAGAGGTGTTGCTTGATACGGTTTTTACCGCTCGTAGAAAGTTGCCTGATTCTCTTAGCAAAGTACCCAATGAAGTTATTGTAAAGCAGATAAAGCATCTGCTTTATGGTAAGCAATCAATAATAGATCGAATGGAGCAGTTTGTGGCGCTGTTTGTTGGCGCGGACGAAAAGCCCGATGGTAAAACGAAAAAAGTGCAACGCGCAGCATGGGATTTTTCTGCTGAGCTAATGCATTTTGCCAGCCCTGAAAAATTCCCGTTGATGTCTCGATGGGTTTGGAATGAAAAAGAAACCAGTGGGGCACTACGCGAATTTATTCGTGGCGGTGACACGATGCGAGACGTTACTTTTGGTGAGCGTCCTGCAGACTTTGAGGCAAGTCGAGTCTGGTTCGCGCAACAGCTGGGGCAGCAGGGTTTTTATCGAGACATTCACTATTTAATTGATTTGCTGGTTGCCCAGGCATATGCCGAATATATATTGAGTATGTCCAGTGGCATGGGTATGTTCGGGCCGCAATTTGGAAATGCCGAGCTGCAACCGTTGGAACTTGTTGTTAAGTTGTTGGGAATTGAACCAGCAAGAAAAAATGATGCTATGCGTTTAAAAAAAGCCGTTGTTCATTAGTTATTAAATTATTAATTTTAATTCTGATTAGCAATGTGCATTGAAATAAGACGGAGATAAAGATGGCGATTCATGAAAAATCGTTAATTGATGTAGATAGATTGCAAACACATGATAACCTGGTTATCGATGGCGTAGATGTGTCTGGTCACTGGAATACAATGATAACGCCGCGTACCCTGACAGATTATGATGATAGCTTTGAAGCTAAAATTCAGACATTTGCAGGTGCTGAGAATGTTCATCGTTGCTGGCAATGTGGCTCATGTACTAACTCCTGTACTATGTACGCTCAAAACGTAAACTTTAATCCTCGTTACTGGATTTATGCTACACGCCTCGGTCTCAAAGAAGAGATTATCAAAGATAAAGATATTATCTGGCAGTGTGTATCCTGTAATAAATGCACCAATATCTGTCCAAAAGATGTGAAGCCTGAAGGTGTGATGAAAGCTCTGGCTCACTGGCTGGAAGAAGAAGGTCACACTGAAGAAACATATTCTACAAAATTTGATTACGAATTCTGGGATCAAATTGCCGACCGTGGTCGTATTGAAGACAGCGCAGTACTTAAAAACTTTTTTGCCAAAACAGGTCAGGCGTTAGCGCAGGACTGGTTGGTTGAAATGGTTAAACGAATGATGAAACATTTGCCGCTGACTCACTTGATACATTCAGGTCTACATGCTGTTTTCCCTCCTAAGACTAAATCGTGGGGAAAAACCGGTGATGTATTAAAAGCGTATGTAAAAGAACAAAAGGAGGCAGCGCATGGCTAAAGTTGCATATTATCCAGGTTGCGCCCTTGAAGGAACAGGTGGTCCTTATGACCGCTCCACGCGCGCACTTGTTGGTGAATTAAAATTAGAAATGGAAAACCTGCGCGACTACAATTGCTGTGGCGCAATGGAAGTAAAAAATGTTCATCCGATGTTGCAGACTTATTTGTCGGCACGTAATTTAGCTATTGCGACAGAGCAAATGGGTTTTGATACTGTGATGGCGCCATGTAATGGCTGTTACCACAATCTGAAAAAAGCGGAATATGAGCTTTCAACATCAGAAGAGTCTTTACAAACTGTTCAGGAACTTGCGAAAAAAGCGGACGATCCGGTTTATAACGGTAACGTTCGCACAATCCATTTGCTTGAATGGTTAATGGAAGAAGTTGGTCCGGATGGTTTCAAATCTCGCATTAAAAAATCCTTGAACGGGATTAAAATCGCGAATTATTATGGCTGCATGTATACGCGACCTCGCCAGATTTATCCTGAAAAAGATGCTGGTCCGGGTTCTGAATCAACATATCGTCCACATTTTATGGATGATTTGCTTGATGCAGCCGGCGCAGAAAATGTCGACTTCCCATTAAAAACCGCTTGTTGTGGTGGTGCGCATACGCTTTCTGATGCGGATACATCTACACAGTTGGTGCTGAACTTATTGCAAGCGGCTGAAGATTCCGGTGCTGAAGTTATTGCGACTGAATGTCCGACATGTCATTCAGGTCTTGAAATGCATCAGGTTCGGGCTGAAAAAACATTTGGTATAAAAACCAATGTAAAAATTATTTATTTCACTCAATTACTTGGTTTGGCTATGGGGCTTTCTCCTCGTAAACTGGGTATTCATGAAAATATCAGTGACTCGATTGATTTTCTAAAACAAAAGAGTGTAATTTAATTTTCATGGCTTGCAATGGATGCGAATTTAAACCAGATTTGTACTATGATGATGAGTTTCAAATCTGGTTGTCCAGGGAAGATGATGGCACATTAAAAGTTGGAATGACGGACTTATCTCAAAGTATTGCCGGGAAAATAATGCACATTCGTGTGCGAAAGCCGGGTACGCAGCGACCGTCTGGAAAGCCGGTTGCAACAGTAGAGAGTGCTAAGTGGGCTGGTCCGATTCCTAATTTTATCGACTGCGTTATTAACGAGGGTAATACGCAGGTTCTCGAAAATCCCAAACTGTTAAATATAGATCCGTATGGCTCCTGGATAGCACGAGTGACGCCGGATTTGCCGATTGATGAAGCTCTCAGTGTATTTCTGACCGGTAAAGCGGCAGAAGAAGGCTATTGTCAAAGAGCAAAAGACGATGATATTCATTGTGAGCGGCTGGAATAACATATTCCGATCGTTTAACTGGGCAAAGAAAAAGAAAAAGAAAAAGAAAAAGAAAAAAACATGGCAAATACAGAATTTTATTTAGACAACGATGAGCAAACCGTTCTGATCATTATGACAAGCGGACCCAGTACGCCATCAAGATGCGCGACACCTTTTTTTTTAGGGTCTATTCTGGCCGCCATGGATGCAGAAGTGCGTATTTTTTTTACTATGGAAGGCGTTCGTCTTATCCAGAAAGGAATTCCCGAAGATCTCGTGGCAATGGAGGGCGGCAAAACAATCATCGATTTTATGCGTGACGCAAAAGCGGCTGGTGTTAAAATTGTTGCCTGTATGCCTGCTATGCCCGGCTATGAAATCAATGTAGAAACCGATTTAATCGATGAGGTCGATGAAGTTGTGGGTGGCGGCGTACTGGCTGATCTTATACTTAGCGCAGACAAAGTTATTTCGTTTTAAAAAGATTGCCGATAAACAGCACTATTTCGGTTGTTTTTTATAATTATTCTTACATAATCTAATTATTGCCGGTTTTTGCAAATATAGCCGGTATTTTTATTTATTTTTCAGTTTATCGTTTACAGTTTAAAGAGGAGTGTCAGCATGGGAGCTGTTCGTGGTTGTGATTTGCCAGAGGATTTGAGCTATAACGTTGAAAACAACGTTTGGGTTCGTAAGGAAGGTGACGGTTCTGTCACGATAGGTATGACATCTTATGCAGGGTCATTGGCTGGTCAGATCGTTTCATACACGCCAAAAAAAGTCGGAAAGTCTGTGAAAAAAGACAAGTCTTGTGCGACTGTTGAGTCTGGCAAATGGGTTGGCCCAGCAAAGTCACCTATTGCTGGCGACGTACTGGCTGTTAACGATGCAGTTGCTGCAAAGCCAGGTTTGATAAATGATGATCCGTATGGAGAAGGCTGGTTAGTTAAAATTCAACCATCTGATCTGGACGGTGACTCTGCTGACTTAGTTACAGGCGGAGCTGTTGCAGCTGCGTTTGAAGCTAAAATGGAAAGTGATGGATTCGCTGGCTGCGAATAATCAGAAGTAAGGCAGAAACGTCCTTTTAAAGGGCGTTTCTGTATTCCCTTGAATACCATTATTTTATATTTTCCTCGTGCACAGCGCAGGAAAAGATTATCCAATACGATCAAATGTAAAATTCGGCAGTAAGAGAGCTCTAAGCATGCTAGATTGGAAAGGCGCATTACAGCGTGTTGAGGCATTAGAAGATTTAACTTTTAATGATTCAATCATTGCTAAACTTCAGCAAGCACCACACTCAAGTAGTCAGATAAACTTTTATACACCCACATTTAAAGCCTACAGTAGCTCTGAGTTATCAAGCTGTGGCAGTAATGCATGGCCAGCGGTATCTATAACCGGGGCAGACTGCAAATTACAATGTGATCACTGTAAAGCGGCGATATTGGAACCGATGATACCTGCTCGCACGCCTGATGAATTGTGGCGACTGGTAAATGGGATGGTTGAGACCGGCACTCAGGGAATGTTGCTTACCGGTGGTTCAAACCACCAGAACAAAGTTGAATATGATGACTATTATTCCACTATTCGACGTATAAAAGATGAATTTCCCGGTTTTAAAATCGCAATGCATACCGCATTGGTAGATGAAGACATTGCTTTGTCTATGGAGCAGTCAGGAATTGACGCAGCGATGATGGATGTTATCGGTGCGCAGGAAACGATTACTCAAGTTTATCACCTGAAACGTACAGAAGATGACTTTGAGCGAACGCTGGAAATCCTCGTTAATAGTAATATGAAAGTAGTGCCACATATCGTTATCGGTTTGCACTACGGTAAATTGTTGGGCGAGTGGAATGCGCTTGAAATGTTAAAGCGGCACGTACCTGACGCAGTTGTGCTTGTGGTTGTTATGCCGCAGTACGCTCCAGAAAAACGACCTTTTGTTACCCCTGATACTGACGAAGTTGGTAGCTTCTTCCTTGATTCGCGTATTGCATTACCAGATACACCACTTTTACTGGGTTGTGCACGGCCGGCCGGCGTGGCTAAAATGAAAATAGATGCTTATGCAGTTATGGCTGGTATGAGTGGGATAGCGCATCCGGCAGACGGCGCCGTAGAGCTCGCGGCTAGATTGGGCAAGCAGGTTAAGGTGACGCCAAGTTGCTGCTCCATCGCGGTTGGTGATGAAGTTATGGCGGTGGAAACGACTGATAATGCGATTGAGTTGAATCTAGAAGAGATTCTCGCACATGAAAAAGAAAACAAACGTAGCTTTCCTGCTCCTGCGTCGTCGTTAAGTAAAATAAAAGTCGTAACTGATGTTGCCTAAAACGGTGTTCTGTAAAAGCGACCATTTAAAGAATGCGCTGACCTGAATTTAAGAGCGAGATAAAATTAGATGACCAAACAAACATGGCGGATGATTGATACCGGCGTCAGACCAGCAGCGCAAAATATGGCGTTGAATCGCGCCATTCTTGAAGCCCATCAGGAAGGCAAAATTCCACATACACTGCGATTTTTACAATTTAAACCGAGTGCTTTATTAGGTTTCCATCAAAGCGCAGAGCAGGAATTGCGTATTGATTATTGCAAAGAAAATAACATTGATATTCAGCGACGCATGACAGGTGGCGGTGCAATTTATTTTGATGAAACGCAAATTGGCTGGGAACTATACTTAGATAAAAAAGCATTGGGTACCGCGGATATGAGCGCAATCGCAAAAAAAATCTGCGAAGCGGCTGCCGATGGTATTAGTCGACTTGGTGTTGATGCTAAATTTCGACCGCGTAATGATATCGAGGTCGATGGGAAAAAAGTTTCCGGTACCGGTGGCGCATTTGATGGCGACTCTATTTTGTATCAGGGTACATTGCTGGTTGATTTTGATGTTGAAAAGATGATGAAAATTTTGCGTATTCCCGCAGAGAAATTATCAGACAAAGCAATATCCTCTGCCAGAGATCGAGTTGCGAACTTAAAAGATTTGCTGGGTGAGGCACCGAGTATGGCGCTGGTTAAAAAACACATTAGTGAGGCCTTTGCAGAAGCTTTCGATGTTGAATTTGAAGAAAACGACGTATTGACTGATCTGCCGACTGATTCGCTTACAGAAATGCTGACAAAAGAAGAGCAAGAATTATATGAAGAAGCTCTGTCAGAAATTGACACAGACGAATGGGTGTATCAACTAAATAGTCCAGCGAGCGAGTTACCGATCGCACAGGGCATTTATAAATGTAAAGGCGGTTTAATTCGAGCTAGCATTTCGTTTGATAAGCAAAAAAATATGATTAAGCAGGTGTGGTTGACTGGTGATTATTTTGTAACACCACGCCGTACAGTGAATGACCTTGAAGCGACGTTAAAAGAAATTCCTGCTGACCAGATGGAAACGAAAGTAAATGCTTTTTTTGAGCAAACAGAAGCAGAAATGATGATGTTGGAAGCTGCAGATTTTATTGCTGCTATTAACTTAGCGCTTGATCAGGTAAAACTTGATCAGGGTAAGGAAGCTGAGGCCATTTAACGTCAATGAGTCTTTTTCCAACAGAAGTTGATGTGCTGATAATTGGTGTTGGTCCGGCAGGCGGAAGCGCCGCAAGGATTGTTGCCGAGTCTGGTTTGACAGTATTGGCCGTTGAAAAAAAACAAGCTATTGGTTCGCCGGTTCAGTGTGCGGAATTTATTCCATTGCCTATGAGTGCGTATGCCGCTGAATCACCGGTGCGATTGCAAAAAATAACGGGCATGAAGAGCTTTTTACCGTCTGGTGAAACTGAAGAAACCGAGTTTCCGGGGTTGATGATCAATCGTCAGAAATTTGATGAAGGTATTGCTAATAAAGCGAAAGAAGCCGGCGCAGAAATCATTGAAGGCGCACAATTGACAGACCTGGATGCTGAAAGAAATTTGGCAACAGTAACCTGGAATAAAGTGACCTTTGAGTTAACGTACAAGGCATTAATTGCGGCGGATGGCCCTCACTCTAGAGTAGCTAAATGTCTTAATTTACCTGAGCTTGATACGGTGAGTACACGGCAATATACCGTGCCGTTGAAAAAAGAATATTTTGATACAGATATCTGGTTGTCTGATGAATACCCCGGCGGATATGCCTGGATGTTTCCTAAAGGGGAATGGGCAAATTTAGGTTTGGGGGCAAACAAAGCGATTGATAGTGATTTAAAAGCACCACTGGATCGATTGCATAAACAATTGGTCGAAAAAGGTTTGCTTGGCGAAGAAATTATTTATCGTACTGGTGGCGCCATTCCTGTCGGTGGATTGCGTGATCAGTTATCTATCGGCAATATTATTTTTGCCGGGGATGCCGCTGGTTTGACACATCCTATTACCGGCGCTGGTATTTCTGCCGGGGTAATGTCTGGCGAAATGGCAGGTGAGGCAGTTTCGCACTGGCTTAAGGGTGACGAAGATGCGCTTGAAGATTTTGAAGAAGAAATTCGTGATCAGTTTGAAGTAACGTTAAACCGGGCAGTTAAAACACGCCAATGGTTAAAAAAGATTTGGCGCACCCAGCAGGCGCAGGAAGATAAAGTGATGCGTAAAGGCTGGATTGCGTTTGATGAATACATGAAGTCGGATAATATCCCGGCCTGACGAGAGAGGAAGACAGTATGAGCACAAGGGCAGAAGACCTGAATCCAAATCCGGTTACATTTTATAAGCCGGATTATTTTATTCAAACACCAGATATGCGTTCGCCGGAATATGTCCAAATGTCCACAGCGGCTGCTATTACGCTTGGTCTGGTAGATGGTGCAATGCATCGTACATCATGTACAAACTGCTTGAACTTGTTGGTAACTTACAAAGAAGGCTGTCGCGCAAACTGTAGCTACTGTGGCCTTGCTCGTCATCGTGAAGAATCTCGTGACTATGCTGACAGAAATTTTATTCGTGTTGACTGGCCAACTGCTCGTTATGATGACGTTATTGAAAAGGTAAAAGCCGGAAAAGATAATTCGAATTTTGAGCGCATGTGTATATCAATGATTACGCATCCAAATTCTGATGAAGATTCATTTGTTTTACTGGAAAAGTGGACGAAGGAAATTCCTGATATCCCTGTTTCAATTTTATCTAATCCGACAACAATGACGAAAGACGATCTTCAAAAAATGAAAGATCTGGGTGCCGATATTTTTACAGTTGCGCTTGATGCAGTGACACCTGAAATATTTGAAAATACGCGTGGTAAAGCAGTTGATAGCCCGCATACCTGGGAAAAGTATTGGCAGGCAATCGAATGGGCTGCTGAAATATACGGTCCTGAAAAGTTTGGCGCACACCTGATTTGCGGTATGGGTGAAACTGAAAAAGAAATTCTGGATGTTTGTCAAAAAATTAAAGACCTTGGCGGGCATAATCATATGTTTGCTTTTTTTCCAGAGCAAGGCTCTATGATGGAGGACTGGGCGCCGGTTTCTAAAGATCAATGGCGTCGTGTTCAGCTTGCTCGATTTATCATTGATTATGCTGGCGGGAATTTTTCAAAAATGGCATTTAATGAGGCCGGTCAGGTAACTGATTATGGGATGGAAAAAGAAAAGGTTGATGCGTTAATCGCGTCAGGTCGTCCTTTCCAGACTTCCGGTTGCCCGGGCAAAGATGACGATGAAATTTCTGCCTGTAATCGTCCGTATGGTGATTCATCACCAACTGATATTTTATCTTTTCCTTTTGCACTAAATGATACTGATGTTGATTTTGTGAAGCGACAAATGGCTGGTGAAAATATCGGAACTATGGATATCGAAAACCTGGAATAATTGTTCTGTGGTAACTGGGCTCTAAATTTGCGATTCACCTTAGTGCTGATGCCACTACAAAAACGCAATAGATATTTATTATGCGTAACGCCAACATCCATGTTGGCGTTACTCTGTTAGCACTTTGCTTATGCTTTATTGGATTAGCGGTACACAGCCAATTTATTTTTAAATTATATGTTTCGGTTGGTCTGGCGTATCAAAGTGCAGAAAGGCAATCATTCTCAAAAGCGATCTCAATATGAAAACCATTAAAATCAAAGAAGTCGGCAATCTCAAAAACGAGTTACGTAAGTACACTGCTGGCAAAAAACTGGACATTAATCAGTTTGATCAAATGGCACGTTTAGCATGGTTAGGAAAATTGATTTTTCAGCCATTAGAGCCAACTGACCCAAACTGTAAATCGTTAATGGTTTACGCTGAGTTTCCTACCGAGTTCCAGGAACATTTTCTGAATACCGATGACGACCTTGTTGGCTGTATGCATATAGTTGATGCCGAGCAAGGCGAAGCGTTAATTAAAGTCATGGAGCAGGGTGTAAATGAACGAGCTGCATTGTATGCGGATTTGAAGCAACGTGGCTTTTATTTCGAGCATTTTTACAAGCCTAAGCCAGACAAAGAAGAGTAATGTCCTCTCCGACCATTGAATTGCGGTTGCAAAAGCGATTCATTCTCATGACGACGAATACTGATTTTCAGGAAAAAGTGAGAGAGCTTGTTCCTGACGATTGGTCACTTAGTGTTGTTACTGATCTGGATGATCTCGGTGAATGGAATGAGGTTTTACTGTATCGATTTTTGCTTATGGATCTGGATGAATTTGACGCATTTGATCCATTGGATGTGATTCGTCAGATTCGCATGCAATATCAAATCAATATTCCGGTGTTTTGTTTTGGTGGTGACTCCGATATTCAGGATGAAATGCGCTTATCTCGTGCGGATCGTTTTTTTTCACAGCCACAGATGCTGGAATCATTGCCTCAATATTTCGCACAGTATAACTGGTAAATAACGGTATTAAATACTGCTTGTCTCGATTCTTGCTATCTTTTTGTTAATGTTATCAATAGCCTGTGTTTGATGCACTAATTTCCCTTTCGTTCATTTGTTTTTTTATCAGAGTCCATAAAAAAAGCTAATTGATATCAGCTTGATTCTAATGAAGTGATGAGTTAGTCTGAGCGCAAGTTAATTATTGAGAGATTTCTTTTATATGAGTGCCATTTTTTTGGTGTTCGGCGCAGCCGTTATTACTGTTAGTATTATTTTCTTATCAAAAAACTCTCCTAAGCGCGCAATGCGCCAGAGAAAAACACATGCTGTCCTTGCTATGTTGCGCAAAGC
>Ga0224506_10003529_pt1 | contig 10318 bp, 11 predicted proteins | sample SF_Jan12_sed_USG_2_FD_169108 | JGI IMG/M metagenome (GOLD analysis project Ga0224506, IMG submission 169108) | Sediment microbial communities from San Francisco Bay, California, United States - SF_Jan12_sed_USGS_8_1 | ecosystem: Environmental > Aquatic > Marine > Sediment | place: USA...
ATTTACGATGAATTAGTAAATTTAGCTGAAAATGATCATGAACTGGTCGCTATTTTAGGCCACGAAATTGGTCATGTTGTGCATCGCCATATACTAAGACGTATTATTCAGAGCTCAACCATCGCGATACTAATGGTATTCATCACAGGCGATGTCTCATCGGCCTCATCTATCGTTATAGCACTACCTTCACTCTTGCTTGACCTTTCCTATTCAAGAGAATTTGAAATTGAGGCCGATGATTTTGCTTTTGACTTTTTAATCAAAAATAATCTTGAGCCTGATCATTTTGCGCAAATTATGCAACGCTTAGAGAATTACAACATTGAACGACTTAATGACAACGATGCCAATACTGAAATGAGCAAGAAGAAAGACTCGCCAAACACAAGTGATGATGGAGATGGCCTCCTAAAACGCTTCAGTCCGTACGTATCGACCCACCCTGATACAGAAAATAGAATTCGTAAATTTATGACTAAAAGCAGTGAGGGTAAGTAGATTATGAATTAGGTGACGTACCGAGTGCGCAAGACTTTTTTTCATGCATCAACGGACAATGTCCCACCTCAGCGTGATGACAGGATAAATCGGGTAAATGCTCCGGTGCCTGTTTTAAGTAACTCAGGAATGCCTCCGCTACAACAGATATTTTTTTCCCTGATAGATAGGCATAATACCATTGGCGATTAATGGGGAAATCTTGCACATCAAGCACGGCCAATTGTCCCATAGGTGCATCGAGTGCCAGTGTATGGCGTGAAAGAATTGATATCCCAAGCCCACCGATAACCGCCTGTTTAATTGCCTCATTACTACCCAGTTCTATCCGAGTTTTTAGCTGCAACCCATGCGCAGAAAAAAAACGTTCAATAGCGATACGTGTGCCGGAACCAAATTCACGCGATAGAAATGGCTCTTCTGCGATACGCTTAAGTGTTATCTTTTTTTTGTTGGCAAGTGGATGGTCAATAGCCGCTAGAACAACTAGTGGATTATCCAGAAAAGCTTGTGCCACCATATCAATTTCCTTAGGCGGCTGACCCAGAATATAAAGATCATCTTGATTGTTTATTAATCTTTCCAATAAACGTTCACGATTGGTTACTTCAAGCGATACATCAATGCCAGGATGCTGTCGACAGAACATACCAAGTAATCGTGGTGCAAAATATTTAGCAGTTGTCACCACCGCAAGTTTTAGTTTGCCTGCTTTTAATCCCTTCATATCTGATATGGTCGTTTCAAAATGTGCAAAGCGTTCAAAGACATCCAAGCTAGTTTGATACAGCTCGCGTCCAGCATCCGTAAGATAAATTTTTTTCCCAATTTGCTCGAATAGTGGCAAACCAACCTCATCTGTTAATTTCTTAATTTGTATAGACACTGTTGGTTGCGCTAAAAACAATTCCTCCGCAGCACGTGTAAAACTTCCAAGTCGGGCAATCGACTCAAATACTTCCAATTGACGCAAAGTACCATGACGCATTAGTAGCTCCTATTACTTATAGACTTCTATCTATGATTATAGTTTAAATGTTTGATTATCATTTATGATAAACATATAGCATGATACATGCAACCTACTTTGTAATACTTTTTTGAATTCATATTACGAGGTTAAATATTTTTAAAAGTTGGCTGAGTGGGTGAGATTTTTTAATTAACTGGAGATTCATATGGCTTCTGAAACACTCAAAGAAGGTAAAGCACGTTATAAAGCTGGCGTCCTGCCGTATAAACAAATGGGCTACTGGGAACCTGATTATGTGCCTAAAGACACTGATGTCATTGCATTGTTCCGGATTACTCCGCAACCAGGTGTAGACCACGAGGAGGCAGCAGCAGCGGTCGCAGGTGAATCATCCACTGCAACCTGGACCGTCGTCTGGACTGACCGATTGACTGCATGTGAACTGTATCGCGCTAAAGCTTATCGTTCTGAATTGGTTCCTAACACGGGCCCAGGCACCAAAAATGAAGCACAGTATTTTGCCTACATTGCTTATGATCTGGATTTATTTGAAGAAGGGTCAATTGCTAATCTGACCGCATCTATTATCGGCAATGTGTTCGGCTTCAAGGCGGTTAAAGCGCTACGCTTGGAGGACATGCGCCTTCCAGTTGCCTACCTCAAAACCTTTCAAGGACCCGCAACCGGTATCGTGGTAGAACGTGAACGCTTAGACAAATTTGGTCGCCCGTTACTAGGGGCCACGACTAAACCAAAATTAGGTCTTTCAGGCCGCAATTATGGTCGAGTGGTGTATGAAGGTCTCAAAGGCGGCTTAGACTTCATGAAAGATGATGAAAATATCAATTCTCAGCCGTTTATGCACTGGCGTGATCGTTTTCTTTACTGCATGGAAGCAGTGAATAAGGCATCAGCTGCGACTGGTGAGGTTAAAGGACACTATTTGAATGTCACCGCTGGGACAATGGAAGCCATGTACGAGCGTGCGGAATTTGCGAAATCACTTGGCTCCGTCATCATCATGATTGATTTAGTGGTCGGCTACACTGCAATACAATCAATGGCATTATGGGCGCGTAAGAATGACATGATTTTGCATCTTCATCGTGCTGGTAACTCAACCTATTCAAGACAGAAAAACCACGGTATGAATTTCCGTGTAATTTGCAAATGGATGCGAATGGCTGGTGTAGATCACATTCATGCTGGAACGGTGGTAGGTAAGCTTGAAGGCGATCCACTCATGATCAAGGGGTTTTACGATACCTTACGCGATACACATTCCAAGCAAAACCTGGAAACCGGAATATTTTTCGAACAAGATTGGGCATCGTTGAATAAATGTATGCCGGTTGCTTCGGGTGGAATTCATGCCGGACAAATGCACCAACTACTTGATTATTTAGGTGAAGATGTAATATTACAATTCGGTGGTGGCACCATTGGACATCCTCAAGGTATTCAAGCAGGCGCGGTTGCCAATCGTGTTGCACTCGAAGCCATGGTACTGGCACGTAACGAAGGACGTGACTATGTAAAAGAAGGCCCAAAAATTTTGGCCGATGCAGCCAAATGGTGCACGCCGCTTAAAGAAGCGCTGGATACTTGGAAAGACATTACATTCAACTACGAATCTACTGATACGGCAGACTTTGTACCTTCAACAACAGCTAGTTCCTAATTACATATAGGAGAAAATAATTATGATGACCAATCCAGGCAACATACTTACACAAGGGCAATTCTCTTTCCTGCCCCCATTGACCGATAAGCAAATTTCAGCACAACTTAAATATGCGTTACAAAACGGCTGGGCGATCGGGATCGAGTATACCGATGATCCCCATCCACGTAATACGTACTGGGAAATGTTTGGCAATCCGATGTTTGATTTAAAGGATCCTGCTGGAATTCTGATGGAAATCAATAGTTGTCGCAAAACATTCCCAAACCATTATGTTCGGGTAACAGCGTTTAATTCGACACGCGGGGTTGAAAGCCCAATGATGTCTTATATTGTCAATCGACCTAAGAAAGAACCAGGCTTTAGGCTGGAACGACAGGAAGGTGTGGGACGACAAATTAGCTATACGATTCATTCTTATGCAACTGACAAATCGGAAGGCGAACGCTATTAATCTCAATCCTCTCTCTTCTTTTTGAAGAGTAAGGATTAAATAAAAATTTATTAAGTAAGCCTCTAAAGCTTGCTTAATAAGAATCATAGTCTCCTACACGGGGTAAATATGCCGAGGCAAACTAAGAACCAAACTTCACCTGATAAGATATCAGTTGATTTGGCCGCAGAATTTCGCAAATCCAAGATCCATGAAGTTTTGGACAAATTGGATTGTGAACTAATTGGTTTAAAACCTGTTAAAACGCGTATTCATGAAACAGCAGCATTATTATTGGTTGACCGCGTTCGCAAACAACTGGGATTATCTGCCGGTGCTCCCAGTTTACATATGTGTTTTACAGGCAATCCTGGTACCGGAAAAACAACTGTTGCACTACGTATGTCTGAAATTTTGCACCGCTTGGGCTATGTGCGCGAAGGCCACCTTGTTTCCGTAACCCGCGATGATCTGGTTGGCCAGTATATTGGCCACACCGCGCCAAAAACCAAAGAAGTAATAAAAAAGGCAATGGGCGGTGTTTTATTTATCGATGAAGCCTATTATCTTTATAAACCAGAAAATGAGCGTGATTACGGTGCCGAGTCAATAGAAATTTTGCTGCAAACCATGGAGAACAATCGCGATGATCTGGTTGTAATCTTGGCCGGTTATAAAAATAGAATGAACAAATTTTTTCATAGCAACCCCGGCATGCGTTCACGCATCGCACACCATGTTGATTTCCCGGACTACTCTCCGGATGAATTATTAGCCATTGCCAAATTGATGCTGGCGGAACAAAATTACCGACTCAGCCCATCCGGTGAAGAAGCATTTGGAGAATACGTTCGATTACGTATGAAACAGGAACATTTTGCTAATGCGCGTTCAGTGCGTAATGCCCTGGATAGAGCACGACTTCGGCAGGCCAATCGGTTATTTTCCGGGGCCAAGAAGTCATTGACAAAAATAGATCTTATGACACTTGAGTCTGAAGATATTTTAGCCAGCCGCGTCTTCCAGGAAGGAAGGCCTAATAATGAGACCAATACTGATATCAAAACTAAGCGTTAGATATGTAAAGAAATGATATAACGGATATGGATATACTGACCAACCCCATGCGCATTTTTCCCAAGAAAGTTGAAGCAGCCTGTTATAACAGGGGACGACTTGACATGCTACGGTTAGGTAGACCTTTACGCGTAACCTTATCGCTACATCGTGGTCTGGAAGTGATTCTCGACAGTAATATGTGGTTATGTGTTGACAGCTTTAAGGATGATCAGCCGGTGTTGGCTTGGCGTGAATTTAAGACTTTTTCACGTGATGATTTGTATCAGCCCGTCGCCTGTGAATTATGGCTCTATCATAGTTGTGCTGGTCTGGTGATGGGATCTGCACTTGATGACCTACATCAAGCGCTGGATCAGCTCAAGATTAAGAAAGGTGAAGTGTAACAACCGCAAAAAAGGAATAGTTATATCGCTCATTGGTATATGGAATATACCTATCTTAAAAAAACTGGGTGTCAGGTCTTGCATTAAAACATTCACTATCTATAACAACAGGGCCTCTAACAAAAAACAGTTTTACTATCATTGAATTCAGCGCTTGTCTTCCTCGCATAAATTATTATGCGACTTGTAGTGTCACTGGTTCTGTTCAAGTTATGACTAATTTTGCCGATGAAATGGATATATAAAACTGTAATATTAGGATATCGTCATGGAAATTCAATCACACAATCAGGCTGTGCAATCATTAGCACAAGCAGACAATAAAAAAGAAACTGGACCAATCGGACCTCAAGTCTCGGATCTTGCGCATGCTAAGAATATAGAAAAAAAACAGCTTAATTCCAGTATATTAGAAGCAACAATTAATGTTAATTCTAGAAATGACTCACTTTCATTAGTTTTAAAGTCAGCACTAGAAGGTATTAATGAGGCTTTACGTGAAAACTTTGGCGACAATGCTATTCAAGAAGCCTATGATTCTGGCTTAGATGTTACGCCAGAGGCTACCGCAGAACGCATTGTATCTCTCAGCACGGGGTTCTTTCCATCATTCCAAGATCAGCATCCTGAATTAAACCATGATGAGGCGTTGACAGCTTTTGTGGATGTTATCAGCGGTGGTATTGACACCGGTTTTTCAGAAGCTCGTAATATTTTGACAAGTCTAAATGTTCTACAAAACGGTGATATAGCAAAAAATATTGATGAAACCTATAGCTTGGTACAAGAAAAATTACAAGATTTTAGAGCAAATTCAAATTTATCTAACCAAGAAACAAGCTAGTAACGTCTTTTCCTACTTTTAATGCGTTAAACTCGTGTATCTCATTATTTATACGTGCATTGGGTTGTGGATCGCATCTTACAGAACCTAAATTAAAGCTATTAAAGTAATTTATTAGCATAGGTTAAGCTATTTATAATAATTGGTTATGTCGTATAGTTTATGTACTTTATAGAAGACTCCTTTCTTTTTACTTTCCCAAATAATATTCAAAGTATCATTTAAATACTAACCATGATTCTGCCTTTCGTGTGTACAAACAGACCACAAGTTTGTATAACACCTTCCCCCTACCTCGGTTGTTACAGTACTTATTCGGATGCATAAGCTAGCTGTATGTTTTCGCCATCCTGATGACACCCATAAAAGTGTATAAATTTTTTATAAACTATTGTAAATAATGTTCAGATTGTTATTTTCGGGTATACTCTCTCGCTGTGATTATTATTCCAAAAAAGAATCGTTCAAGATAAATCTAACCTATTGAGAACAAACACTATAATTTATAATAAATAGATCGTCAGGGAGAACTTATTTATGCAGAAACTTATAATTGGTATCTTTTTAATGTCAGCATTATTTGTGCCGTACACTGTATTTGCCACACCAGATGAATCTGCTGATACTATCGTAGAAAAAACGGATAGCTCAGATGATGGTGCGCAAACTGCTTTAGAAAGTGGAATTGGTTGGCAGCTTATTCGTAAGATGGAAATGGGAAGTTCAGGTAAGTTTGTCAATATGGTGCTAGTTGATCAAAAACGATATATGGATAAGTCAATCTATAGTACTGCAATTACGAGATTATGTCAGAATGAAGAAGAATTTTGTAGAGTAAGATTTTGGAGCCAGGCACGATGGGTACCAGAAAAGGTATCAATGTCTCCAGCACAATATAAAGAATTAAAAGCTGACTACTTATTTAATAAAGCACAGGGTATGAAGCGCTTGCAATGGGCATGCAGTGTTGATGCAAACAGTTTAAATTGTCTTGAATAATTTTATTTTATAATTATTAAGATACTCAATGATATATGGCTGTAAAGAATTATTTCTTTACAGCTTTTTTATATGTGAAGTGCCCGATTATCAACACTTAGGGCAGCTTCATGCATTACCTCTGATAATGATGGGTGTGCGTGAATAATGCTTGCGATGTCTTGGCTACAAGCTGAAAATTCCATTGCCATAACTGCTTCAGTTATAAGTTCAGATACATAAGGCCCTATCATATGAATGCCAAGTACTCGGTCACTTTGTGCATCTGCTAATACTTTAACAAAACCACTTGCTTCACCAATTGCACGCGCACGGCCATTCGCAATAAATGGGAATTGTCCTACTTTGTAATCAACACCCGCTTCTTTAAGTTCCTTCTCATTCTTCCCAACCCAGGCTATCTCAGGTGATGTATAGATCACCCATGGGACGGTGTTGAAATTAATGCCTTCTGGAATGCTTGAGTGGCCATGTTCTATAGCCATAATCATTTCAGCGACTGCAACCCCTTCTTCCGAGGCCTTATGTGCGAGCATGGGTCCTCGTACTACATCACCTACTGCATAGACATTTGATAAGTTAGTACGACAATGATTATCAACATCAATAAAACCGCGCTCATCTAGTTTTAGTCCATTTTTAGCGGTATTAAGACCAGCCGAATTAGGTTCACGGCCGACTGCTACAATCAATTTTTCTACTTTTAAGGTTTGTTTTTGTCCGTCTGCATTATGGTAGTCAATTGAAACAGTATTTTTTGATGTTTTGATTGATTTAATTTTTACACCAGTTTGAATGTTTAAACCCGGTTCTTTACTGAAAATTTTATATGCTTCTTTTGCAACTTGTTCGTCAGCAGCCATCAAGAACCCTGGCATGGCTTCGAGTATGGTGACTTCTGAACCCAAGCGTCGCCATACACTACCCATCTCTAAGCCAATCACCCCTGCACCAATAACACCAATACTTTTAGGCGTTTCACTTAAAGCTAATGCGCCAGTGTTATCTAGAATAAGATTATTATCTACTGGTGCAATGGGTAATTGACGTGGTGTTGAACCAGTAGCTAAAATGACATACTTAGCATTAACTGTGTCTGTTTTGCCATCATTTTTAACTTCGATTAACCATGAATGATTGCTCTTGTCTTGCTGTAGCAGCGTTCCTCTGCCATGCAATGATTTTACTTTATTTTTTTTAAATAGTGATGAAATACCGGCAGTAAAAGTAGTTACAATTCTATCCTTACGGGAAATCATAACCGGTACATCAATGGTAGTACCTTCTGATTTAATGCCATGTGCAGAGAATTTATGCATCGCCCGGTAATAGTTCTCAGAAGATTCAAGTAAAGCTTTAGATGGAATACAACCGACATTAAGACAGGTGCCACCAAGGCTTGGTCTGCCCTTTGCATTCTTCCAGTCGTCAATACATACAGTACTTAAACCCAGTTGTGCACAGCGAATAGCTGCCACATACCCTCCCGGTCCAGCGCCAATGACTGCGACGTCATGAATCTCTGACATACTTAAACCTTATAAAATATTGATAATTTTTCCACACTACCTAAAGTCGGTATTCTACCTTGAGTTTTTATATCACATAACAAATTAGAAGTATTGTTTTGATATTTTATGAGGGGTATCTATCTTCGGCATAGAGCTGTACTACAATTAAAAAACCTACCATTCCTAATATTTATTTAAAATCAATATGTTATCTATGTTAATAAAAGTAATATAATACTTTAATAAATAAAACTATCCTATTGAGTTATCAAAGATATTTAATATTTTCGCACTTATTAAAACGGTTTAGTTTAATGTGCACTAATTGATCAATATGTGGTTTTTAACACTAGATGCATTAAATTTTTATAATTTCTTTTAGCGATTTAAATTCAATTTATAGAAATGGTAATTCTTCGTTTCTTTTGCCAATAGCACTGATTTGTTTTACTGCATGTACAAAAGCCTGGTCTTCGCGTAGTTTAACAATTGATTCAAAAAGTCTTTTACTATGCATTCTCGCTAAGCGTGCTAAGCTGGTTGCAGGCATATCCCATTGTAATGACGACAGTAGCTCATCTGAGGATTGCGTGTTATTGCATACTAATATCATGTCACAGCCAGCATTAAGTGCAGCATTGGCGCGTGCACAAATTGAATTAAAGTGTGCTACGCCTAGCATACTAAGATCATCACTGAATATACAGCCATCAAACGCTAATTCAGTACGTAGAATTTTCTGTAACCAAATTTTAGAAAAACCGGCAGGATACTTATCAACTTGTGGATAAATAACATGCGCTGACATCATACCGGCGATTCCGAAATCTATCATCGCACGAAATGGTAAAAGATCATCCATTTCAATATCTGCGTAGTTACGATTATCGATGGATTTCTCTACATGAGAATCAGCTTGTATGAAACCATGACCTGGGAAATGTTTACCTATTGCAAGCATACCGCCGAGTTTCAGTCCTATCATTAAATGATGTGCAAGTTCGGCGATAACTTGTGGATTTCGATGAAAGGCTCGATCACCTATCACGCAACTTTGTCCATGATCGACATCCAGCACTGGCGTAAAACTGAGATCAACACCACAAGCATTTAATTCGGCAGCCAATACAAATCCAACTTGATTGGCAAGATGCTTTGCTCGTGTTGGATTATCATCCCAAATTAATCCTAACTCACGCATCGGAGGTAAGCGTGTAAAATCTTTATGGAAGCGTTGAACTCGTCCACCTTCATGATCAACCGCAATCAATAAACGCGGGGTTCTTAATTCATGAATCTCACGGGTAAGATTTGAAAGTTGCTGACTGTTAACATAGTTTCTGGAAAATAAAATTACACCACCTGTCAAAGGGTGTTGGAGTCTTCTTATATCATGTTCATTGAGCTGTGTACCCTCGATATCGAGCATTATTGGCCCAAGTGACATAGTTATTTCTCCAAGATAACAAAAGCACAAGCAAGATTATTTTCATCACTAATCGATAAATGATGACTAGTGATACCGTGGTCGATAATTAGTTGTGAAAGTTTAGGATGAAACTCAAAATAAGGTTTTCCAAAGTCGTTATGACTAACTGTAATAAAATCCAAACTAACAGGGTAACGTAAACCTGTTCCAAATGCCTTTGAAAGTGCTTCTTTGGCTGCGAACCGACCAGCTAAGAATACAATAGGTTTACAGCTAAGGTTATATTCTGCCCACTCAGTCTCGGTTAAAATTTTGTGTGCAAATCGTTCGCCATGTCGTTCTAATGAACGAGCTATACGAGAAGTATCCACGACATCTGTGCCTATGCCATAAATCATGCGCATGCCTGTTGTATTAATTGTTTCATTTGTTTAACAGCTTGCTCAAGCCCAACAAATACAGCCTGACTGATGATTGCATG